>Ga0210409_10004600_pt1 | contig 14793 bp, 14 predicted proteins | sample IncBWH17MmetaG_FD_161649 | JGI IMG/M metagenome (GOLD analysis project Ga0210409, IMG submission 161649) | Forest soil microbial communities from Barre Woods Harvard Forest LTER site, Petersham, Massachusetts, United States - Inc-BW-H-17-M | ecosystem: Environmental > Terrestrial > Soil >... | reverse complement strand
GTGGTATTGGTGCAGAACCAATCGACGTAAGTGAAATTGTCGGTGCGAAAATCCCATCCAGCGGGCGTTGAGAGCACAGTAAACGGGGCGTTAGCCTCTAGGTGAAATACGTCGAGGTATGCCTGGCTTGCCGCGGATTCGTCGTTGGACAGGGTGTATGACAAATTCGTGCCAGTCACGGCAACGGTGACGTGTGCCTGAAGGGCGTTGACCTTTTCGCACGTTAGCAGAACCAGACTCAAAGCAACATTGGAGAGTATATTAGCTGTTTTCACGTGAGCCTACCAATCGACATGAATGTGGTCTTCTCGCGGGTCGCCCAGAGGCACGATACAGCAACCCTGTTCGGCAATCGCGTGGCCCTGCCTTGCGGCGGCCGTGTCCAGGCCTGGAAACCAGAAGGCATCCCTGTCCGGGTTTGTGCGTTCGCCATTGAAGAGGATTGGTTGGGGAACCGGGATCAAGTCTAAGGCCCGACCGAAGACGTGGAGGCTGACGTCACCAGGACGGTTATGCGTGCTGCCTGCGGCCACGTTGTAGCGAGGATTTCTGAAACCGCCACCTCTTGAAATCGTGACTCGCGCGTCTGGCGGAACGAGCTGCGGAAAACCGGGGACGGCGATGCCCTGGTATGTGGCGAGAATGGAGTTGTAGTGGCCCGGGAGATCGACTGAGAGTTGCCATGGGTAGGGGCCTGGATTGTAGTTGCCTCCGAGCGAGGCAACCACGTCAGAGCGAGCGGGGACTGGATATTGAAAATCAACATATTCCTGCCGGAGCTTATCTTTATCATCTTGCTCCAACTTCCCGAGAGCGGTTGCGGACAGGGAGGACTGAAGTGTGATCTTGTTTTGATCCAGGAGGGCACTAACTTCAAATGCGAGCGGTGGATTGACCACCCTACTGCCGGTCTTCCATAATCTTTGCCGGTTGTTTACGAAGGCAGCATTGTCTGAGGGGGTAAACGTGAACGTTGATCTGCCCAGAGCGTCCGTATTGTGCACCTCGTTCTGCGGAAAGCCTGGAATACCAGCGGCAGGGCCGAGCCCTGTGACTGTCCACCTCACCGGCGCATTAGCGACCGCCGGATTGACGGTCGCCTGAAGCGTGATAGGATCGGTGGAGACAAATGAATGAAGATCACCGGTTGTGGCAGGGCTCTGGAGCAATGTGATTTGGAGGTCAAGCGGGCTTATGTTCCAGGTGACCGTCACAGTCGCTGGGATCCCGGTCCACTCTGAGACGGGGTAGCTCATGGTGCCAGTGAGCGGTTGACCAAAAGGCGGCAGTGGCATATTACATACATTACATAAGTTGCCTGAGAAACCATCAGAGGAGATTAAAACGAGGTCAAGCCCGTTGTCGTTGGTTAGACCAGGGCAGTTTACTGTTGAGTAGTCACACAGGACAAAAGTGCGTATGTTAAGGGAGTAGCTACAATCAACAGAGATTACCAGGTTAACAGAAGTGTTGGTGAGCGCGCCGGAACCGCGCCAAGTAAGAACCTGATTGCCTGCTGGCTGGCAAGGGATTGTCTCTGTAATCATGACGCTTCCCTGGGCGTTAGAGAATGTGGCGGATGGAAAACTCGGCGTGATGTCGGGGCCATTCGTCGTTTGATACCAAGCCTGGGCAGTGTTGGTTAAAGTCGTAACACCACCATTGCTGGTAGGCACGTTCGCCGTTGCCTGGAGATTGAAGTAGCCGTGCCATACCGGGCTGCTCGCCCACGGAAGGAAGCAATTCGTCTGGGCATGAGCGGCAGGTACAAACTCCAGGAGGAAGCTAAACAGAGGAAGAAATCCTACGGCAGCCCATGCCGGGCCAACACGAACGGCGCTGGCGCTGTGCGTTCGACCCCGTTTGGTGCAAAACTTCATAGCTATGCGTTCTTGGATCCGCACACAAGAAAACGTTTTAACCGCCGCCAGTTCAGGGCGAGCGGAACATAGGCTATCTAATAACGCATATTTACCACGCTTTAAGCAGAGAGTCAAGGCCGAACGGCGCGAGGGCGAGGGCGCGAGGTGAGTAGTAAAGCTGCGAGGGCCTGTCGGCTCGAAGTGTAATGTTTTCTCTAATCGATCCTGACATTCCGTAACGCCTTCTAGCTGATTTTCGCGGCCTGGGCTTCAAAAGCGACAAAGCCGAAGGCGGTTGCTTTCCCGGCCCAGTGGGTTTCTTCAAGGTAAAAAAGGCCCTCGGCTGGGATAGCCTCCCAACGGACGTTACGGGAGGAGTTACCCTGGTTGTTTGAAACTCAAACCAAGCAGCGCCCCAAACTTGAGTGCACGGCCCGGTCGCCGCGCGTGGACTCTAATCCTACGAAAGAAGGGACTGCTTCCAGTAGCTGGTTAATGTGGCTGGAGATACTGAGCAAATCGGATCGAGGCAGGCTTCCGTGGGCCGCTAAATCTTTCTGCCGGGCAGCTCTCGTGAGTAATCTGTAGGGGGCCCCGGCCACTACGAAAGCTCCAAAGTAAACAGGAAAATGCTGCGGCAACTCCCGCTTTGGCGTTAAGCCCCTCTTTAAGTAAACCCTGGTTGCCAAGCCCAGCCAGTATCTCACCGGGGACGCTGTCCAAGGTTGCGGCACAGGGCACAAAGGCGTTTGATCTTTTGGTTCGGTCAACATCGGCGGACATGTAGCGAAAATACTAGCCCCCGGCGGGCCTTGTAACCTGGGGGAAATCCCCGATTCTCCTCGCACCTGCATAACTTTCCCCGTAGCGGCTTCAGCTCGCCCTTTAGGCCGCGCCTTCGCCGGGCGCGAAACAAACCAGCCGGTTGCGGTGTTTTTAGACCCGTGAGCCGTTACCTTAATTCTCTTCTCACCTTGGGAGTTGTCGCCTTTTTACTCGCGGTTGGTTGCACCAGTCACGTACCGGAGCGTAGCGTTACCAGGAGTGCCGTGCCGCCGCTATACCTACATTTGTTTTATGGACCCAAGTTGATCGCAACCGCCCAGGTGTTGCTCTCGAAACCGTTCAAGGCTGGAACATTGAAGGGTTTGATCCAAGCTCGCGGCGTGAAGTTTTTCGCCAATGTTACGGGGGATTGTGAGGGCACCGGGAGCTTTTTGCAGAGTGAGATTGAACTCGAAAAACCAGTGCTCCCGACTACTTTAGCTTTTTCGGGCTTCGGCTGCTTGGGAGAATTTGTGCTCTCAACGAATTCGGATTGCACGCAATTCCTTGAACGACAGTGGCGGCAAGCGCGCGTCTTTCTTGAGCAGCAGCGTCTACGGCTACGATTCAACCCGAAACCCCGCACTTCGCCCGCTCGCGCAACCCTGCCCACCCCAACACAGCCACAACCAGCATTGACGCAGCGCTCTGGCAAAAAGCTCCCTGGCCGAAGCCGGACGATTAAAAACCGGGGAGGCAGAACAGCGGCGGCAACTCATGCCCCAGGCTCGTAATAGAAAAAAGTCAAATCGGAGTCCTCTCTCAACACACAAACCTCGGTGAATAATTCTGTCGCCAGAGCCGACAGTTCGAGTGGATCGGCTGGCAATGGTGAGATTTCGCAGATCATTAGCACCGGCAATTTAGAACTGAAATGCGCCGGAACTGAGTGGTCTGGCACCTGGAAACCGTGCCTTTGTAGAAAGTGCCTTAACGCGGTTTCCACCGGCGTCCCCATTTGAATTTGGATTCTCGCTTGGAGTCCACCTGAGACTCGTTGAAACCAGAACGTAAGCCGTTCGAACGTGAAGTCCAGTTCCTTACCCGGAGCAAAGCAGAGCAACAGATCTGGTGCCTGTGACTCCCAAACCCGCGTCACGTATTCTGCAATCTCCGAAAGCTTGCCGCACGTCAGCTTTTGGTCAACTGGCGGCGGCTTGCGATTCAAAACGTCGGCGAGATCTTTGCAGCCCTCGGGCAAGCTCACGTCGCGCTTCTTGTAATTTACGAAGTCACACACGGCTGTCTTTACAGATACCCGCACTGGGCGAGCTTTTCAACCCTGCCGCCCAAGCCACAGCCGGAGAAGCAGCTCCCCTGCGGGCCCCAGTAGATAGAATTCCACTGGTTTCTTGACGCGCCACGCGAAATATCACGATGCCCGTAAAATTCCCTTGGGTGGCAGAAGCGTCACGCCGCCTCCAGTGTCTGTGCGTTCGGGAAGCGAAAAATGCCGCCTCCCAGCCCCGACACCATTGCGTCAGTTGTGGTTAAAGGTTGTCAAAAAGGGACGCACCCCCCGTTGGGCGCGGTGAGTGCGCCGTAGGCCATTTCCTCTCCCCCTTTGTGGATGTCTGGGGGAGAATGGCGAGGTCGATCGAGAGCGGCCAGTCGGGGAAATCCCCCTGGGGGATCACCGTATAAACAATCGGGCCGCATGGCTAGACTCGTGCTTAGCACACCGGCTTCCCCCACCCCGGCGGTGCATATCTTTTTCCCGTTCAGATAAACCTCAAATGCGGTCATGGTGTGGCGGGTATAACGACGCACGTCACGGGCGGCGGGCCGAGCGCGTGCGGTATCAAACAGGACGTGAATCCCGCCGTCCAGTGCATGTGCCGGGTTATCTGCCTTCACTGCTCGCCTCCGATTCACCGCCGCCTTTCGTGGGCGGATGCGGAATGAGTTTGAGGGCTGCTGCTTCCCGTTCCTGCTTCGACATCGTCCCAAACGGGAAGCAGATCTCACATAGATCCCGGTGACCGAGCACCTCGTCAGGAGTTACCGACGTCAGATGCACCGTCGCCTCACGCTTATGGCATATATCACAAAGCATATCACGCTCCTTGCTCCAGATAACGCCGGCGGTCGGGCGCTGCGCGCCAGGGGCGTCGGAATTGCCAAGACGACGTGCTCGCGCAGTCGCCTGCACTAGCCTCGTTAGCCGACATTCTTTTGATTACTGTCATACCATCCCTCACCTTCACACTTGCGGCAAATTTCCTTTCCCTGTCTCCCAGTGCCACGACAATGAAAGCACGGACGGTCAATCCGAACAATCTTCCAGCTCTCGCCAACAGCTGCCAAGTGGTATCGCTGCCGCATGTTGCCGATCCGGAAATGAGCCTGTGTGATAACCATGGCCGATGATCCGGACTGGCTCACCTCATCCACGACCTGTCTGTCACGGAGTAGAAAATCCTGAGCCCGCTGCGACAACGGCTCGCCGAAATACTTCGCAAGAACGGGCTCAAGACGAGTATTCGCTTCAGCATACACAGCGGCTTTTTCACGTAAGTAGGCCTCGAAGAACTCTTGCGGCGGCGTCATGCGGCTAACGACGGAAATGAGCGAAAGCCGCCGAAACGGAGCCGGGAGCGGAAAGCAAGCATTCGAAGGCCCGTGAGGTGGCGAGCGGGACTCGGCTCCATAAATTCGTTAGGCCATTATTTTACGGTGACCAGAGAATCCATTTTGGTCACCAATACCTTGCCCTGGATCAACTCAAATGTTGCAGACTCCTGAGTGACCCCATGTTTCATTTTGCCCTCAAATTGGTAATCCTCGACGATGATGGATGTCGCCCGGGCCGTCTTCCCATCTGCCCATACTTCAATAGCCACGTGGCTCCGCTTCACTGTGACGGGACCGGGTTCCTTCAGACTAATCTCTAAAATCCTTTTGTATTCAGCCCCGTCGTATCTCTGCAAGTCCTTATGACCGTTCTCATCTATAGTAGATGTAAGCACAGCATTGGTCGCGATGTTCGCAACGATTGCCGTTGCATTTTTGTCTCGTTCTCCTGCGTCGATGGACTTCAACACGGCTAAAACCTGATCCTTTGAAATCCTACCGACCTGCTGACCAATGCCAGCGAGAGGCAACCCGGGCAATAGCACGGCAATCGTCCAAATCCACAAACGGATGTCGAGGCGTCGAGTGCTCACTGAATTTGGCCTAACGGTCCCGGTCAACGAACTGGCGAAAGAGGCCTCCAACATGACATCGAGACGTCGTCGCCGGGTTTGCTGCAGCGGGGTGGTTCGGCTTGTTCATCTAATGCGAAAGGGTTCCTTTTGGCTTTCTTTGCGACATAAAAGCGGCTCGGTTGCTGATCAATAAAAGATATAAGCATTGATTGCCGTAGGTTCCAGTTCCCATTTGATGCTGGTTCCGGAATGGGTCTCTACATGACTATCCGCATAAGCGCAATTAGCGCTTCGAACCTTGCCAGCAAAGCTGTGCCCCCCGTTTGCGGTGGTAAAAGAGTCTCCTGATGGGTCTTTAAAGCCACTCAGCCAGCCCGAGATGATGGGCCGCGTTGAAATCGTCGCGTCCTCCATTTTGGACGGCCACGGCGTCTTTAAGCGGGTAGGGAGAAACGAAGGATCCGGATAAGTCAACGTGGGCGAGCCCTCCAAGCGCCTTGGCACCCACCAATTCAAATCGACAAATGCATAAGTGGTTTCCTGCCCGTGAATGATACGGCGGTCCGGGGATGAACCAAAGACATAACGGCCAATGGAACATCAGTTTCTGCGACGGACACGTGGAAGGTGTGAAACCGGGCGACTTGTTTAATTATACTAATCCCGCTGTGATGCAACGCTGGAATATCGACCACCATCACTAGCGGGAACTGGGGCGCAATCTTTGCCAGGTGCCAAAGGACAGCGGCGCATTCATCGCGTTTAACCCTCTTGTAGTTTTCCTCCGTCCCGAACAGAGCTTTCGATTCTTGCGGCAGGTCCTCCCAGCGCATCGGATCGCACTCGACGACGAGGAAACGACGTGGGCCAGTGTTGTCCAGGGTCCGAAAATACCGAGTGTTGAGCTTCGTAGTGCCTTTGATACTTTTCATGGGGTTAGGCACAATGAACTGCATGCCAGCCAGCACCCCATAAAGGGCCACCTTGGGCCTGGTCTCGGCTCGGTCCAGGGCCTTGCCGACGCAAAGCAGGACCCGGGTAGCGTCGCCGGGAAAAAGAAGATCGATTATTTGCTTCGAGACGATTGTGCTCGTGTTGAAAGGGGAGAGCCGTTGAAGCCCAGAGAGCGTGGGTCCTTGTAGCGCGATCTGATTAATGCGAACCTGATCTTTGCGGGGCCACTTCGGAGCCTGTTCGCTAACCTCGCTCAGGTGGGCCAGCTCAATGGCCTGCTTGATTTCGCGCTCTGGCACCTCTCGCCCACAATCGCCAACGGCTCTCGAAATAACATCATCCGCCAGCTCCTTGCTGCAAACGTCCTTAAGCCAGAGCGCAGCACGGAAAACGTAGCGGTGAACGCCACTGCCGCTTCGCGGGCTCGGGCCAATCTCGTCCAGAAAAAAATGATAAAAGGAATGCGGATCGCCCTCCACTGTTTGATCCCGTTCATCGGATTTAGAGGCCGGCTCGGTCTGGTTTGAACGCGTCATTTCGATTGGGCCTTAATTAGGGTAAATCGCAGGTAGGTATCCCGCAGACTGGTGCTCTTGCTATCTGACTTGGGCGAGTAATTGGGATTCTGTCTGAGGTGCTTTTGAGCCGCTCTGCGACCACCCGACGAGCATAGTGGGTTGACGTAAACCAAGGAGCCACGACCAAGGTTTCGCAACTTCAAAAGAAATAAAGTTCTCATTGAATAACCAGAATCAATGGATTTGCGCTTTTCTTCGGATAGCTTGGTTCGGCCAATGGGAAGCTCGTCTTCTATGGAGGCATTAGGGATCTGAAGATTTGCATGCGCCATTAAACGCTGCGCCCTGATTTTATGCCCATTTGTAGCCGGGCGGCAGGTATTTGTGCGAATTGAAGAAAGCGATCCGGAATACCGGTTGGGTTGCTTATGGAAACCTTTCATGAACCCCAACATGGGTATGAAAGCCAAACCTCCTACTCGCTATTAATTTACAGTTCCTGCCGAGCTGTTTCTCGACTCAGGCGGCGGACAAAGCTGTATTATGTGAGCTTCCGCCCTCTGGATGGCTTCGGTCCAGTTAGACGATGCGTAGGATGGCAGCACGGCATTTGGATCGCCTGGATGGCTGCCCAGGCACTCCTTGACATATTCTTTCGCTCCGAGCCTCGTGAACCCTGCTCGTTTAAGACGAAGAGTTGAAAGATCTCTCAATCGGTGGCAAGGCGGCTCTTTGCGCTTGCCTCGCGGCCGCGCCCACAGGTGTGCTGTTGGCGACTTGCGTTTTTTGTCAAGATACGCGCTGAATTCATTCATCAGCTGAGCCTTGAGCTTACGATGATTCACGATTATTCGAGACAAGCCGCGGGTTTCCAGTTCCGCCGCCGGAAGTCGCAACGTTTCTCGACAGAATTCGGATTCCGCGGTTGTCAATCCTGCTGCTATATCATCATGGAACCTTCTAAGTTCCATCTCGGGGCTGTCGATTCCGGGAAGTTCGACTGTAACCACCTCAATTTCTGCAAATTTCCTCAGCAACTCAATCGAATCACCTGACTCCTGCACAGCCCAGCTGAATTGGTCTTTGCTTGAATGCACAGGAAAGTGGGTATCACAGTCCCAAATCTTCAAGAACGGCATCGGGAAGTAAAGAAAGGCAAGAGGAATGCCTAAACTCGGCAACTGTAGCCAGCTGTCAATCACGGCATTGAGAACCTCGATTGACAACTTACCCCGTTCGAAGAACTCCAGGGCCTCACCAACACTCCGCCCGTTCCACTTTTCGGCCACGACGCCTCCAGTTGGAATTTGAATTGGTTGTTCGTGCCAGCGCTGGTATGCGTTAACGACCCAAGGACAGGATCTGGGATACTCATGACGAATCGCCGGATCGAGATCTTGTTCCCTGATACGCCGGAAGTCCCATTCGCAAGGCGGGATTGGCTTGGCTTCTTTTTTCATGCAGCTCTCTTATCCTACCCCACATTAGGAGGAGTGCTAGTCCGCTGACTTACCGCGATACCGTGCGGTTAACTCAAAAAGTGCGCCCATTCACCCGCGGCTTTTCTCACGTCGCGGAGGGCGTTACGGAAGGAATTACGCTGGTTGTTTGAAACACAAACCAAGACGTACGTTGCTCCAGTTTGTGATAGCGCAGGAAGGCCGTTAGTGCCGCTTTTTCGCCAGCCCCGCGCCCCGTCAGCAGCTCCCACGGCCCCAGGGCGGCGTTGTAGAGCCTTCTGCCTGCTGCTACAGCCCCCCGAGCGATAGGGTGGCATCTGGGCAGCCCGCGCTTCGCCAGCTCTTGCCCTCCTCATCTGCCTGTGCGTCGTGAATATGGCTGTGGTGACCGTTCCTTTACTGGCCGAACGCTCCAGCGCGCCGTCCTCAAATCAAACCGTGTAATCGCCCAACCCGTTATCCGTTGTAAATACCGGCGAGGCGGGCGCCGCGGCGTATTTCGAGGCGAGTCTCCATCCCTATGGCCCTTGGCAGAACCTACCACTGAAGTTATTCCGCGGCAGCCTTATTGCGTTCCTTGCCGCAGCCGGAAGAACTGCTGCTGCTGCTGCTGGAAGGGCATGTCATTGGTATATGGCGGGGTGGCACCTGGAATGTCGAAGTAAGGACCGGGGACATTCGTCGCGGTCTGGAGCGACCATTCCGCGGGCCAGGTCAGGATAAGGTTGTTTCCCTGGCGCGAAAACGCCATGCCTGGTGCGGACAAGTTATTGGGGACCACTTCGCCCGTGCTGAGAATTTTTGCCGAATAGAAGTTCGTTGAAGACCCGATGCGAAACTGGATTTGACTCAGCTGAGCCGGCGTTAAACCCGACTGATCCGTCCCGAATTTCAACTGCTCCACGCCGCCGCCGGAAGGATTTCCATTCCAATTCGCAATCATCAGAGTTGCGCCGCCGGCCCATGCCTCGCCGCTGCTGTTCGCGAAACTCAACTGGCTGGCGCGGCCGGCAAGGTCGATCGTCGCGTTGCTGGAGAGGACAAAGCGCCCGAGCTGTTCGACGGCATTGCTGATTTGCAGCGTGTGCGACAGACTGCAGGTGCCCGGATTACTGATCCGGTTCGTCCCGTTGGAATCACCGATGATCCAGTCTCCGCTGATATCAATGTTGCTGGCAATCAGCGTCCCGCCGGTAAACTCGTACCGCGTGTAAATCCTGGGACCCGGTTCGCGGTAGCCGCCAAAGTGCAGCGAATTGCTGACGACCAACACGCCGCCTTCCTGGTGGATCAGGCCGCCGTAATCCGAAGACAGAGTCGAACACGTCAACATGCCGCCGGACAAGCTCACATCGGTGCTGTGAATCCAGTCGGCATCCGCCTGAATCTGCTCCGTTTGCGTGATTCCGTTGGTTTGGATGAACATCGCGGGTCCGTTAGTGGCATTCAAATCAATAACGCGGGCAAACAACGTTCCGCCGTTCAGCAAGTATGTCCCCGGGCGCGGCGTGGTTCCGTGGGTGTCGCCACCGGCGATGTTCAGAACGTTGGAGATGACGTGCGCGCCGCCATTCTGCTCAAGGGTGGCAGAGCCGAAGTCATCGCCAAGAATCGAGACATCACTGTCCACGAGCAAGCCCCCGTTCAATTTGAAGGACGGGCTGATTCCGAAAAGGCCCGCCTCGATCATTACATGCGTGGTTTGATTGCTTCCCCCCGACTGCAAATAAGACGCTATCGAGTTGTTGTCGCCCTTGAGTGACAATCCGCCGGGAAGGTTCAGGTACCCTCCATAGAGCGAATAGGCGCCGCTGCCGCCCGTGGCTGGGGTGCCGATACCCAACGTGGCGATTGTCGCTGCGCCGCCGTATTGGTTGAACTGGCTGGAACCCGGCCCCCCGATCAACACAACGCCGCCCTGGAAAACGCCGTTGGTCATTTGATATCCGGAGCCGCTGAGATTCATCTGGGCGTTTGTCGTGCGAACGAATCCGCCGTCCTGAATGATTTGTGAATTCGTAACGACGACAGTGCCGCCCTGGACGACGAGACCGGAATTGAAGTTTAAGATCCGTCCGTCGTCTTGGAGCGTGAGCCCGTTGCGCACAGTCAGCGGAACCGCCGTGTCGAGGTAATTCAGCAGCAGCACATTCTCCGTGTCCCACGCGCCGCGAATCGTCAGGTTGCTCACGGTCATGGAGTCGGGGAAATTGCCTGGCGTCGACGGATTGATGGCGACCGCTTTCCAGCCCGAGTTCGTGATAAGGACAGATTGCGAGCTGGCCGGCAAAACGCCCAGAGACCAGGTCGAGGCCTGGTCCCAGTTGCCGCTGGTGGTGCTAGTCCAGGAATTCACCGGCCCTGAGGTTGATGACCCTTGATCCGGAACGACCTCACCGGTGGCAAGGATCTTGGCCGAATAAAGATTCGAACCGGTGCTGAACTGGATCTGGCTCAACTGCTGCGCGGTTAGTCCGGCGGAATTCACGCCGAAGAAGACCTGGTGGTTGCCGCCACCGGTCGGGGAGCCGCTCCAGTTCTCAATGGTCAAAATCGCGGAGTTGGACCAAGTCACGGCGCTGCTATCGGCAAAGCGTAAAACGCAGGTGCCGCCTGGCAATGACAATCTCGACGTGGCGCTTTCGGAAAAGCCAAGTCGAAACTGCCCAAATGTCTGGTGGCCCGTACTGCACAGCCAGGTTCCGTTGGCGAGCGTGAGCAGCCCTGGCACCCTGAGGATGCCGCCGCGGTGGTCGAAAGTCGCCCCATTTTCCACCTGCAGATTTTGCGCCGACAACTCGCCGTCCCCCAAAACGTAACCAATGAAACCTTTCGATGTGCCGGAAACTCGCAACAGGTTCGCTACCAAGTGAACGCCGCCTCCTTGCAGAAAGCCGCCAGAGATCGGCCGGCTGAAAAGATTGTCCTGGGCGACGGTCGAGTTAGATGTCATCAAGAGGCCTCCGCTCAGTGTATAAACGCTATTCACTGGCGTAGGTCCGATAGCTAGCTCTCCGGCCACCTCATTGGTCCCGCCCGACTGCATGAAGTTCCCGATGCTCACAGAAAAACTATTGGCTGACAAATTGCCTCCAGCCAAGCTCCCAGCCCCCCAGAGCCAGTAATTTTCCGCTCGCTCCCCGCCGGTAACGCTGAGGCCGCCCTTAACCGTACAGCTTCCGCCGAACTGATCAAAACTCCCGGAAAGCCCGACCTCCAGGTACGGAATCACCAGCACTCCATTGGACAAAACGTAGGAGCCAGGCGCCGTTCCAATCAGCGGGGCACCCGTGCCGATGCCCAAACCGTTGGTGCAATTGTTGGTTCCGCCGTTTTGAAAGAAGTAACTCTGCCCATTGATGGCAGGCTCCGCTCCGGGAAGCGCCAAACCCTGTGTGTTCAACACTCCGCCATCAAGTGTATAAGAACCTCGCACCAGATTCACACCGCCACTTGCGTCCACGGTCCCGCCCAGCTGATGAAAGTCGCCGCTGCTTACCAGAATGGCTCCGCTGAAATTTCCATCGTAAAGTTGGTATTGGGAGCCGGTCTGGATTCGCAGGTTGCTCGGAGAATTGCTTCCTCCAAACTGATTGAACGTCCCGGTAAATGTCCCGCCCACAGTTTGAGTCCTGGCTACCGTCAGTGATCCGTTAGTTAAATAATATGCCCCATTGCCAAGGTCGCCCACCGTCATGGTGTCGGCGCTGACCTGTGCGGACTCCGCTTGAATGAAGGTTCCGCCGACAACTAATCCATTGAACCCAGTGGTCGAGGGGAGTTGCAGCCCTGACTGTAGCGCGACGACCGTGGAGTTACTTTCAATGAAAAGGCCACCAGAAAGCGTAAGCGGCGAGTCAAATCCGAAATAATTCAAAAGCAATTCATTGTACGAATTAGTAGGCGACGCGACGGTGATCGAGTAAACGCTTAACATCTGAGGAAATGCCTGCGCGGTGCTCGGATTAATGGCGAGAGCCTTCCAGCCCTCATTGGTGAGCATAATTGCCTGGCCGGGGCCCGGCGCCGCCCCAAGAGACCAAGTCAAGTCCTGCCAGTTCCCGCTCACGGCACTCGTCCAGGAATTGGTCATGACCGCTTGTAGGCTGCCACCCGCCAGACTGATGCATATGGCAGCCGCGAACCGGAAGTTGAAATAGGTATTTCCCATGCGACACTGAAAGGTAGCCTTCGCGCGCGCCCCGGGCATATAGGGTCAAGGTATAAAGGCCTCATTGCTCCAACCCCCATCAGATCGCCCGCCTTCGTCCGACGGTTTTATCGTTCGGCTGATTGTCGATCGACCCGGACCTGAAGGGCGGTATCGCGTTTATTACGCGGGGTGTTGCCAAGAGGGATCCAACCGGGGGGCTCGATCATAAACTTCGGCTTCGGCCTTTCAAACGGGTGACGGGTGCGTGAATTCTCGCGGTTGGGAGTGCCCTTACTGCGGGTTACAGGAATTGACGGGTTTAGTGGCTTGGAAGGGCCATTGGGAGGAGATCAGCTTTGCCGGGCCGTTCTGGCAAGCCCTGGCGTCCTCACGGGATCCGGCGTCTACAGGATCATATGATTGACCTAGGCGGAGGCTGTGGGGGGGGTGCCGCGTGTCCGGCGCGGAGTCCTCCCAGGAGGCCATTGGCTCTGGCTTACGTGTGCCCCCCCAGGTGTGCTTCGAGACGCACATTGCCATTGGAAATCGCTGGTGCTAAGAGTTAGAAGAGCCCTCGAACAGGTCCAGGAAGCTTTTGTGATTCAAGGGACATGAAACGGCACCGACGTTCTCACTCTTCTCAGCGCCTCGCATTTGTCGCGAGGTTGAACGGGTTCACCCTGATTGAACTGCTGGTCGTCATTGCGATTATTGCCATCCTTGCGGCGTTGCTCCTCCCAGCATTGAACCGGGCAAAGCAGTCCGCGCACCTCGCGGGTTGTGCCAGCAATCTGCGCCAGATCGGCCTGGCCACTTCTCTTTATATAACAGATAACGGCGTATATCCCGGTTTTTGGACTAACACCCCGAACGGTTACTTGCCCAGTTATTGGTTTGACCAGCTTGGCCCCTATGTTTCCGACCCAAATTGGACCGGAGTTTATCACTGCCCTGGCGCTAATAGTCGGCTTTTGGGCGGGACAACTACCATAACGTTTCGATCCGAAGGAATTGGTTATGGGGCTCCCCCCGACTACGGAATGAACTCGCAAGGCACCGACAAAGTAACGCCCAGGGGAATTGACGGGGAGTGGCCGGAGCCGCCTCTGCCTTTGCCAGAGATCATTTCGCAGGTGAGAGAGGCGAACATTCGGGCACCAAGCGACTTGATCGGCTTTGGCGACGTTGCAATTTATGATCTCACGGAATCTTTCGGTCCCCCTTCGTTTGGAACGAGGTTGGCAGGAAGTTTCAACTTTCCCTATTATCAAACCAGTATCAGTCAGAAACCACACTTACAGGGCTTGCGATACGAAGCTCAGCGGCACCATGGGCTTTTCAACGTGGTGTTTTGCGATGTTCACGTGGAGTCTTTAAAGCCAACGGCGCTCTGGGGGACCAATGACAATGTTACGCAACGCTGGAACCGGGACCATCAGCCACATACGGGTGCGTGGAAGTAAGCCCGCGTCGACTGGGCTATGTGTCAGGAACAACGACGTGCCGCGCCGTGACAGCCCTGGCAACTGGACTGCTCCCAAGCACGACCCGACGAGCATCTTGGCGGTGGCTGCGTGGAGGCGGTGTATGTGCTGCGGCGTGAAGTCTCGGTGGGCGAACACCGTGCAAAATCCCCCCAGACTGAGCGAGCAGCTGGGGCGGCAACTCCAGCAAGCCCCAGGGCACGTTAGCAACGCCCTATGCAGCGCAGGCTGGATTAATTTAACAACCGGACATTACCATTATTTCTGCGCTTCGATAACTTGAAACGAGACAACCTTGCCGTCCGTCAGCTTGACTTCAAATGGCCGATCATTCCACCAAGGCCGCTCCAGCCGGTAGCGTAGCGTTTCCTCGATTCCTTCCCCTGAT
>Ga0210409_10004599_pt1 | contig 14796 bp, 12 predicted proteins | sample IncBWH17MmetaG_FD_161649 | JGI IMG/M metagenome (GOLD analysis project Ga0210409, IMG submission 161649) | Forest soil microbial communities from Barre Woods Harvard Forest LTER site, Petersham, Massachusetts, United States - Inc-BW-H-17-M | ecosystem: Environmental > Terrestrial > Soil >... | reverse complement strand
CCGAGGGCAAGAACGTGCACTTGGAAAGCGGCACGCGCATGCTGCTGGTTTCTCAGGCACAAGCCGGCGAACAGGGCGCATCCAAGCAGCCAGCGTCGAGCAAGCCGGAACCAAAATCCGAGTCGAAGCCGGAATCTAACAAGTCGAACAAACAATAAAAACTGACTCCCGATTCAAAGGCCGCGCAGAAATTCTCTTCCGCGGCCTTCTTATTTCGGCGAATCGACTCTCAAGTGGAACCCGAAAGCGGGAGCAAGCTCCCGCACTCAACATTTAGCTTTGCTATACTCGCCCGCATGTCTTCTGCGCCGAAAAAACTTTTTCTCGTCGATGCGATGGCGCATGTCTACCGCGCGTTCTTCGCGCCCATGCCGCAGCGGCTCACCGGTCCTGGCGGCGTCCCCACGAACGTCCCCTTTCTATTCGGAAATATCTTGCGACGGCTGATCAAGGACTACCAGCCGGAGTACATCGGGATTGTGTTTGATCCTCCCGGAGCGACTTTCCGTGACAAGCTTTTCGAGAAATACAAGGCGCAGCGGCAACCCATGCCGGACGAAATGCGCGTACAGCTGCCCTTTGTTCGCCGGCTGTGCGAAGCCATGCGCCTGCCGATCCTCGAAATCAAAGGCTATGAAGCGGACGATGTGATCGGAACGATGGCGGTCAAAGCTGGAAAGCACAATCTGGAAGTCCTGATTGTGTCCAACGACAAAGACATGATGCAGCTCGTTGGCAAGAGCGTGCGAACGCTGCGCACCGGCTCTGGCGGCCTTAAGGGCGACATCATCGTGGATGAAAGCAAGGTCGAAGAGATTCTGGGCGTGCCGCCGGAAAAAGTCGTGGACTACATGGCGCTGCTGGGCGACACGATTGATAACATTCCCGGCGCAAAGGGAATTGGCGAAAAAGGCGCAGCGGAGTTGATCAAGAAGTACGGAAGTGTCGAGAACGCGCTCGATCATGCGGACGAAGTGCCCAACAAGCGATACCGGGAAGCATTGCAGCGACAGCGTGAACAGGTGCTGATGTCCAAGCAACTGGCGGAGATTGCAAAGGACGCGCCGATCGAGGTCAACCTGGAGGAACTGGAACTACGTCCGCCAGACGGCGCGGCGCTCGCGGAACTCTATCGCGAGCTGGGCTTCAGCTCGCTGTTGAAAGATCTGGGGGCGGAGGCAGTCACGTCGTCAGCGCCTGTGGATGCCGAACCGGCAGTGCAAGCGGATTACGAGCAGTTCGCAAGCGTCGCCGAGTTTCGGGAGTATCTGGCGAAACTCCCTGCGAAACAGCCGTTGGCCGTCTGGCTGAATCTGGAGGTGGGCGAGCGCGAAACGGAAGGATTCGGGACGCGCATCGCTTCGATCGAGGTTTCCTCAAAGGCCGGTGAAGGGCGCTCCGTGTGGTTCGACGAAAAGGGTGAGGCGTTGAAAGCGCTCGAGCCGCTGCTTGCCGATCCGAAGCGGCCGAAAATCGTTCACGACCCGAAGCTTATTCAATTGTTGACAGGCCGGGCCGCGAAAATTCGCCACGCTACGCAGATTTATTCCTATCTTCTTCGGCCGACGACGGCGAATCACAATTTTACCGACGTGGTGATGCGGCAGTTCAACGCGATGATGGGCGGCGGACCCGGAGAACGCGCCGATTATCTGCAACGGCTGGCGCCGGCGCTGCACTCGCAGATCGAGGAGCAAAAGCTCGAGGGCGTTTACGAAAAAATTGACCTGCCGCTCGCGCCAGTAATTGCGGCACTCGAGCGGAACGGCATCCGCGTCGATCCCAAAGAACTCGACAAGATGTCCCAGACGATGGAGAAAGAAATTCGCCGCCTGGAAAAAGAAATATGGAAGATGGCGGGCTCGGAATTCAACGTCAACTCGCCGACGCAGCTCGCGGAAATCCTTTTTGACAAACTGAATCTTCAGCCCAGTGCGCGGCGCGGAAAAGCCAAAGCACGGTCTACCGCCGCGGACATTCTCGAGGAATTGTCCGCGCAGCACCCGCTCCCTGCGAAAATCATCGAGTACCGGGAAATCGCCAAGCTCAAATCGACGTATGTTGACGCGCTGCCGAAACTGATCCATCCCGAGACCGGGCGTTTGCACACCAGTTTTTCGCAGACGGGCACAGCTACTGGCCGTCTGAGTTCGAGCGATCCCAACTTGCAGAACATTCCCATTCGCACCGAATTGGGCCGCGAGATTCGCGCTGCGTTCGTCGCCGAAAAGGGAAAGGTACTGCTGTCGGCGGACTACTCGCAGATCGAGCTGCGCATCATGGCGCACTTTTCAAAGGATCCCGTGCTCATCGCGGCGTTCCGCAACGGCGAAGACATCCACGCGCGCACAGCGCAGGAGGTTTTTGGAGTTGGGCCGATGGCGCAAAACGCCGAGCACCGCCGCGCTGCTAAAGCCATCAACTTCGGCATCATCTACGGACTTTCGCCATTCGGGCTGGCGCAGCAATTGGGCATCGAGCAGAAAGAAGCCGCGAAGTTTATCAGCGCTTATTTCACGCGCTATCGCGGAGTGAAGGAATATCTCGACAATATTATCGCCGAAACGCGTAAGACGGGCATGGCGAAGACATTGTTCGGCAGAATCCGGCCGATTCCGGAGATTAACTCACCGCAGATGCAGCTGCGCAACTTTGCGGAGCGTACCGCGCTGAATTCACCATTGCAAGGCACGGCCGCCGATCTGATCAAGCTGGCGATGATCAACATCGACCAGCGTCTGGCGGAAGAGGAGTTCGAAGCCAAAATGATTCTGCAAGTGCACGACGAGTTGCTGTTCGAGGTTCCGGCAAAGGAACGCGTCAAGCTGGCAAGAATGGTTAAGGAAGAAATGGAAGGCGTCCACAAGTTGGCGGTGCCCATCGTCGTGGAAATCGGCTACGGGCCGAACTGGCGCGATCTTGAATAACCCGCCTTTCCAGTCTGCGCATTCCGCATCATTTATTTTTTTAATCCTTTCCATCCGCTTTCTCCGGGCGTAGAATTCGCTCAAATTCAAGCCGAACTCGCTCACTCGGCCGGTCCATCCTGTCAGGAGGAAATTATGCGCAGGACAGTTCTCGTCCTGAGTACGATTCTGTTCGCGAGTTTTGGGATTGCGAATTCTGAGCCGAATACCACTCAGGAAAAGCCGGGGGCTACGGAGCCAAAAATGACCCCGGAAGACGCCGCTAAAAAGAATCCCGTCGCGCCAACGGCGGAAGGATTAGCGCAAGCCCGCAAAACCTTTGGCTACACTTGCGCCATGTGTCATGGCAAGAGCGGTGACGGTAAGGGTGACCTCGCCGTTGAGATGAAGCTTGAACTTCACGACTGGCGCGACGCTTCTTCCATAGAAAAGATGACCGATGGCGAACTCTTTTGGATTATCAGCAACGGCAAGGGGAAGATGCCCGGCGAAGGTGATCGCTCGCCGGAAAAAGCGCGCTGGAACTTCGTGAACCTGGTTCGCTCTTTTGCCAAGAAAGGCGAAGTGAATAAGCCAAGGGCGGAGACGCCGCCAAGTTAGGCGCTGCCCATTGCCCATCGCGTTTTCCGTGTAAAGCCTTACTATCCAAATCAGCCACGGGGTAAGACGATAGACATTATTCCCATTGTGTTATGCTCGCCTCAAGTCATTCCCTGAAGGAGTCCTCCGATGGCCCACGCTCCGCAATTCCTGAAACTTGTGAATGAAGCAAAGAAGAAAATCAAGGAAACAAGTGTCGCCGACGTGAAGCGCCGCATCGACGCGGGCGAAAAATTTCTACTGGTCGACACGCGCGAGGACACCGAATGGGCCAACGGTCATCTTCCCGGCGCCGTCCACATGGGCCGCGGCATCATTGAACGGGATATTGAAACGCGAGTACCGGACACCAGCGCGAAGCTCGTTCTGTATTGTGGCGGCGGATTCCGTTCCGCACTCGTAGCTGAAAACCTGCAGAAAATGGGCTACACCAACGTCGAATCGATGGACGGCGGTTGGAAAGGTTGGCTGGACGCGGGTCTGCCCACCGCGAAGGGTTAGCTTTGTAGCGTGTTCGTACGCCAAAGAATTGGCTGGGGCGGAAGGATTCGAACCTTCACCGTCCTCATTAACAGTGAGGTGTCCTACCAGTTGGACCACGCCCCAGCAGGCGTTCTTCGCCCCTCTTCTGCCCAGGCGAAACCCAGTTCCCCATTCCTATATGGAGAAGGCTCCGCCATTAAATGAGCGGCGAAGGGTAGATCTAAGATACCACGACCCTGCCCTAAGCCGCTGCCCCGGCCAAAAAAGTAGTGAAAAAAGTTTGCACCTCTCGATTCCCTACAGCATCACATCCCGTGACAGGGAAGCGTGCACGTCGGAAGAGGTTGCAGGCGGATGGCGGGCTATTCGTCTTCGCCTCGTTCAACGTTAGGGGCGAAATAAAGAAAGTGGGGGGGTTGTTCGAAGGGTCTAAAGGAATCAAAAAGTACGGAAAAAAGTTACTAGAAAATATTCGAATAATAAGTTGGCGCGAAGGTTGCATTCCAGAATGTTTTGGTGGACACTATCGCGTCAAGCACGACCCGGGTTTGCACTGTCCGGTTAACTCGTGGGAAGCCCTGACCGCGGCTCCTTTCCGGAGCGCTCCCCCGCATAGTGCTGAAAAGACATGGCCCAGATTTTTCATCGCAGTACGAATTTTATCGCGCGCTTCAGTGTCTTTTCGACCCTCTTTTTGGTCGGACTGGCGCTCGTAGCCGTACTTGCGGTGGCCCGTTCGCCCTATCTGACGCGGCAGAACATTACGCGTGAGCAGCCCGTGCAGTTCAGCCACAAGCACCACGTCGGCGATGACGGCATCGACTGCCGCTATTGCCATACCGGCGTGGAGACTTCTGCCGTGGCCGGCATTCCGCCCACGAAAACCTGCATGAACTGCCATTCCGTGCTCTACAACACTTCCGCGTATCTTGAACCGGTTCGCGAGAGCTATCGCAGCGATAAATCGATCGAGTGGGTCAAAGTTCACCGCTTGGCCGATTTCGCCTATTTCAATCACAGCATTCATATCAGCAAGGGAGTGGGCTGCTCGACCTGCCACGGGCAGATCAATCAGATGCCATTAGTGTTCCAGGCGAATACGCTGCTGATGCAGTGGTGCGTGGAGTGCCACCGCAATCCCGAACGGGTGCTTCGCCCTAAAGATCAGGTTTTCAATATGGACTGGAAGGCCCCTGACAATCAGGCGCAGCTGGGTGCTGAGTTGAGAAAGTCTTACAACATTCGGACAACGGCCGAGCTGACCAGCTGCTCGACCTGTCATCGTTAATGGACGGTATGCGCGAGCGCGAACAACACGAACACCCTGACGGCCAGCACCACCACCACGATCCGGCCGAAAAAGCGAAGCTGCACGCGAGCACGATGGACTTGGCCACGGTGCGCGCCAAACTCCAATCGAAAACCGGCAAGCAGTATTGGCGCACGCTGGAAGAACTCTCCGGCGATCCGGAATTTACCGAGTTGCTGCACCGCGAATTCCCGCGCCAGGCGCCTTCGGAATGGGACGACGGTGTCGACCGGCGCGATTTCCTGAAGTTGATGGCGGCTTCACTGGCGTTTGCCGGTCTCGGCGGTTGCGGCCGCACCCCCGAACAAGTTCTCGTGCCGTACGTCAAGCAGCCCGAAGGATTGACTCTCGGCAGGCCGCAGTTTTATGCCACCGCCATGCCGTTTGGCGCGGATGCCATCGGTTTGCTCGTAGAAAGCCATGAAGGGCGGCCCACGAAAATCGAGGGCAATCCCGACCATCCCTCCAGCCTTGGCGCGACGAATGTGTTCGCGCAAGCTTCCGTCCTGAACCTCTACGACCCGGATCGCGCTCAGACGCTCACCAAATTCGGAGAAATCCAGACCTGGTCGTTGTTTGTGGAAAGCGCGCAGGCCATTGCGGCTACGATGAAGGGCTCCAACGGCGCGGGTTTCCGCATCCTGACCGGCCTCATCACTTCACCGACACTCGCCGCTCAGATTCAGTCGCTCCTGACGCTCTTTCCGAAGGCCAAGTGGCACCAGTGGGAGCCCGCTGTCGGCGATGGAACGCGCGAGGGCGCGAAGCTTGCTTTCGGCAGCCACCTCAACACGGTTTACCGCCCGGAGAAGGCTGACGTCATTCTTTCTCTGGATTCCGATTTCCTGGGCAGCGGGCCAGGGCACATTCGCTACGCAAGAGAATTTTCGCGGCGCCGCAAACTGAATGGCCCGGATGACACAATGAACCGGTTGTACGTGGTCGAGCCGACTCCAAGCGTCACCGGTGCGACTGCGGATCATCGTTTGCCCTTGCGGGCTTCGGAAGTCGAGCTCTTCGCGCGGGCGCTGGCAGCGAAGCTCGGTCTCGGCGGTTCCGGGGCTGCTCCTACGGACGCGGAGAAGTGGCTCGACGCCGTCGCGAAAGACCTGCAGAAACACAAGGGCGCGTCCCTCGTCGTCGCAGGCGAGCATCAACCCGCGGAAGTCCACGCGCTTGCGCACGCCATCAACGCGGCCCTTGGCAACGTTGGGACCACGCTTTACTACACCGAATCGGTGGAAGCTCACCCGGTGAACAATCTCGACTCGCTGCGCGACCTTTGCGCCGACATCGAAGCCGGTAAAGTCGAAACCCTGCTGATTCTGGGCGTCAACCCGGTTTACACCTCTCCACACGATTTCGATTTCGCTTCGAAAATCAAGTTTGATTCAAAAACGAACAGCAAGAAGATCAAGAACACGATCTACGTGGGCTCGCATTTTGACGAAACTGCCGAACTCTGCGATTGGCACGTCGCCGAATCGCACTACCTCGAAACGTGGGGCGACGCCCGCGCTTTCGACGGCACGCTCAGTGTGATTCAGCCGCTGATCGCGCCGCTCTACCACACACATTCCGCGCGGGAAGTGCTTGCCGCTTTCGGCGACAAGCCAGGAATCTCCGATTACGATTTTCTGCGTGACCACCTGAAGGCCACGAATCCTTCTGCCGAGTTCGACAAATTCTGGCGGAAAACATTGAACGACGGATTAGTAGCCGGCTCGGCCTTCGCGTCCGTCAGCCCTTCACTGAAATTTAGCACCGCCGGCTTGTCCGCCGCGAAAACGGCAGCCGCTGATGATATCGAATTCATCTTCCGCCCGGATCCTTGCGTCTACGACGGGCGCTTCGCCAATAACGGCTGGCTGCAGGAATTGCCGAAGCCCGTCACCAAGCTCACTTGGGACAATGCCGCGCTGGTGAGCCCGAAAACCGGAGAGAAATTCAGCCTGACGCACGATATCGCCGCGCGCGGCGGCGAGCATGGCAAGGTTTATTCGAACGTCATCGACATCTCACTCTCGAGCAGCAAAGTCACTGCTGCCGCGTGGAGAGTTCCCGGCCAGGCCGACGGCACCATCGTCCTTCCCCTGGGTTACGGCCGCAAAAAAGCCGGCTACACCGGCACAAACAAGGGCTTCAACGCCTACGCCGTCCGTACTTCCGACGCGCTCTGGACGGTCTCCGCTTCCGCCAGCGCCATCAAAAAGACCGGCGAAGATTATCCGCTCGCCTGCACCCAGTATCACTTCAACATGGAAGGCCGGCAGATTCTGGCGACCGGAACGCTCGAGGAATATCGCAAGAATCCGAATTTTGCCAACGAGCACGCTGAATTGCCGCCGAAGGAACTCTCCCTCTACAAGGGCGAAGCGGAGTTCCCCTACGACCGCGACAAGTGGGCCATGGCCATCGACTTAAACAAATGTAATGGCTGCAACGCCTGCGTGGTCGCTTGCCAGTCGGAGAACAACATCCCCGTCGTCGGCAAAGATCAAGTCATGCGCGGCCGTGAAATGCACTGGATCCGCATTGACCGCTATTACGAAACGCCGGCCAAGTCCGCGGCGCACGATCCAGCAAGTTACGACGAGTCGCTTTTCAATCCGCCCACCTTTTTCCAGCCCGTTCCCTGCCAGCAGTGCGAGAACGCGCCTTGCGAGCAGGTTTGCCCCGTTGGCGCCACGGTGCACAGTGCCGAAGGCCTGAACGACATGGTTTACAACCGCTGCGTCGGTACCCGCTACTGCTCCAACAACTGCCCGTACAAAGTGCGCCGCTTCAATTTCCTGCGCTTCCAGGATTGGGAGACCCCCCAGCTCAAGCTCTTGCGCAATCCGGAAGTCACCGTGCGCAGCCGCGGCGTCATGGAAAAGTGCACCTACTGCGTGCAGCGCATCAACAACGCGCGCATTGAAGCGGAAAAGTCCAACGCGCCGATTCACGATGGCGCGATCGTCACCGCGTGCGAACAAGCCTGTCCGACAGAGGCGATCGTTTTCGGCAATGCCAATGACAAGGACAGCCGCGTCGCCAAGCTGAAAGCCCAGCACCGCAACTACACGCTCCTCGGTGAATTGAATGCGCGGCCGCGCACCACTTATCTCGCCGCCGTGCGCAATCCAAATCCGGAATTGGAGTCGGCATGAGCGCCGGTCAACCGCCATTCGATTCGCCGGAAATCCGCCGGCTCACCCCGGTGATCGGACCGGGGTATACCTACGGGTCGGTCACGGACAAAATCAGCGCGATTGTTCTGACGCGGCCGACTTCCCTCGGCTGGTACATTGGATTTCTGATTGCCTTCAGCGTTATGGGCATGATGACGGTCGCCATCGCCTGGCTGATCATGAAAGGCACCGGCATCTGGGGCATCAATATCCCCATCGGCTGGGGCTTTGCGATCGTCAACTTTGTCTGGTGGATTGGTATCGGCCACGCCGGAACGCTGATCTCGGCCATTTTGTTCCTGTTGAATCAGAAGTGGCGCACTTCCATCAACCGTTTCGCGGAAGCCATGACACTCTTCGCCGTGGCCTGCGCTGGTATGTTCCCGCTCATTCACACCGGCAGGCCGTGGATGGCGTTTTACATGATGCCGTACCCCAGCACCATGGGAATTTGGCCGCAGTTTCGCAGCCCGCTGATCTGGGACGTGTTTGCAGTTTCGACCTACGGCACGGTTTCGCTGATGTTCTGGTTCGTGGGTCTCATCCCGGACCTCGCAACGCTCCGCGACCGCTCCGTCCGGAAGCCCATGAAGATTATTTACGGCATGCTGTCGATGGGCTGGCGCGGATCGGCGCGGCACTGGCATCGCTACCAATCGGCATATCTCTTGCTTGCGGGATTGGCCACGCCGCTAGTGCTCAGCGTGCATTCGGTGATCAGCTTCGACTTTTCCGTCGCCATCGTTCCCGGCTGGCATACCACGATTTTTCCACCGTACTTTGTCGCCGGAGCTATCTATTCGGGCTTCGCCATGGTTTTGACCATCGCGATTCCGCTGCGCAAGGTTTACGGCCTCGAAGATTTCATCACCATGCGCCACCTGGACAACATGGCCAAGGTCATGCTTGCCACCGGACTGATCGTCGCCTATGGCTACTTCATTGAATTCTTCATGGCCTCTTACAGCGGCAACAAGTTCGACGTTTTTCTGGTCCAGCAGCGCCTTCACGGCCCCTATGCTCCGTATTACTACGCGCTGATTCTCTGCAACATCCTGATTCCACAGTTGCTGTGGTCCTTCAAAATGCGCCACAACGTGGCGGTTCTATTCATCATGTCCATCGTCGTGAATATCGGCATGTGGCTGGAGCGCTTCGTCATTGTCGTCATCAGCCTTACGCGCGACTACGTGCCGTCCGCCTGGGGCCGCTATAGCCCGACGTTCTGGGATTGGGCCACCTTTATCGGGACTATGGGTATGTTCGTCACTTTGATCTTCTTGTTTGTGCGTGTTCTCCCCGCGATTTCCATCGCGGAAATGCGCGAACTTGTGGCGGAAACTTCCGAGGACGAGAAATAATGCAGCACCTTCACCGCTCTCATATCTATGGCGTGATGGGTGAGTTCGGCGACCCAGCGGAGTTGATTCACGCCGTGGAGAAAATCCGCGCCGCAGGCTACCGCCGCGTCAATGCGTATTCGCCATTTCCCGTGGAAGGTCTTTCTGAGGCGCTGGGTCTGAAGCGCAACATGGTGTCAACCATTTGCCTTCTAGGTGGTTTGACCGGTGGTCTTGGCGGTTTTCTCTTCCAATACTGGGTGGCGACAACCGCCTATCCCATGAACATCGGCGGCCGCCCCCTCAATAGCTGGCCGGCGTTCATTCCGGTCACCTTTGAGTTGACGATTCTCGGCGCGTCGCTCGCCGCGGTTTTCGGCATGCTCGCCCTGAACAAACTGCCCCAGCCGCACCATCCGGTTTTTAACGTGCCCCGGTTTACCCACGCGTCGGCGGACCGTTTTTTTGTTTGCATCGAGGCCAAAGATCCGAAATTCCAGCTCACGGAATGCGCGCGCATTCTCCAGGAAGTTCACGCGCACCATATCACCGAGGTGTCTGATGATTAGCACCTCGCGCGCCCTCGTGACTGCTTGCGCCGCCGCTTGCCTGTTTTTCGGCGCTGGTTGCGACTATCTCAAGCAAGACATGGCCAACCAGCCGAAGAACCGGCCGCTCTCGCCTTCGCCATCTTTTGAAGACGGCCGTTCGGAGCGCCCGCTTCTCGAAAATACCGTGGCGCGTGGTTCGCTGGCCAACGACGAACTTTTCGTGCCGAAAGACTCGAACAATTTTCCGCTGCCTGTGAATCTCAAGTTGCTGGAGCGCGGCGAAGAGCGCTACAAGATCTTCTGCACTCCCTGCCACGGTTTTCAGGGCGATGGCAACGGCATGGTGGCCATGCGCGGCATGAAGCAGCCGCCCACCTATCACCAGGACCGCTTGCGCAACGCGCCCAACGGCTATTATTACGACAACATCACCAACGGCTTCGGGCAGATGCTCGGCTATGCCGCGCAGATTCCGCCGCGCGATCGCTGGGCCATCATCGCCTACATTCGCGCGCTGCAGTTGAGCCGCAACGCCAAAGTCGCCGACTTGCCCGCCGAGCTTCGCGAAAAGCTCAATCAAAGTGCGGCACCGGCCGCGAAACCAAGTGCGGCTAAGGATTCGACAGGAGGCAGCTTCTAATGGCTCCGGAGCAATATCAGGCGCCAGAAAGCGTCAGCCGCCTTCAACAACGAGCTTTCATCGTCGGCGGCGTAGCCTTGGTGGTTTCCATTTTCGGCGCCATGCGCACGCCCGAGATTTTTTATCCGGCCTACCTGATGAGTTTCATGCTGGTTCTCGGTTTGACCGTCGGCTCGCTGGGCCTTTTGATGTTGCAGCACCTGACCGCCGGCCACTGGGGCATCATCATCCGCCGGTCGCTGGAATCGGCAACACGTACGCTTCCGCTCATGGTCATAGCGTTCTTGCCCATCGTGCTATTCGGGATGCACTATCTCTATTCAGGCCACGAAAAGGAAACGGGCTGGCTCAACGCGCCGCCCACGGGCGAAGGCGCCCTCTCGGACTTCCAGAAAAGCTATCTCACGACTCACGGTATTTTTGGTTTTTATACTCGCGCCGTGATCTATTTCGCAGTCTGGCTATTGTTGATGTTTACGTTCAATATTTTGTCGAAGCAGCAAGATGACAAACCCGACGACCGCGCCCTGCGCCTGCGCTTCAAAATGCTCGCCGGCCCGGGCATCATTCTCTATGTTTTCATGATGACTTTCGCCTCCTTCGATTGGGTGATGTCTCTCTCGCCCCACTGGGCTTCCACCATTTACGGTTTCCTGTTTGTTGCCGGACAGTTGATCTCCGCAATGGCTCTCATGATCGCCGTCGTAGTGTTGCTGGCCCGCACCGAACCTTTCGCCAGCGTTCTGCAAAAGCGCCATCTGCACGATCTCGGAAAATTGCTTCTCGCTTTTGTCATGCTTTGGGCGTATTTCGATTTCTCGCAGCTCCTGATCATCTGGTCCGGCAACCAGCCGGAAGAAATCAGCTTCTATCGCACGCGCTTGTACGGCGGTTGGGGCGTCGTGGCCGTCATCGTCCTGGTTTTCCATTTCTTCGTGCCCTTTTTCCTGCTGTTGTCCCAGGATGTGAAGCGCAACGCGAAAGTGCTCCCGAAGATCGCCATGTGGCTCATTTTTATGCGTCTCGTCGACCTCTTCTGGATGACGCGTCCGGAATTCACTTCGCGCGCCATGCCCACCTGGCTGGACCTTGTTTTGCCCCTCGGGCTCGGCGGAATCTGGCTCGGCTTCTTCGCGTTTAATCTGAAGCAGTGCCCGATTCTCCCGCTGGGCGATCCGAAATTGGCGGAGGCCATTGAGCATCATGAGCACTGAGTCCCCCAACACGGGCCAGGAGCCGCGCCACAACGACGTGTCGTTCGAAGAACGCGACGTCCACACCGGCACGATCTATGGTTATTTGCTCGCTCTTGCCCTCGCGGTCGTGGCCTCCGCGCTGATTTGCGTTTATATTTTGCGCTTCACCCGGAATTACGCGGCCTCCACTGATACGCCTCCACCTCCATCCCGAGACGCACTTGGGAAGGATTACCGAGCGCTGCCTCCCGAGCCGCGGTTGCAGGGCGTCCCCGGCCATCAAACCGACCCGCAGGCCGATCTGCGTCAGAAGGTTCAGGAAGACTCCGAGGCCAATGAAAAGCTGGAATGGATCGACAGGGGCAGCGGCATCGCCCAGATTCCCGTCAAGGATGCGATGAAGATGATTGCCGAAAAAGGTTTGCCCGCTGGGCCTGCTCCTTCTACGGAGAAAAAGAAATAAAGCAATGAATAAACTTCGCCATTTCGCCGGGATTGCCGCATGCCTGCTCGCAGTTTGCACTCTCCACGCGCAAGCGGTCCCCAGCAACACCGCCCCATCGGCTTCTACTATGCCGCGGGCCCTGCAAAACGTGGGTTTCGAGCCGCCGCTCAACGGGCCCATGCCTCTGGACCTCCCGTTCCGCGACGAAACTGGTCGCAGCGTCCAGCTTCGCGAATACTTCGGTCAACAAAAGCCGGTGGTCCTCGCCTTCGTCTACTACGGCTGCCCCATGCTTTGTGATCAGGTCGAACAGGGCGTCGTCGGCGCTCTGCGCATGCTTTCTTTCAATCCGGGGCGCGACTACGAAGTTGTTTTCGTCAGCTTCGATCCCCGCGAAACCCCAGAAATGGCCGCGGAAAAGAAAAAGAAGGCCTTGGTTCATTTCCGCCGCCCGGAAACGGATTCCGGCTGGCATTTCCTTACTGGTTCGAAGGAATCCATTGAAGCCGTTACCAAAGCTGCGAATTTCCGTTTCACCTTTGATGCCAAGTCCAATCTTTTCGCGCACGCAAGCGGCGTCATGCTGCTTACGCCGGACGGCCACATCTCGCGCTACTTTTACGGTGTGGAATTTCCCGGCCATGACATGCGCTTCGGCCTCGTGGATGCCTCGGCCGGGAAGATCGGCACGCCCATCGATCACGTTTTGCTCTTTTGCTATCACTATGACCCTACTGCCGCCGTCTACAGCGCATCGATTCTCAAGCTTATTCGTCTCGGCGGAGTCCTGACGATTCTCTGCATTGTTGGAGGAATTTTGATTTCCCGCCGCCGCGAAACTCTGGCGGCACGGAATCTGCGTCAGCCGCTTCCGGGCGGACTGGAACGAGGAGCTCACTAAGCCGTGCAGTCGCAATTGCCAATCTATCCCGAGCAGGCGTCCAACTTCGCCCCGCAAGTGGACTCCCTGATGCTCTTCATCACCGCGATTTGTGTCTTCTTCGCCACCGCCGTGACCGTGGCGATCGTCGTTTTCTTTTTCAAATTTCACCGCAAAGCACCGAATGACGTCGGCGTACCCATCCACGGAGATTCCCGCCTCGAAGCCGCTTGGATGATCATCCCCCTGATCCTGGCCATGGCCATGTTCGGCTGGGGCGCCGTCGTCTACGTGGATTATCGCCACGCGCCGCAAGACACCCTTGATATTTACGTCATCGGCAAGCAGTGGATGTGGAAAGCGCAGCAGCCCAACGGTTTGAAAGAAATCAATGAACTGCACGTTCCCGTAAACCGTAACGTCAGGCTGGTCATGGCCAGTGAAGACGTGATCCACGATTTCTTTGTTCCCGCGTTCCGCGTGAAAATGGATGTTGTCCCCGGCCACTACAACACCATGTGGTTTCGCCCCACCAAGCCCGGCCGTTACCATTTCTTTTGTTCGCAGTACTGCGGCACGAACCACGCTCTCATGGGCGGCTGGGTTACCGTTATGGAGCCTTCCGACTACGCCGCGTGGCTTTCCGGCTCCTCCGGTGGAAGCACCAATCCCGTCGTCGCCGGCGAAAAACTGTTTGCCGAAAAGGCTTGCATCACTTGCCACGTCCCTGACGGCAGCGGCCGCTCCCCCTCGCTCAACGGTCTTTACGGCGCGAAAGTTCTTTTGGCCGATGGCTCCATCGTCACGGCGGACGAATCCTACATCCGCGAATCGATTCTCCAGCCGAATGCCAAAATCGTAGCTGGCTACCAGCCGCTGATGCCTACGTTTCAGGGACAGCTCACGGAGGAACAGATTCTTGCGCTCACTGCCTATATCAAGTCTTTGCAGTCGCTACCGGTTTCCGCCAAGGGCTCCGGCATTGCGCCCACGGGGAAGAAATAAATTATGAGTGACACGCTTACAGCTCCATTGCCAGGCCACAAACTGCCGCATGAGGACTACCTCAATGCCACCTACGGCATCCGTTCGTGGCTGCTCACCACCGACCACAAGCGCATCGCCTTGCTGTATCTCGGTTCCGTGACGGTTTTCTTTTTCATTGGCGGCATCTTCGCCACCATGATTCGAATCCACCTTCTAACGCCCACTGGCGCACTGGTTACGCCCGAAACCTACAACAAGCTCTTCA
>Ga0210409_10004596_pt1 | contig 14800 bp, 13 predicted proteins | sample IncBWH17MmetaG_FD_161649 | JGI IMG/M metagenome (GOLD analysis project Ga0210409, IMG submission 161649) | Forest soil microbial communities from Barre Woods Harvard Forest LTER site, Petersham, Massachusetts, United States - Inc-BW-H-17-M | ecosystem: Environmental > Terrestrial > Soil >... | reverse complement strand
GCCTCTTTTATCAAAACGAGCTTCTTGTTAATGTCCTCCCATAGCTGTACCTGCAATACCTGCTATACCTGCAAAGACAAAAATCAGAACATACATTGCAATAAGTACAATGAGCAGGACTCCCCAAAACTTAAAAAAAGACTTCAGATTGCTCATCGAAGCACTTAGACTAAGTTGGTCCCCATATAAAACAGCTTTCTGAGTGGCAGTTGCATGCTTGAATAACATCAGGCTCGGATAGAAATATAAAAGTGCCAGGAATATAAAATAGACCATAATAAATCCAGCACCTAAAGATCCCATCTGCGTTCCCGGACTGTATTTTGAAAGAAAAGCAATAAAAGCAGTTGCGCCAAATGCACACATCACCAGCAAGGCTGAAATCACAAATCCAAATATCCCCAGAAACTTGGTCCATTTTGCCATATCATAAAGATAACTGCGAATATCTTCAGTTACAATGAGTTTGATCTCTGGCTGTTCAACAGGAGTTTCGTTCTCGGGCAATGCGTTCGTCTCTTCAGTTTCTTCGAAATTTTCCATAGTGATAATGTTAATTTATATTTTCAGTTTTATAAACATAATTATTATTTGCCTTCCCTGCAAGTTTATTCAGTGCCTGAATTCAAAAAAATTGGTACCTTTGCGCCAAATTAAGACAAAACTATTCATGGCATTACAATGTGGTATAGTAGGTTTACCGAATGTTGGGAAATCTACCTTATTTAACTGTTTATCGAACGCAAAAGCTCAGGCAGCAAACTTTCCTTTTTGTACTATAGAGCCTAATATTGGCGTAATCACTGTTCCCGACGACAGGCTAACCAAACTGGAAGAGCTGGTAAAGCCAAACCGTGTTGTTCCCAACACCATTGAAATCGTAGACATTGCCGGTTTGGTAAAAGGGGCATCCAAAGGCGAAGGTCTGGGTAATCAGTTTCTTGGAAATATTCGGGCAACCAATGCTATTATTCACGTGCTGCGTTGTTTTGATGACGGAAATGTGATCCACGTAGATGGTTCTGTTGATCCGATCCGTGATAAAGAGATTATCGATACTGAATTACAGTTGAAAGATCTCGATACAGTAACCAAACGCATCCAGAAAGTGGAAAAAATGGCAAAAACAGATAAAGATGCCAAAAGAACTTTTGATGTACTGAGTATTATTAAAACCCACCTGGAATCTGGCAAATCTGTTCGTTCGGCAGCTGTTGATGCTGATGATTTTGAGTTTATTCAAGATCTGGGCTTATTGACGCAAAAACCTGTAATGTACGTTTGTAATGTTGATGAGAACTCTGTGATCAACGGAAATGCTTACGTAGACAGGGTTAAAGAAGCCGTAAAAGATGAAAATGCGGAAGTATTGGTGATCTCTGCCAAAATTGAATCTGAAATTGCTGAACTGGAAAGCTATGAAGAGCGTCAGGAATTCCTGGCAGATCTTGGATTAACAGAATCAGGTGTCAATAAATTGATCCGTGCAGCTTATCGCTTATTAGACCTTTATACCTATTTCACTGCCGGTGTACAGGAAGTAAGGGCCTGGACCATTACCAAAGGTTTTACAGCCCCTCAGGCTGCAGGTGTGATCCACACAGACTTTGAAAAAGGATTTATCCGTGCGGAGGTGATCAAATACAATGATTTTGTAACCCTGGGGTCTGAAAATGCTTGTAAAGACGCTGGTAAATTAGGCGTAGAAGGAAAAACTTATGTGGTGGAAGACGGTGATATCATGCACTTCCGTTTCAATGTTTAAAACATAGAATTAAAACTTATATACAAAAAAAGCAGTTCCATATGGAACTGCTTTTTTTGTATATAATCTCTCCGAAAATCAGAGCAGCACTCCTTTTAAAAACATCACTGCAACAGAAAAATAAATGATCAGTCCGGTTACATCAACCAGTGTTGCCACAAACGGAGCGGAAGAAGTTGCCGGGTCGGCCCCAAGTTTCTTCAATAGTAAGGGTAACATGGAACCAGATAGTGATCCCCACAAAACGACACCAACCAGCGCTACACCTACGGTACAACCAATCAAAATCCAGTGTGGTCCATACATATCAGAGAACATGGTCCAAACAAAGATCCTTAAAAATCCAATTACACCGAGTGCAATCCCCAGCATCAAACCAGAAAGAATCTCTCTTCTCATTACCCTCCACCAATCCGCTACAGTAATCTCACCAAGCGCCATGGCCTGAATAATCAATGTTGAAGCCTGAGAACCGCTGTTACCACCACTCGAGATAATCAGGGGCACAAACATAGCCAGCACAACTGCCTTTGCAATATCAGCTTCGAAATGTGCCATGGCAGTAGCGGTAAGCATTTCACCTAGAAATAAAATAACGAGCCAGCCAATCCTTTTCTTCACCAAACCAAAAAGAGGCATATCCAGGTAAGGTTCATCCAATGCCTCAGTACCCCCTATTTTATGCATATCCTCTGTATACTCCTCATTTGCAATCCATAGAATATCATCTACAGTTACAATACCAAGTAATACATCGTTATCGTCAACCACAGGCAAAGCCACACGGTTGTTCATTCTGAATACATTGATCGCCTCCTCCTGCGGATCGTTCACATTTAACGCAATAGAACGGTTATCCGCCAGATCTCCAATTTTGGCTTCCGGATCTGCCAGGAGAATCTCCCTGATCCGGATATCATCTAAAAGTACACCGCCTTTATCAATCACGTAGATCACATCGATCGTTTCAGAATCCTTTCCAAAACGTCTGATATGTTCCAAAACCCGGGTTACTGTCCAGTCTTTTTTTACAGCAACATAATCCGGCGTCATCAAACGACCCACACTATCTTCTTTATAGCCCAACAGAGAAAGTGCCTCTACACGATCTTTTGCCGGAAGCAACTTGATCAGCTTGGCAACCGCATCTCCCTTAAGTTCGCTAAACAAGGCCGTCCGGTCATCCGGCGGCATCAGGTTAATCAGTTCTGCCAGTTTAACACCAGAAAGTTTTTTAAGAATTCTTTCCTGTGTAGGAAAGTCAAGAATCCTGAAAACGTTTACCGCCCTCTTTATAGATAAAGTATCTATAAATTTTACTGCATGCTGGGGAAGCTCATCTATCAGATGTTCTACATCTGAAATGTTCAGATCATCTAAATAAACTTTTAATTGTGCATCGTCGCCCTTCTCAATCAGCTCAACTACTTCTTCAACAATTAATTCTTCCATAAAATAATTCGACTATTTTTTACATGCTTCTGTTGCTTTATCAGGATTGCAAAAGTGAGGTTTTATTTTCAATAATGCCATTTTTATTACCCAAAATTCATTCCAACCTTAAAGTTAATTATTAACAATTGCTCATAAGGGCCAGGAATTTTAGCAGTTGAGTGCAACAAAAGAAAAAAAAGCCGGATTACACCTTAAATTCGTCGAGAGAATAAGGAAGTTCTTCACCTAAAAATCCATATGCCGACAACAAACGTAAAGCAGTTTCCGTACATGGTGCACGGCTTACTACACGTAATATTTTATCAGTATCTTCAAAGGCAAAAGACCAGTTTCCTTTCCCAAAAGCAGAATCCAGTGTCGGCCCAATCCATACCAGACTCTCCCTGTCTGGGACCGAGGTTTTAAAAATAGTAATGTACATCATTCTTTATGCGCTTCTTCGTCTAACATAATCTTATTATTTCCGGGGAATCTAAAGATCAGTTTAATAAAAAGACAAAACCAGCTAATATGGACTGAAACGGACAAAAATGCGTTTGAATCACCGGACTAATGGCTTCGGGAAAGCCAGTCTAAAAATGAAGGTGTTTTTTCCTTGCTCACAGTGATCTGCTGGTCAAAAGGGATATTCAGGTTCAGGATCAGTTTTCTGGAAAAAAAATGCGCTGCATCTTTTATGGCTTTCCTGTTGACCAGGAACTGACGGTTTACTCTAAAAAAACCTGATCCAGTCAGCTTCTCCAGTTCCTCCAGGTTTTTCCCTATCGGATAGGTTTCCTGGTTCAGTGTGAGCAGGCGTGGCTCTTCATGTTCAATGTAAAATAAAGCGATTCCATCCATTTTAACTGGAACGATCTTGTCTTTATAATGAACCAGGATGCTCGAAGCCTTGGGAGCTATCTGCCTGGAAAACAATTCCAGGATACCCTCGTAAGAAATTTGTTTATTCGAAAAACTCTGTTTAAGCAATTGATATTTCTGCAGTGCTTTCGCAATAGAATCTCTATTGAAAGGTTTTAAAATGTAATCGATCCCATTTACCTGAAAAGCATTCAAAGCATATTCATCATAAGCCGTACAAAAAATAACAGGTACCTGTATACCGGTGGCTTCATAAATCTCAAAGCTCAGCCCATCCCCTAACTGAATATCACTAAAAATCAAATCGGGAGTTGAGTTCAGTGTAAAATACTCTACAGCCTGTTTTACTGAGCGCAAGTAGGCAACAATCTCCATTCCAGGATCGACCAGTTGTATGATATCTGCCAGGTGTTCAGCGGTTAGTTTCTCATCTTCTATAATTACAATCTTCATATAAAGCTTTGCTGATTAAATTTGTTTGAGCATTTTGAGACTTACAGAAAATTCAGGACCTGTATCTTTAATCCTGATATTTAGACCGGTAAGTAATTTATGGCGTTCAGAAATATTAGCCAGCCCGCTTCCTGTGGAATTTTCTGTGATCGTTTTTATTTTGACATTATTCTGAATGGTGATCCAGTCATCTTCTACTGAAATATCGATGTGTAACGGAGATTCTTCTGTAAGTTCATTATGTTTTATGGCATTCTCCAGCAAAGGCTGCAGAGAAAAAACGGGCAGCATACTATCACTGTATTCATTTTCCCCTATATCGATCCTGACTTGCAGGGCACTGCCTAACCTGATGCGCTGCATTTCGAGATAATCTTCGCAAAGCTTCAATTCATCTTTCAGGCTGCTGATTTCCTGGTTACCTGTAGATAAAGACGCACGCAGGAAATCAGACAAGCGGATCAAATAATCTTCAGCCTGGTCGGGATATTTTCTGATCATTGATTTAAGTGTATTGAGGGCATTAAATAGAAAATGAGGGTGGATCTGCTGCAACAGCAATTGATAAGCAGCCTCTGTTCTGCTGGCCATCAGACGAGAGTTTTCCAGTTCGGCCCTTACCTTGGCATCCTGTTCCAGAATATAACCATGAAGGATCCAGATGATTCCACTCATCATCGCCGTCTGAACAATGGTGTACAAATAGAACTTGGTCTGTGAAAACCTGAGCAGGGGCGTTTGAGGTAGCCAGCCAATCCTGTTTAGCTCTATATATAAAATATTGAACCCACTTGAAACAAGAAGCATAAGGATCATACTCACTGCATATCGGCAAATGGTAAACTGAGGAGCTTCCGTAAGCTTCATTCTTTCGAACAACCAGATCACCACCAGATTACACATACATGCGGTAAACAGTGACGACAAGGTAAAAACAGCTCTTCCCAGCGCATCTGTCACACTGCCAACCTCCATTAAAACTGCACTGAACACAAAAATGCCCAGACCAACCGAAAACCAACTGCTCGCCCTGAGCAGGTTATCTATAAGTTTTTTTGACATCATAGGCTACAAATATAGAACGCTTTCCAAATATCAATACTATCCGGCATTCTTCCACTGCAACTCAGCTTCAAACGGACAAAACAAACACTGAAATTCTATATTCTTGTAATTGACCTGGCAACAAAACACAAAAACAGACAAAAAAAGATTGTCTTTTACAATACTTTATAATTTAGATTTACAATTGTGTTTTTTTTATATCTTTGCGCAAATTGTCCCTGTAGTTCAATGGATAGAATTATGGTTTCCGGTACCATCGATGGGGGTTCGAATCCCTCCAGGGGCACATTTCCAACAAAAGCTGTCAATCCTGACAGCTTTTGTTGATTATACAGGAATTAAACTTATCCTCATGGCTGCACAGAACAAACCTTTTCACATAGGCGCTTTTCTTCTTAACCTGGCCATCCCCCTTGCCATTGGAGCATTAGGTGGTTTATTAACTGCAACTTCTGTAAAAACATGGTATCCTACATTAATTAAACCTTCATTTAATCCGCCCAATACTATTTTTCCACCAGTATGGACATCTCTCTTTATTCTGATGGGTATCTCAGCCTACCTGGTTTGGAGAAAAAGAGAGCAAATTGCACACTTCCCACGCACGTTAGCCCTTTATTTCATACAGCTCATCTTGAACTTAATGTGGTCTTTTATATTTTTCTATGCCAGGGAAATAGGCATGGCATTGATTGAGATTTTCATTTTACTCGCTGTTATCATCACCAATGCCAGGGTATTTTACAAGATCGATAAATTGGCCGGGCTACTTTTTATTCCTTATATACTATGGGTAAGTTTCGCAGCACTCCTCACCTATAGCATCTACACCTTAAATTAAAACAAATCAAGGATTTGATCATCGAAAATCCTATTTTTAGGATGTGATATCTTACAAATACCTCTTGCCGGTTTTATTCACTTTTTGTGCATTATATGGTCATGCGCAAAAAGTCGGTTTGGTTTTAAGTGGTGGTGGTGCAAAAGGGCTCGCTCATATAGGTACACTCAAAGCCCTGGAAGAGAACAACATTCCAATAGATTATATCACAGGAACCTCTATGGGAGGAATAGTTGGCGCCATGTATGCCGCAGGTTATACGCCTGCACAGATGGAAAAAATAGCACTCAGCAAGGATTTTCAAGACTGGGTAAGCGGAAAATACACCAGCGATTACAGTCTGTTTTTCCAAAAGAACAATGTAAATGCTTCTGCCTTATCTGCAAAACTGAGCATAGACACCAGTCTACGGATCAGTTTCAGGTCCAACCTTGTAAATGATATTCCTTTAAATTTTGCACTGCTCGAACTTTTTTCTCAGGCATCGGCTGTTGCTAAAGATAATTTCGACAACTTATTTATCCCCTACCGTTGTATGGTTTCCGATGTACTGCTGCAAAACAGTATTACCCTCAAAAACGGAAGTCTGGCAGAAGCCGTGAGGGCGACCATGACCGTTCCATTTGTCTACAGACCTATTCGGGTAGATGGAAAATATGTTTTTGACGGAGGAATTTATAACAATTTTCCGGTAGACATTATGAAAAAGGAATTTAAACCAGACTATGTTATCGGGGTAAACGTATCTTCTAAAACATTTAAGGAATACCCTAAAGACAATGGAGACCGCTTACTCAACCGGTCGCTGATCTATATGTTCCTGGCTAAATCTGATTCTACAATGATAGGAGAAAATGGAATTTATGTGCAGCCCAATCTTACCGACTACACCTCCACTAATTTTTATCCGGTAGCAGACCTGATCAAACAAGGTTATGATGCGGCAATAGCGAATATGGCCCAGATCAAAAAAGCCATAACCAGAAGAACAAAACCTGAAGATCTTAGCATCAAAAGAAACAACTTCAACAATAAAAAGCCAGACCTCTTTTTTAGCTCCATCAGCGTAAGTGGTGTCAATGAGCAGCAAAAAAAATACATAGAACGTCTGTTCAAGAAAGATAAAGCGACATTTAACCTCTCTGACATTAAACAAGGCTATTACAAACTGGTTGCAGATGAAACTTTCGAAACCGTTTACCCCAAAATTTCCTATAACCAACCCTCAGACAGCTATACCTTTGAAATCGTAGCCAGGCCAAAAAGAAGCTTTAAAATAGACCTGGGAGGCAATATATCCACCCGGCCCATCAGCAATGTTTATTTAGGTGTACAATACAATTATCTCAACAGAAAAGCCTACACCTTTGGGGTAAATTTCTATTCGGGCAGGTTTTATGAGGCCGCCCAATTGAATGCCCGGGTTGATTTCCCAACCAGTTTACCTATGTTCCTGGCCGCAGAGATGACCTTTAACCACTTTAACTATTACAGCACCAGTTCCATTTTTATTGAAAACCCAAGTCCAACTTATATAGAACAGACAGACAGAAAAATAGACTTTAAATTTGGCATCCCCTTAAATAGAGGAACCAAAATAACACTCAGCGCTGCAGCATTCAATAACTCCGACCACTACAGCCCCACCAATACCTTTAACGTAGGCGATATCCTTGACCGAACCACCTTTAACGGATTCAGGCCGAACCTCACTTTTGAACAAAATACCTTTAACCGGAAGCAGTATCCCAACAAAGGAAGAAATTTCACTTTAAGCGTTAATTACTATACAGGCAAAGAGAATTATACCCCAGGAAATATTGCAAGGAATGCTTCTTTCTATGAGGAACTGGACGAACAGAGCCACAACAAAAATTGGGGCAGCGTTAAAATCAGTGATGAAAATTACTTTTTTCACAAGAACAACTATAGTCTTGGTTACCTTGCAGAAGCTGTACTTTCCAATTTACCCTTATTTTCAAACTATTACTCCACATTACTGGTTGCCCCCGCTTTCTACCCATTGCAAGACAGCAGATCCCTATTCCTGGAGAAATTCAGAGCGGCGAGTTACCTTGCAGGAGGGCTAAAAAACGTCTATACTTTAAAACGGAACCTTGACCTTAGACTGGAAGCCTATGTATTTCTACCCTACAAAGAAATACAGCAGGAAGGATTCCAGGACGTAGACAACAACAAAGCGTTCAGCAAATGGCATTATGCAGGAACTGCAGGGCTTGTATACCATACTCCTGTAGGGCCAATCAGCTTTAGTTATAATTTATACGATGACCGCACAAAAAGAAACGGCGTTTTACTACATTTGGGATATTTAATTTACAATAAACGATCATTAGAATGAGACCAGCTTACTTATTTTTCCTTTTGTTATTCCTGACCAGTACCAGTTTTGCACAGCGTTCGGATATCAATAACTTTATTGTAAAAGAAAGTTTGTTGAAAAACAGCAAACTGGCCATTATTGCTGCTGATTCTCTGGACAAACCTCAGGAACAGATCAACGGAATATATACCTTCAGTGTAAGCGGTTTTACCCAGTCCTTAAAATTCAATGATGGTGTTGCGATATTGCCCCTTCAACTGGAACGTTCCTCTTTTGTCTACATTAAACACATTAATGATAAGGGTACACACAGCAAACTGGTTTACGTGTATAAAAAAGACGGAGATCTGAGTCCTTATGCATTCAATAGTATGTGGCTGGTGCTGATCCCGCTCATTATTGTTCTGCTGGCCTTTGCGTTCAGGAAATTTCTCATCTTTGCTGTCATTCTCTTGTTGATCTTCTTTTACTTTAACCACAGTAACGGGTTGAGTATACCAACTTTTTTTGAAACGGTATTCGATGGCCTGAAGAAGCTTTTTTAAAAAGGCATCCCTATCCCAAAGTTATACTGCACAAAACGATATGTATCGGGTGCATGGGTAGTGTTATACTCATTCTTAAAGTCTTTTGCCCCGCTCAGGTATTTAGCGATCACCCACTGATCGGAGCCACTGAACTGAGGGTCTTTAAGTTTTAATCCAATATCAAATCTAAACACAAAATAATCGACGTCATACCTTAAGCCTACACCCGTTCCGATAGCAATCTGATCGAATAACTTCTGAAACTTAAAATAAGTTTCAGCGGGTTGTCCCGAAGAAACGTTCCATACGTTACCGGCATCCAGAAAAACTGCTCCTTTAAGCTGTGCACCAAAAAACTTGTTGAGCATTTTATACCTGTACTCTAAATTGGTTTCAATATGCATATCACCCAATTGATCTAGTCCATACAAAATTGTGCGCTGATCCTGAGTTAAAACAGCCCGGTTATAATTCCCTGGCCCTAATGTTCTCGCTTGCCATGCCCTTACCCCACTTGATCCCCCCGCAAAGAATTTCTTTTCAAAGGGTATTGCTGTAGAATTCCCATAGGCAACAGCAATACCGGCATTTATCCTTGCTACAAACTGTCTTACACCACCAAGGTTTTTATACCACCTCAAATCAATTTCAGGCCGCACATACTGATTATAAGGTAAACCAAGAATTTCAGAATAGTCACCATCAGCAGCATGGTGTACACTTCCAAACAAGCGGGTTAGCCCCTGCAACATGTTTCCTGCAATATCTATATTCCCTCTAAAATAAACAAAGGTACCAGGAATCAACAGTTTAGCCTGATTCAATGTATAGCTGTATTTCATACCCAGGGTAATGTCCTTCCTGTTCAGCAACATCAGATTATAAGCATTGTCTTTGACCAGTGCAGCATTATCCGGATTATTTACCGTATCCAGCAGCAATGATCCCAGCCGGTATTCAAAGTTCAAAGGTGTAAAGGAATGCACTTTAAATTTTGTTTCATACCAGTCATAAGTTATAGAGGTCTGGAATACTTTTCTTGAAAAAACGTCTTTCTGAAGTCCATATACATAACTAATACCAAATGAAGTGAAAGGCATTCCATTTTTACCCATCACAGGTACATGAAAAGGAACCATGAGCCTTGGAACAGCCAAACTCGTACTTAAAGAGAAATCGCGCTGATAAACGTCATTAAAAACAGATTTACCTTGCCCCAACCTTGATTGCAACCCACCTTTAACCTGAAATTCAAAGCGCTCGGCTCCTCTGAACATATTGTTGTTAATGTAGGTGTTACTAAGCGTAAAACCTACAGTTCCCGCATTAAAAGGCAGCTCTCCCTCCACCCTGTTGCTCATCCGCTTTTGCGGTATTAACCGGATAACCGGATTTACCGTATTCAGACTATCAGCAGGTTTAATGTAATCAATCTTTACATTTTTAAAGACGTTCAACTCATAAAGCCTGTCGTAGGTTAAGGTTTCATTTTTATTATCATACAGCTCACCCTGCCTGATAAAATTATACCGCAGAATAGGATTGCGCCTGAAATGTCCAGACAGGTCTGTAAACCTCGTTCCCCTGATAATTTTCGGATTAAACCGTATAGAATCAGGAAAACCATCTGTACTTGGTGCTATAATGACATTAGTTTCCCCAATTTTAAATTGTGCATGTTCTTTTTTGCCTTCGGGATTGTCTACAATCAACATCACCTTTGTCTGGCCGTTGTTAGAATTCGAATCCACAGTAAACTTAATATAAGGCCTGGCAAAATCAAAATAACCATGGTGCTTCATCAATTCATAGATCTGGTCTCTTTCGTAAGCAAGGGAGTCATCATCATATTGCATTCCTTCCCTTAAATGAGTAAATTTCTGTTTGCTGTTGAAGTAGATATCCTTCATTTTGGCATCTTCGATATCGTAACTTAATTTCTTAACAAAGAATGGTGGGCCGGGATTGGCCTTAAAATATACCTTCGCGCGCTGCTTTTTTACCGTAATGTCTGAACTGACTTTTGCATTAAAATAGCCTTTACTATTTAAAAATTTCTCAATCTGATTTCGGGAAATTTCTACCAGAGTGCTGTCCAGAAGAGGCGCCGGATTTCCAACAGACTTCGTTTTAAACAAAGTATAAAACAGATTGTACAGGCCAACATTAATGCCCAGTTTAGGCGCCGGCCTGATATCTTTTTGCACATAGCTGAAAGCTTCTTCCTGAAGTTTCGGAGGTAAACTATCTATATGCACCTCTTTTACAACGGATTGGTAATCCTGTATATATTTTGTAGAAGAACATGCAGTAACAAAAAGAATAATAAATAGTAATATTGCAGGAAACTGGATCTTCGTTTTATAATTAGAGTATGCTTTCAAAATCACAGATAGGTTTTATTAAATCATTACATCAAAAAAAGTTCCGTAAAGAAAATGGAATTTTTATTATTGAAGGCATAAAATCAATAATAGAGTTTGTTCCATCAGCTTATCAAATACACAGCATTTATTATCTTGCTGAATATAAGTCTTTACTGCCCAATTTACCGTCAAATATAAAGTTATTTGAAGTAAACAATGCCGAACTGGACAAGATTAGTACTTTACAAGCCCCTCAAGGCATACTGGCACTGGTCCACATTCCCAAAAGTGTGCCAGTAAATGACAAAGTGCTAAAAAATACATTTTCCATTCTCCTTGACGGTGTACAGGATCCCGGAAATCTGGGAACCATCATCAGAACAGCCGATTGGTTCGGGTTTAAAAATGTAATTTGTTCTTTAAATACAGTCGAAGTTTACAATCCTAAAACCATACAGGCAACCATGGGTTCACTCTGTCGGGTAAATATTTTCTATCAAAACGTTTCTGAGTTGCTGGAAAAGGTAAATATTCCTATATTTGGCGCATTACTGGAGGGTAAAAGCAGCTACGAGATGGAATGGGGAAACGAAGGAATTCTCATTTTAGGAAACGAAGGACAAGGAATTACGACGGAAGTGAAAAAATTTATTCAATTTCCTGTTACGATTCCAAGAGTGGGACTGGCTGAGTCTTTGAATGTTGCGATTTCTGCTGGGATTTTATGCTCAGATATTTCAAGAAATTTTAAGAAATAAATTGCATACTAACTTATAATTGCTATTTTTGCAACCTGAAATTTAACAGGGTCGAGTGGCCGAGTGGCTAGGCAGAGGTCTGCAAAACCTCGTACAGCGGTTCGAATCCGCTCTCGACCTCCAGATTTATTTAAATTAAAAACATAAAGGTTAAAACCATGGCAGTTACAAGATTAAAAAGAAAAGACAGAAAAAATAAAACTACTTCACGCTTAGAAGTAAAACATTTGAAATTGGCTACAAATCTTGAATTAGGAAGCCGTTCAAAACAGTCAACTAAAGATCAATTAGCAATCAACAACGCTGTTATCGCTAAACTTACTGCTCAGGCATAAGTAGATTCTTTAAGTCTTCTAAAGAAACAAAAAAGAGGATGGATCATATGATCCATCCTCTTTTTTGTTTAAGCCTATCGCTATTGTTTACAATAAGCCTTTACAGATTCTTTTAATGATTCCCGGGCCTTCATAAATAAAACCAGTATAAAGCTGGATCAGAGAAGCCCCTGCTTCCAGTTTTTCTTTAGCATCTTCCGGTGAATGTATCCCCCCCACACCGATGATCGGAAATGAACCTTTAGATTGCTGTGAAAGGTAACGGATGACCTCAGTAGAACGACTCGTTAAAGGCTTACCGCTTAAACCTCCTGTTTCCTTAGTAATCGTTTCAGAAGTATATAAGCCATTTCGGTCAATAGTCGTATTGGTTGCAATAACACCAGCTATTCCGGTTGTCTGTACAATTTCAACTATATCATTTAATTGATCGTTGGTCAGATCCGGAGCAATCTTCAATAAGATAGGCCGGCTCACACCATTTTTTGAATTTCGCTCCTGTAAGGTCTTCAGCAAATTGGTTAAAGGCTCTTTTTCCTGAAGTTCCCTTAAGCCTGGTGTATTAGGAGAACTCACATTCACCACAAAATAATCCACTACATCAAAAAGACGGTCAAAGCATTTAATATAATCGTTAACTGCCTCTTCATTAGGTGTTATTTTATTCTTTCCTATATTTCCTCCGATAACAATACTGGAATCTTTTTTCTTTAAAATCCTTAAGCGTTCTGCAAGGGTGTCTACACCTTTATTATTAAAGCCCATCCGGTTAATGATCGCCTGATCTTCTTCCAGACGGAACATTCTTGGCTTATCATTTCCTGGCTGAGGCATAGGCGTTACCGTCCCCACTTCGATAAACCCGAAGCCAAGATTGCTCAAGGCCTCAATATATTCTCCGTTTTTATCAAAACCAGCTGCCAGTCCAACAGGGTTCTTGAATTTGATTCCAAAAACCTCCCGTTCCAGGCCCTTTATATTCACATCAAAACTACTTCTCAGAATGGTCTTCCCCAAAGGGAAATAATCATTAAACCACTTTAGTCTTTTAACTACAAAGTGATGTACTTTTTCCGGATCAAACTGGAAGAAAACAGGTTTTATTATGCGATACATGCAGCGAAGATAGGAACGTTTTTATCGATCACAAAGCCATTCAGTTAACTTTTTAAAGAATCTGCCAATAAAAAGCTATAAATAAGCGTATTCTTACCTCCTCACAACAAATTAATGTAGGTAAAAATCGTATTTTTGCAGCCACATGATTTCGATAAACGACTTAACATTCCTTATAGGCTCCAGAGCTTTATATGATGAAGCAAACTGGCATATTAAACCCGGTGACAGAGTTGGCTTAATTGGCGCCAACGGAACCGGAAAATCTACCCTTTTAAAAATAATTGTTGGAGAATACGCACCCTCTTCAGGTTCGATTTCCATGTCTAAAGATCTTAAAATAGGTTACCTTAACCAGGATCTTCTTTCTTACGATTCCCACCATAGCATTCTGCACGTGGCAATGGAAGCGTTTGAACGCCAAAACCAGCTTCATGATGAAATTGAAGCGCTGCTCAAAAAAATTGAAACAGACTATTCTGAGGAAGTCTTAAATAAATTAAGCGATAAACAACAGGAATTTGAAGCACTGGACGGTTACAATATCGAATACAGGGCCAATGAAATCCTTGCCGGTCTTGGATTCAGTACTGAAGATCAGCACAGACCACTGAATACTTTCTCCGGAGGATGGAGAATGCGTGTAATGCTGGCCAAGATCCTCTTACAGACCCCAGACATCCTCTTGCTGGATGAGCCGACCAACCACATGGACTTACCCTCCATCAAATGGCTGGAAACCTATTTAATGAGTTTTGAAGGTGCCATTGTGATCGTGTCTCACGATAGATATTTCCTGGATAAAGTGGTCAACCGTACGGTAGAATCCCGCAAAGGAAAACTTACAGCATACGCCGGAAACTATTCTTTCTACCTGGAAGAAAAAGCACTGCGGGGGGAAATCCAAAAAGGAG
>Ga0210409_10004595_pt1 | contig 14800 bp, 9 predicted proteins | sample IncBWH17MmetaG_FD_161649 | JGI IMG/M metagenome (GOLD analysis project Ga0210409, IMG submission 161649) | Forest soil microbial communities from Barre Woods Harvard Forest LTER site, Petersham, Massachusetts, United States - Inc-BW-H-17-M | ecosystem: Environmental > Terrestrial > Soil >... | reverse complement strand
GAGCAGGTTTTTGGCTGCTTCCTCAGGCCGTCCAGTACGGGCATAAATGGAGGCCAAAGAATAGCGGGCGTCGCTCCAATCGGGCCGGTTTTCCACCAAGATTTCGAAATGCGCGGCAGCGGTATTCAGATCGCCGGTTTCGTAGAGGCAGATGGCCAGCTCGTACTGCGCCATCAGTGCATCCGGCCGCAGCTCGACGGCTTTGCGCAGGGGAGGAATGGCTTTGGCAAAGTTGCCCTTCCGGGAATAAGCGATGCCCAGGTAATACTGCGCCGCCTGGATTTGCGGGTCTTTGGCGACCACGTGCAGCAGCAGAGGGATGACGGTGGCTTCCTTTCCCTCTTCGATGGCCAGGCTGGCATCGTGCATATCGTTGGCAACATCAATGCGGTCTTTGGGGTCAATGCCTGTGGGCGGTCCGGCCTTTCCAGAGGCCACGTAGCCCAGCGCAGAGAGCTTTTCCCTGCTCTTTTCGTCAAGTCCGTCCTGCAAAGCCTGAGGTGCCCCTGTGCTAATGCGCTTCACGAAATTATCGAGCTGGATCGCGAGGGGCACCGCGGCGGCTCGGTTGCCGGGATAGAGGTTTAGCTTCTCGCCAGGGTCTGAGGCCAGGTCGTAAAGCTCGGGCTTTGGCGCGCGCACGTAAAGCTGGTTGCCAGTGCGCAAGGAAACAAGTGCGCTCCATCCGAACGAGCGTTCGGAGTGGTCGCCGGTGGCAAACGAAGGACGATTTTCAGGGTGAGGGTTTCCAATCAGAGGGAGGAGCGAACGCCCCTGCATGGCCGGTGGCGCCGTTTTCTCCATCGATTTGAGGAGGGTCGGCGCCAGATCCACCAGGCTTGCCGCGGCCTTGACACGCTGGCCGGCAGAACGATTGCCGGGTAGTTTGAGGAGGAGGGGCACGTGGATCGTAGAGTCGTAAAGAAAAATACTGTGAGTCAGTTCACCATGCTCGCCCAGGGATTCGCCGTGATCGGCGGCAACAGCGATGACCGCATTGTCGTACAGCCCTCGGCTCCGCAAATAGTCAAGCAGCTTCCCTACAGTGTCATCCACGTAGGCGATAGCCCCGTTGTAAGGGGCGTTCGGAAACCGGCTGCGGAACGGTTCAGGTGGATTGTAGGGGTCGTGCGCGTCCCATAGGTGAAACCAGAGGAAAAACGGGCTGCCCTTCCGCTGGCCGAGCCATTCGAGCACGTATCCCAGGGTCACCTCGCCGGGGCGCTGCATGGAGGCCTCGCGTCGCTCCCCGGTCTTCTGCCGGTGAAAGCCTGCGTTGTAGACATCGAAGCCGCGCTCGAATCCGGAGGCAAACCCGTTTTTCGGGTCGAGGATGATGCTGCCGACGAAGGCTCCCGTGCGGTAGCCCTGGGCGTGGAGAATCTCGGGTAGAAAGGGGACGCTGGGAGGCAGACGATCTCCGAAGTTGCGGATGCCGTGGTACTGGGGATAAGTCCCGGTGAGTATGGTCGCGTGAGAGACCGGCGTAATAGGCGCCTGGGAGTATGCGTGCTCGAACACCACGCTCTGACCCGCCAGCGCATCCAGGTGCGGGGTCAAACCAAGCTTTGAGCCGAGAAAGCCCATGCGGTCAGCTCGGACCGTATCCAAGGTGATCAGGATAACGTTGGGTTGGTCTGTGGCTGCCGCGGCGAGCGCGGGCAACAGGACGAAGAGGGAAAGGATGCAAGCGCGCCGCATAAAAGAAGAAGGAGTCTGCATTGTAGCAGACTCCTTTTTCGGAACCAAAACCTGGAGCCGAAGATCGCCGGAGATCAGAAAATGACCTTCGCCCCTATCTGCCCAGCGCGCGCGCCGCCTTGAGAAAGGAATGGGTTGCCGGCGGCGATATCCGGCGTCTGCGAGTACGTGGAGAAGCTATTGTTTGGGAAGCTGTCAATCTTGCTCTGAGAGATCGTGGCGCTACTCGGAATCGGATTGAAATTAGGATGGTTCAACAAGTTGGAGACCTCAAAGCGGAGCTGGAGGCTCACCCTTTCCGTGATCTTGGTGGTCTTGACGAGGTTAAAGTCCCACTGCGTGAATTCGGGTCCGCGGAAAGCGTTGCGGCCGCAGGTCCCGATGGTGTTGGGGGCCGGAATGGAAAACACCGCGGGCGTATTCGTAATGGTGGGGCTATTGGGGTCACTGAATTGGTAAACAGGTTTCACTCCCGTACAATCCGGCCGTTGGTAAACCAGGTCCTGGCCGGACTCGTCGGCGCCGCTGCCTAGCAACGCGGTCCAGGGACGCCCGGTCAGCGCTGTCACCACGGATCCGATCTGCCAACCCTCTCCCAAGCGTCCTTCATGCCAGCGAGGAATGTCGTAAACGACACCGGCATTGAAGTTCAGCCGGACATCCGTGTCGCACGGGCCCTGGTTACTTCTGGGATTGTAAGGATTCTCCTCGATCGGAAGTGTCGAATTACCGCCGGTACCACCGCGATTCACGGAATTGGTATCAATACAGTTCGACCAGGTGAAATTGACCGTGGTATTGAGCCCGTGCCAATCCCGCTGGCGGTAAGTCACCTGCAGGGCGTTGTAGCGGGAGTACCCATCGTTGGTCAATTGAATGATGTAATTGAAGTTGGGCACGCCATTCAACTGATACAGGGAGTCAAACGGCCGCGCACAATTCCCGGTAGTCTGCGGCACAGCATTGACCGTATCCCAGCAGCCAACGGGACGGTTATTCAGGCTGCGGTTTAGAAAACTATTTGTTCCGTGAGAGCCCAGGTAGGTCACGGTGATTGCGTTGTTTCTGAATACCTCGTGTTGAATCGTCGCGTTGTAATACTGGATTCTTGGCGTCTTCAAATTCGGGACGGTTCCGAAAATGTTAAACGGCGGTGTGCCCGCGGGATTGGCGCCAAAAGTTTGGAATGGCACGTTCGGGTTGGGGCTTCCCGCTTGCGGACCGATGCAGACGAAGTCCGGCGCAGTGGTATTGGTGGCCGGGTTGTAGCATGTATTCGGCCCGAACGCTTCGAACAAAACCGGCAAGCTCGCGTTTCCTCCGCCTATTGCATTGACCGAGAAAACGCCCAGGTCGGAGTTTGTAAACGCCCCAGCTCGGGCACCCTGGAAAGCATAAGGCGCGCTGATAGCCGCAAAATTTGCCACGTCGTAAGCCATGGCGTAACCAACTCGGAAAGAGGTCTTGCCATTGCCGAAGATGTCCCAAGCCAGTCCAGCGCGTGGGCCAAAATCTTTAAGGTCCAGGTTATAGAGGCGAGGGAACCCCTGCTGCAGCTGAACCAGGCCGTTCGGAAACCCGCTCGGCGCGCAGACTGTTGGCTCTGGCGGAGCACAGGGGAAGAAATTGGAGCCATTCTTGTCGGCGTCACCCAACGCACCATTGATGTCCCAGCGCAAGCCGTAACTGACCGTAACACGCGGGGTGACTTTCCACTCATCCTGGAAAAACAATCCCATCGAGGGCTGGTAGAGGTGGCGTGAAGTATCGCCAAAGGAGCGGCCAGCCTCGTCGAAGCGGCCAGTAAGCAACTGGTCAATGAGGGTCTCAAAATCAGTTTGGAAACTGATTAGGCCGGTCCGCGCGCGATTCCGCAGACTGAACGTAGAGGCGTACTGGTAGTTGCCACCAAACTTCAAGGTATGAGTGCCCTTGGTCCAGGTAAAATGGGTCGACACATCGTACGTCTGCGTGGGGCGGGTGCTGAGTGGGTAGCCTTGTATACCACCAGGGTTCCCCAAGGTCACCGAGCTGGCATAGACCGGAGGCACTCCGAAATCGGCGGGGTTCAGGGGCCCCGTGTCGATGCCCAGGCTCAGCGGATTAACGTTGTTATTTGGTGCCAGGATCTGTGAGTAGCGCGACCAGTTGAATCGCACATCGAGAATTTTGTTGGCAGCGATGCTATAGGTCCAGGTGGCACCGAGCATTTGCACGCGTGTCGGAGCGACGGAGTTAAATGCGTTTGCGTTGAGGCCGCTGCCAGGTGCCGGCGGAAGCGTATATCCGCCGAGAGGTGCGGATTGGGTGCTGTCAGCGAACATATACCGCCCCGAGAGGTTCATTTTGTCGTTCATCCTATGGTCAACCCGGATGATGAAACTGCCCAGCTTGTCAGTATTGGGGCTGGAAATGGTCTGCGTGAACCCGCCGGGGGCTACCGCTGCGTTAGCCGCGGCGGGCGTGCAGGAAACAATCCCGCCAGCGCCATTTGAACACGGGTAATACTTCAGCAGGTTCAAGCCTGCCGAATTCAAGGGCAGGTGATTCGGGTTGACAGCGGGATTGGCGAAGTCCGCCAGGGCCGCAGCCAGATCGCCTTGCGTGGGGATGGGCAGATTATAAGGCTCCAGGGAGCTGTTACGCTGCCCTTCATAGGCGAAAAAAAAGAACGTGCGGTCCTTGACGATCGGCCCACCTACATTGCCTCCGTAATTGTGATTGTGATAGGGGAGTGTGGTTGTGGAGAAGAAGTTCTTGGCGTTCAGCCAGTCGTAGTCTCCGAAATAGAAGGCCGTACCGTGGAAATCGTTGGTGCCGCTCTTGAGCGTCACGTTGATTGCAGCACCCCCCTTGACCCCGTTCTCTGCGCTCGGAAGCTGCTGAACGGTGTACTCGGAGATGGAATCGTTACCGAGCACGGAAGCCGGGATCCCCAGTACGCCGGGCTGCCCGACAACCTCGCTGCCGTAGAAGCGGTCGTTGTTGGGCATGCCATCGATCATGTAATTGTTGGTGGTGGTGCGCTGGCCGCTCACGCTAACGTCCAGAAAACCGCCACCCGGCGTGCGCTGCACGCCGGGGGTAAGGGCTAAGATGGACTTAAAATCGCGGCCCTCCGTGGGTAGATCCAAGATAGCCTTGGTGTCCACCTCGTTGTTCACGCCCGAGGAGAAGTCCACCAGCGGTGAGACCGCTTCCACCATGATGGTTTCCGTGCGCTGGCCTACCTCGAGCCGAAAATCCGACTTGGTCACCTGAGCCAAGGTAACCGTCACGTTGCGCACCGTCGTCTTGAACCCTTGAGAGGAAACCGAGACCTTATAAACGCAAATGGGCAAGTCGGACAGCCGGTATTCGCCGGCGGTGCCGGACGTTACCGAACGCGACTGGTTTGTGTCCGGACAGACGGCCGAGACAGTCGCGCCCGCCACTGCGCCGCCGCTCTGATCCGTCACGGTTCCGGTAATTTCACCGGTAGTGATTTGCGCAGGTAGAGAAAGCGCACAGCCAAGAATCAGTATGAGTGCATAGGAAAACCGCAATGAATAGGACTTAAGCATGGATCCCACCCCTTTGACAAAATGAAGAACCCCATACGACGGCCCTACAATTGGCTGAGATTCTATTCCCGGTCAGCTTTTTGTCAACTAAAATCCCGATAATTCTACGAATGAGACGTCACTGCTTTGTGAATCCTTCCATGCGCCAGTTCCGACCGCTCCTTAGGCGCGCCCCAGGCGCAGGAACTGTGAATCGCTGATGGTGGTGATGCCCCCGAATCAGCTCGAGGATCGCCGCCGATGCCTCCCGTCGAGGCGCAGCAGCGAGACGGCTACTGACCGGTCAGCCTAATGCCCGGAGAATGTTTGTTGGAGACTGAGAAAACCTGTTACAGTCATCACGATCGGGCTAGTGGAAGTATGAGAGTTCTAGGCAATACGGCGGTCCCTGGATTGCCGCGGGCACACGGGCGTCGTGCCGCGCTGCTTCCGGCGGCATTCCGAACTATTCTCCCAATGGTGACACTTTTTTTTGGACTGTCTCCATTTGTCCGCGCGGACGATTTCTGGAAGCAGAAGCCTCCCGCACAGTGGTCGCATGCAGAAGCCCTGAGGCTGGTGCGACACTCGCCTTGGGCGAAGGTGGAAGTTGTGGTGTTCCTCCGGGGAGAGAATCAAGCGAGCTACAGCATTCCCACGGGCACGATGCACTGCGACCCCGATGCCATCGATGCAAACGGGAACTGCTTGCAGAAATTGCGAATCGAACCCCCCGTTGATTCTTCCCGGCAGCCCGATGGGGCGCCGAGGCTTTCGCCCTCCACCGCCTTCCTGGTGCGCTGGGAATCGGCCGTCCCGGTGAACCAGGCGTTTGCGCGGCTTGAGGAACTCGGCGAACACGCGCTTGCCGCGTTTCAGGCGAAAGCGCCGCGGCTTCCGGCGGATCGCTACGTTATCACGGTGAAACTCGAGCAGCCCGGCTTCGTTGGGTTCGAGCCCTTCGCGGTCACCCCGGCGGGAAGCCCAGACTTGCGTGCGACACTGAAGACCCGCCGTGGCACCGTTGCCCCGCTTGAAATCGAGTTCACTGGAACCGGCGCGAGTTCCTCCGTCCATTTCTTCTTTCCGAGGACCCTCGGCGGTGCTCCTCTGCTGGGCCCCGGGCTCGATGCGGCGGAATTCGCCCTGCGGGGAGCCGGCTTCGCGGTGCACAGCAAGTTCAGACTCGACCCCGAGTTCCTCCACTAAATTGATTTACAGCGGTCAGCAAGGCGAGCCGTAGATCCTCGTTAGCTGATACGCTACAATTCGCTGGCGGCAAAGTGTTTGCTCAGGTGATTGGGTCTACCTATCGGTCAGCAGATTCCTTACTGAAGGAGATCGCATTGACGCGCCCCGAATTTCATTCGTGCTTGATTTCTGTTTTGGTGTTGCTATTCGTACCATTTGCGGTCTCTGCGCAAACCTCGCCGAAAGATTCGCAGGGTTTTCCCATCCTTGGATTTTCGCCGGCGAATGCCGCAGCCGAGCACAATCTAGAGGCAATATTTGAAACGCTGCCTTCGCCCGAAAAGGCGCGCGAATGGCATCGCCTCTTCACGGCGGAACCACACCCGGCTGCGTCCGAGCAGAACAATAAGCTTGCCGAATATCTAGCACTGGAATGGCGCAAGCAAGGCTGGGAGGACGTCACATTGCGGCGGTACGACGTGCTGCATTCCAGCCCGCGTAGCGTTTCTCTGGAAATGGTTGCGCCCATCTACTTCAAAGCTTCACTTCAGGAGGACACCTATGCGATTGATCCGGACACGAAGAATCCCGCCATTTCGGGTTCCTACTTTGGCTATTCGACTTCCGGTGATGTCACGGCTGAGCTTGTCTATGCGCACAGTGGGAATCCCGAAGACTATGAACTACTGAGGAAGAATGGCATCAGCGTCAAAAGCAAAATTGTCATCGTTCGATATTCGAATCCGTACAGTTATCGAGGATTCAAAGCCCTGACTGCCGAGCGGGAAGGCGCTGCGGCCCTGTTGATTTATTCCGACCCCGCGGAAGATGGCTATGCTCGAGGTAAAGTTTTTCCTGATGGTCCGTGGGGCCCAGAGAGCCACATTCAGCGTGGTGCGATTACCTACGACTATATTGTTCCCGGCGACCCCACCACGCCCGGCTGGGCTTCCGTTCCGGGCGCAAAGCGGATCGCGCCGGAGGAGGCGCGATCCCTTCCCAAGATTTCCGCTTTGCCGCTTTCCTGGCGTGATGCGAAACCATTGCTGGAAAACATGAACGGTCCCGAAGTTCCGAAGGAATGGCGCGGGGCGCTGCCCATTACCTACCGGTTCACAGGAGCTGTAAAAGTCCACGTGAATGTGGACATGGACACGAGCGTGAAGCCCTACACCGTCGTCGAGGCACGCATACGCGGTGGCGATCTGCCGGATGAATGGGTGCTTGTTGGCAATCATCGAGACGCGTGGGTGTATGGCGGCGTGGATCCAGTGAGCGGCACAGCTTCGATGCTGGAACTGACGCGCTCATTAGGCGAACTTAAACAGCGGCACATTCGTCTCCGGCGCACGATTATCGTCTGCAGCTGGGATGGCGAAGAATATGCGCTTACAGGTTCGACCGAATGGGGCGAGCAATTCGCGGAGGACTTGAAGAAGAAACTCGTTGCGTATCTGAATGTTGATGCATCCGTTTCCGGTGCGGCCACTACAGCGGGACCGGAAGGACTGAGTTTCAAGCCAACAGCGGTTGCCTCTCTCGCGCCCATGTTGGTCGAAGCCGCAAAGGACGTTCGCGCTCCATCAGGGAAGTCTTTATACGAAGCGTGGCGAGCTACCTCAATGCGCGATAAGAAACTAGCTGGACCCCCAGCTGATTCGGCGCTGGTCGAAACGCGCATCGGAAGTGGTTCTGATCACACCGTATTTTTAAATCATCTCGGCCGGCCCGTGATTAATTTGGGATTTACGGGGAACTACGGCGTCTATCATTCCGCCTATGACGATCATTTCTGGATGTCCCAGATTGGTGATCCCACGTTTGAATATCACACGGTCCTGACCCAAATCTGGGGCCTGACTGCGCTGCGTTTGGCCAATTCGGACATTTTGCCATTCGATTTTGCGGCCAATGCCGCGGCACTCCGGGAATTTCTAAGTGAACTCGAGAGCCTCAACAAGCTAACTCAACAGCAGGTACCACTGAAAAGGCTCTACGAGCGCATTGTGGGTTTTGAGACGGCGGGCAGGCAACTGCGCGAGGTTACGATGCACGATCTCGCCTCCGGCAACGTCAACCCAGAAAAGATCCAACGCTTGAACGAACAGCTTCTTCAGGTTGAGTCGAACTGGCTCGATCCTGCCGGAATTCCCGGCCGACCCTGGTTCCAGCACCTTCTCTATTCGGCCCGGTACACATACGCTCATCTGGAATTCCCAGGCCTTACGGAGGCAGTCGAAGGCGCGAATTGGAAATTGGCCACCGAACAGGTCAATCTGCTGGATACCGCCCTGGTGAAGAACACGGAATTATTACGATCCGCGAAATCCACTTGGGAGAAGGAGGAATGAAGGCTGGCGAATTGTTATTCCGCCCATGATTCCTTAGGATTCCCCGTCCTGCCAATTCTTCGATGGGCTGTGCCTCGCCAAAATTGGGAGCGCATTTGAAATCAACAACATCCAACGAGGCCGTGTAACATGTTGCATGTATGTATGAAATTCAGTCGTCACGGAGTTTTGGCGAAGGACAGGTAGGAATTGGTGCGTAACCTCATTTACGCTTTTTAGCCCTTCGGCTTACGCGCCCACACCCCTACGAGCGACACGAAACTGACCACGGTGTTAGCGGCCGCGACTTCGGCGTGGATCCGGTTTGAAAGAGTATCGAAGTCGCCCAACCCCTCAAGAGAAATCTTGTACTCATGCACCAGAGGTTTTAGGCTTCTGAGAAGATCGCAGATCAAATCTAAGAATTCCCCATCGCTTCCCAATGGAGTCTCCATATGCATGGCCGGTGGAGGAAAGCCGATTTCCTGGAATATGCTGTAGAGCTCAGGTCCAATCTCCGGGTTTGCGCCGGAGCGTCGGAGAGTCTCATGGATCGACGATAGAAGCTTAGACCAAAGGGGGGTGCGAACCCCAGAGGCAAGCAGAGGAATCCAAGTTGGTTCTTGGAAGGCGAGCACTCCACCAGGACGCACCAAGCGAGCCAGAGATCGTAAGACAAAGGTGGTATCTGGAAGATACATCAGGATGAAACGACCGACGGCTGCGTCGTAAAGTTTGTCGCTATCTATCTGATGCACATCCGCTTGGGTGAAGGTCACGTTCAGCATTCCAGCCTCAGCCACACGTATCTTGGCTCGCGCAATCGAACTTGCATCGCGTTCGACGCCTAATACCTCACCGGATGGACCTACGATTCGGGCCAAGAGCATTGATACATCACCCACGCCCGAGCCGAGATCGAGGACACGCTGGCCCGCACCGATACCCGATTCGCGGAATAATCGTTCAGTGTACGGAGCAATTCGCGCTGCCTGCCGAATCAGGCGGTCGTGCTCGGAGTTCGTGTAGCCCAAAGCGTACTCGAAAGTTGTTGTTGCCATGAGTTTGTTCTCCTAGTTGTCATTTGTTTCGTCGAAGTCACCCGGCTGCATTCCAGATTCGCATTTCAATGGGTCAGGCCAACTCGACTCCAGCCTTCCCCAAGTCGGCTTTAGTCTGGCGCGTCCAGACGACCGGCTCTACCGGGCATACCAAAAAGATCCAGCTGAAGACACCCAGAACACAGAATGCCGCTGCGACCGCGAAGGCCCAGAAAAAGTGTCCGGTTCTGTCCAAGATAAAGCCAGTTACGGCAGAGGCAATCGCGCCGGAAGTGTTCCCAAAAGCGCATTGCAGCCCGGTCCATCGTCCCGATGCCCGGGGGCCCGCGAGGGTTTGCGTAATCGGCCAGGTGCTCGATATGCTTAAACCACACGACGCGCCCACCAGCAGCAACAGCCCCACGGACAGAATGGGACCCGCCGGCAAACTGGCGAGTAGAAATCCGCCGGTACCAAGCATCCCGACAATCATGAAAGTGATGTGCACCTTGGTTCGACTGGCCCCGACAGCGATCCAGCGGTCCGCAAGGCGGCCGCACAACGCCGAGCACACAGCTTGCGTGAGGAAGACGGCACCGCCAATCTTGGCCATTGCATCCATCGAGAAATGGCGTTCCCGGACCAGATAAAATGGCAGCCAAACAATCAGAAAGTAAAGTGAGTAGGCGTTGCAGAACAGGCCGATAAACGAACCCCAGGCCGACCGTTGCTTCAAGATTTCGAGAATGGTTGGTGTTTTCTCTTTCTGCTGCACCGTAACGAGCCCCGGCCCGCGCGGCATCCATCGGAGCCAGGGCACTAGCCACGCAAGGCTCATCAGTCCGACCACAATGAAGAACGATCGCCAGCCAAACCTGGCCATCAACATTCCGCCCAGCAACATGCCGAAAGCGGGTCCGCTGGCCAGCCCAGAGGCGATCAACGAATTCGCAAAGCCGCGTTGGGATTCAGAAAAATATTTTGTCAATATCTTTGAATACGACGGATAGGCAACCGACTCTCCCATGCCAAGGATAAGGCGCACCACCAACAGCGCTGTAAATCCGTGCACAAATCCTGTGATGCTGGTAGCTGCCGACCAAAGGAGAAAGCCGATTGCGATGACCCAATTGACATTTAGCCGATCGACGAGCCAGCCCGAGAGAATCTGGAAGAATCCATAGGTCCAGAAAAAAGACGAGAGCAGGATACCAAGTTGCGAAGCAGACAGACCCAATTCGTCTTTCAGCATTGGTGCTGCGATCGACAGATTGCCGCGATCGACGTAGTTGATGAAAACGGATAACGCTAGGAGGACAAGTACGGGCGAAAGTGAATGCGAACGCGGTTGCCGCTCCACGATTTTCGCCTTTTGGATGATGGATAATGCGCTAACCATCCTTGCACCCTCCAGTCTGTCTGAGTGCTCCTCCAGCAAAACCCTGTGGGAGAAGTTGAAGAATCTAAAATGCACCAGGCAAACGAGCCAGGTTGCGCTCCCCGAGGACTTTGTTTTGCTCTCTACTATTGACTGCGGAAAATCGAAGGTGAATCGGGTCAGGAGATTTTGAAAACCTAAAAAAAGTTCCGCTAGTACTTGTGGGGAGATGGGCCCTTCTGCATTCATTGACTTGAAGGGGATGCACCCGCTATCTTTACCTCACTGTGTTCGGCGCGGTAACTGACTGTGAATCAATCACTTTCCCACCCAGTTAGCGAACTGTTGGTACGCTGGAAAGCGGGCGATCCAGAGGCCCTTGAAGCGCTGGTTCCGCTGGTCTACAAAGAGCTGCGCGACATCGCGCGGCGGCATCTCCGGCGCGAGCGCCCCGGGCACACCTTGCAAAGCGCTGCTTTGGTCCACGAGGCGTATCTGCGGCTGCTCGACCAGCGGCCCTTTGACACCGAAAATCGCGCACATTTTCTGGCGGTGGCCTCGCGCTTAATGCGGCAGATTCTGGTGGACTACGCGCGGGGTCATGGCGCCGCCAAGCGCGGCGCCGATCGCATCGTCGATCTCGATACCTCTCTCGTCCTTCCCCAGATGCAGAGCACCGATGTGGTTGCCCTGGACGACGCCCTCAAAGACCTCACCAGGTTGGATCAACAGCAGGGCCAGATCGTCGAACTGCGCTTTTTTGGCGGACTGACAACCGAGGAGATTGCGGAGCTTTTGGATATTTCTCCCTCAACTGTGAAGCGCGACTGGAATGTGGCAAAAGCGTGGCTGACCAGGCAGATGAAGAAGGGGAAGCATGGCGACCCCGGAGCAATGGCCAAAAATTAAGGAGATTGTCGGAGCCGCCCTCGAACGGGAACCGAAAGAGCGCGGGGCGTTTCTCGACCAAGCCTGTTCGCAAGACCGGGAGTTGCGAGCGGAAGTCGAATCCCTGCTCGCTGCTCATGCTGACGCCGTTGGACTGTCCGAGAATCCTCGGGCGGCGACCACAGCTTGTGTCACTGTCGGGTCTGACTCTCAGGTACCGCACGTGCGTTCTGGTGTAGACCGCTCCTTAGTCCTAACACAGACTCCGCACGAAGTGCAGACGGCTGGCCGCGCACATTGGGGGCCTAGTACTGTAATTTCTAACAGTGGACACGTGGAATTCTAGGCGTTATGGTCTTCTAACCATAAGGTAATTATGGCCTTGCTGTTGAGAGTCTGATTCACCAAGCCAGTCGCTCCCTCGGGACCAGTAGTGGGCAATCCGGTACTGCAAAGTTTTGCTGTGCCGTTGAATCAAAAAGCACGTTTTTCAGCAGACGGCGAAGCCTTTGGGGTCTCTTGGGCGGAGATTCCCTAAACCGCACTGGATTGCTCACTAGTGGGCCTGCTTCTTTTCGGCGTGTGCGCAGAATCGGTCCAACGAGGTAGCCGGACAACTGAAGTATTCAAGCGGAACCAGTCAAATAACGCTGCCAGCTGCCGCTTGCATGAATGCCACATGCACGAGAACCGGGAGACTTCTGGAGCGCCTCGACCCGAAAGGGAACGAGGCCGGCCCGCGAAGGCGCAAGCCATACCACGGACGCGCACGCTCTGGAGGAGTCGGGCCGCGCCATACTATCGATGAACCAGACGACAAAGAAGAGCGATCTTCGACGGAGCCTGGGGAGAAAAGTGTGCGAAAGTTCGCCCGTCGTGTAGGAAAAAGATCCTCTGCCCCAGTCCCCACAAGGGCGTCGTCCGGAACATATCTCCCGTCGCTTTTCCCTGCGTGATGTCGTCCGCCAGTCCTTTACCCATATGGTGGATCAGCAGGTCCGAGAACGGGTGCACCGTCAGATTCTGTAGCGCCTCCGTCTCGCTCTGCGCCGGAGTCACCATCGTCGGCGTGTGGCATCCCGTGCAGCCTACTTCCCGGATTATGCACGTCCGTGTCGAACAGTTGTCTTCCTCGCTCGGCACTAACTATAACTAGCACTCAATGCGGCCGGCTGTGGCGCATCCAGAAACCTCATGAAGATCGCGAACATCTGCCAATCCGGCAGCAAGTGCAGCGGATTGTTAAACGCTTGATTTCGCTCATCCGTCGGATCGTTCCGGAAAATGTCGTTCGGCTCGCTCTTGTTCGCCGTGCAATTCGGTGCCTCGTCCGTCGCTTGCGGAAACAGATTGTTAGTCACGCCCATTTCCACGTTATACGCCTCCCCTGCAAAAATCATGATCGACTTGTTCTGCGCCTTCCATCCAAATCGCGTAATCGTTCCATCATTCCCGCTTCGGTTCGGCTCCCCTATGATTCCCAACTCCGCCCGAATCAAAGCTGTTTCGTTGTGCCGCCCCAGAATCTCCCGATCCTGGATCCCATCCAGAATCCCCAGTCCATAAAGCTGCAGCGGAATCCGGAACCGTACATTTCCTTTCCGATATTCCGTCTCAAAATCTGTCGGTGGCAAATCGCTCGTCGTGCGCGAACCCGGTTGCCCCCCTGGAAAAATATCGTCCCGCCCCACGATGGTAAATAGTTGATGCACTCCTCCGTCCGGCGTCCCATCCGGCTTCCTCGCAAATCGCACTTCCCGGATCGGCCCGTACTGCCGACTGAACGAAGGTACCTGGTTTACTGCTCCCTTCCGGTGCGCCATCAAATCGCACATTGGATTCTCCGGTCTTCGATATTGACTCGGAGAATCCTGCGGGTTCGGCACCATGAATCCTCCAGACCCGCCCAACACCGGTTGGTTATGACACGCCGTGCACTGGTCGCCGTTGAATCGCACTCCCAACCCCGACGAATTCGTCTGCGACACTAGATTTCCCTTTGCCGGGTCCGTGAACGACCCCAGCGTCAAATCGCTACACCCGTCGCACACCGCCTCCAGCTGCAACGCTCGGTTCAATCCCTCATTGAACATCGAGAGCCCAATCGGCGTCAGCCCTTTCAACGGTGCCCCTGCGCCCGGCGCTCCCTGCCGCACTCCCGGGTCTTTCTGCGCCAAGCACAACGCAGGGATTGTGATGAGCAAGGCCACAAATCGACACAATTGCAACCACTTCACTTGAACAAATGACATGTTTTTTTCCTTTTACGGTTCCGTCTTTTTACTCTGCCGGCCAGTCGACACACCACGGATCGATTACCCCGGCCATCAGCCATCAGAAATGCCCGGCCTACTTCGCCCGCACATCCTCATGTATGCGAATTTCCACCGCAAACGGGCTCACGTTTTTTCCTCAAACCGCGGACTACTTGCGCGGCGCGACCCCACACGTCGCTGCGCACCATTTCGCTACATTGACTTCCTACCAATTGCCGGGGTAATTTACTGCAACCAGTTCTCGTAATCCTCGTTCCCCAGGTCGGCCCGCATGACAGCCCAACCCATTACGGAACTCCTTGTCCGCCGGCGACAAGGGGATTCGGAAGCCCTTCAGGCTCTCGTTCCCTTGGTCTACAGCGAGCTCCACGACCTCGCTCTCCGCTTCCTCCGGCGAGAACGCTCCGATCACACTCTCCGCAGCACTGCCCTCGTCCATGAAGCCTATCTTCGT
>Ga0210409_10004594_pt1 | contig 14802 bp, 16 predicted proteins | sample IncBWH17MmetaG_FD_161649 | JGI IMG/M metagenome (GOLD analysis project Ga0210409, IMG submission 161649) | Forest soil microbial communities from Barre Woods Harvard Forest LTER site, Petersham, Massachusetts, United States - Inc-BW-H-17-M | ecosystem: Environmental > Terrestrial > Soil >... | reverse complement strand
ACATTGCCTCGGCGGAAGGATTCACCATTGAGGCTTCTACTCTTGGCAAAACCAAAATGGTGTTGCAAGTGTGTGCCGTGGCAGTGCTGATCGCTGGGGCGGGGAACCGTGCAGGGCTTCCATGGCTGTACTGGCTCGCGCAAGTGTTGCTCTGGCTGGTAGTGATCAGCGCGCTGGTCTCTGCCGCGCAATATTTCCGCCGTTTCTGGAGCCACGTGGACGACAGCATCAAGCAGCGCCGGCGGCTGCGCATGTTAGAGGCGCGCAAGAAATCTCAGGATGCCGTCCCTCTCTGAAGCCGAGAAGTGTTCTGCGCTGCACCTTGCCCGCACTGCTGTCGTGGAAGCTGTTACCCACCGCAAGCTTCCCAGCACTATCCCACGTGAAGGAATTTTCGCGGAACGCCGCGGCGTGTTCGTGACGCTCCATGTTCGCGTACGGTTGCAAGGCTGCATCGGCGTCGTTGAGCCGGATGAACCGCTGGGAGACGCCATCGTCCGCTGCGCCGCCAGCGCGGCTCTGGAGGATCCTCGATTTACCCCCATGCGGGTGGAGCAACTCGGCGAACTGTCCATTGAGATTTCGCTGCTTTCAGCGCCGGTGCTAATTTCCCCGGAGGCAATTGAGCTTGGGCGGCATGGCATGCTCGTGGTGCTGGGCTCAAAGCGCGGGCTTCTCCTGCCGCAAGTAGCCATCGAACATCATTTGACGCGCGAGCAGTTCCTCGGGGAAACCTGCCGGAAGGCAGGCCTGCCCCTGAAGGCTTGGAGTGATCCGCAAGCGAGGCTCTTTGGATTTACTTGTGAGGTTTTTTCGGACGACGAGCGGTCTAGAGCGGCTTGAGAGCTTATCTGGAATTTTTGCGCCGAGTAGGAAGCATCAGGGACCCAATCAAAAAAAAGGCCCGAGCGGGATAACCGCAGGGGCCGGAATTACCACAAAAGAATGTCACGGGGCTTATTCGATTTCGACGTAGTCGCCCGCGTAGATCTCGATGGTGCTGTAAGTAATCACCGCGGTGGAGGCATTGTTACTGACGCTGGTGACGATGCCTTCGCCCAGTATTTCACGAGGCAGATCGTTCCACGCATAGCGCTGCGGTGCGCTCCCGAATCCATACATGGCGTACTGATAATCCTTGGTCTGCGGTACGGTCTCGGCCATGGAGCCTTGATAACGGAAGATGCGAAAGTAGTCGCCGACCTTGACTCCTTGTTTGGCCCCCAGGTTGACATAGATTGACTGATTCTTCCCGGAAAGTTGAGCGAAATCCTTTCCCGAAACCACCATGGCCACCGGCTTGCCGCTCACCGGAGCAAAATGGTCGAACGCGGCAGGATCCTTGTAAGGGGGTGCGGGGCGGTCTTGATACGGCTGAAGGATATCGCCGCGCTGCATGTACCCGCAGGAAAAAGTGACCTGAGCAATGGAAACCTTGGGCAGAACGTTTACTACGCGGAGGTGTCCAGCATCCGTGTAGACCGTGCCCATGGCCTTCATCAGCTTTTCCTGCCACTTGAACCATGGCACGCCGTACGGATCGCCACCGGGGCGCACCACCGAGAAGCGGTCGCCGACGCGGACACCTTTGTCCTGGCCGCGATTGATGTACACCATGTCGCCGCGTGCAAAAGTAATCTTGTAGTTGGATTGCTCTCCGGAGATGATCTGAATGCCGTCGGGCACTTTCTGGTCGGTGACGAAACCGGAGCAATACACCGAGGAGTGGTCGGGTTGAGCAAGGGCCGGGGGAGCCTGCTGTGCATTTTGCGCCGAGCAGACGCCGGCACACAGGAAAACCACAAGAGACAAGACAGCTAGTCTAGCGCGCATTCCATAACTCCTTCAAAACAGGCCCACAGGGGCGTGCGGAAACGTTTCCTAGCGAAAGTATCAGGGCCGCCTCCCCTCGTCAACAATTTGGGCGGAGTTGCTTTACAAGTTTGATACGGCATACTACAAGCTGTCTTTTCAATGGGTTGGCGGCAAAAGGTGGGGCATGAGCCTGTTTGGAACTGGGGTGCGGGGCATCTGCGCGGTCGTAGCGGGATTCACAGCGGCGGAAATGACCAGGCAGGTACGTTCGGCGCTGAAGGAGACCGGAACCGTCGAACTGAGGCTCGATTGGCTTAGCACAGACGAAGAACGCGCCCGATTTCTTGGATGGCTGGGCAAGAACAAACCTAACGGTGCGACTTTCCTGGCAACGTGTCGGCGCCACGCGGGCGGAGGCAAATTTGCCGGCGGGATTGATCGGGAGCTTTTCTGGCTGATGCAGGCGCGCGAAGCGGGCTGTCAGTGGTGCGATCTGGAGATGGAAACTTTTCGAGAGCTGCCGGTGGGGTTTGTCCGCGAGTACCCGGTGCCCGAGCGCATCATGCTCTCGATGCACGATTTCGATCAGACGCCGAAATTGCCGGGTATGGTCAGTGTGGCGCAGCATGGCTTGGTGGATACCGTGAAGATCGCGGCCAAAGCGCGGACCATTTCAGATAGTGTCCGCCTCTTGCGATTGGCAAGGCGTTCGAAAAACTTTGTTGCCGTTCCCATGGGAGAAATCGGATTGCCGGGTCGCATCCTGGCCCTGAGGGAAGGAAGCGCGCTGGTGTATGCGCCGGTGGCGCAGGCCACCGCACCTGGTCAGGTCGCGCTGGCGGAGATGAAACACCTTTACCGGGCGCATCTTCTTACGCGGCGGACACAAGTTTACGGGGTGATCGGCGATCCCATCGGACATTCGCTTTCGCCCTTGCTGCACAATACTGGCTTTGTGGCGCGCCGAGTTGACGCTGTCTACCTTCCATTTCTGGTGCATCAGCTGAAAGACTTTCTCGCTGCCGTGCCTGAGTTTGGGATCAAAGGCTTCAGCATAACGCTGCCGCACAAACAGACCATCCTCAAACATCTGAAGGACTGCGAGCCGCTGGCCTGGGACATTGGAGCGGTGAATACGGTGGTGGTCCGGCGCGGCGGCTCGCTCTACGGCTGCAATACGGACTATGTCGGTGTGCTGCGCGCGCTGGAGAAGCGGCTCCGTATCCGCGGTAGCCGCGTGTTGATCTTTGGCGCGGGAGGGTCCGCGCGGGCAGCGGCGTTCGCGTTGGCCCGCGCCGGCGCGGTGGTCGGGGTTTGCGCGCGGCGTGAAAAGCCTGCGAAAGAATTGGCGCACGCCGTCGGGGGAGAAGTAGTCCCGCGCCGCGCTTTGCGCACGCAATTCTTTGATGCGGTTCTGAACTCCACTCCCGTCGGCATGCATCCGCACGACGAGAGTTCGCCGCTGGCGTCCGCGGAGCTAAACTGTCGCATCGTCATGGACCTGATCTACCGGCCCGAGCGAACCCAGCTCTTGAAGCTCGCCGCGAAAAAAGGCATTGCCACTGTTTCGGGAGTGGAGATGTTTCTTGCGCAGGGCATCGCGCAATGGGAGATCTGGATGGAAAAGCGCGCACCGGAAGCGCTGATGCGCCGCGCCGTGCTGCGGGCCCTCCGCGCCGAAGAAAAGTCGCACCAGCGCCGCTAGCCCGGAAATGCAATAATATCTACTCTTCAGTTTGAACTTCAGACTGTCGATAGTGAATTGACCCCATGATTCAACCGGATTTCCGCGAATTCCAGCATCTGGCCAAACAAGGGAATCTCATTCCCGTGTTCGATGTGTTTTCGGCGGATTTGTTGACGCCGGTCAGTGCCTATCTGCGGATCGCGCAGGGCGCGCGATATTCCTTTCTCCTGGAAAGCGTCGAGGGGGGGGAGAAAATTGCCCGCTATACGTTTGCGGGCGCGCATCCCGAGGAAGTGTTCCGCTACGCGGGTGGCGCTTGCGTGCTGGAGAGTCCCGACCGGGTCGTTTGGGAAGAGCGGGATCCCATTTCATTTTTGCGCGAGCGCATCGAGCGTTTTCGCCCAGTGCGGCTTCCGGGATTGCCTCCGCTGGTGGCGGGGGCCATCGGCTATTTCAGTTACGACATGGTGCGGCTGATCGAACGGCTGCCCAAGCGTTTGCGCGATGAAATCGGACTCTACGATGCCATGCTGACGTTCTATCACGGCATCATTGCTTTCGATCATGTGCAGCACCGCTTGTGGGTCGTTCGCAATGTTTTCACGGAAGGTCATGGCACTCTTCGTGCGAAATACAACGCGGCAGTGCGCGGGATCAAGGAAACGCGCCGGCTGCTGGCGGAGCCTGTTGCGGCGGAGGGGCCGAAAAAACAATCGAAGGCCAAGAAACGTGCTCCGCTAAAAGTCACTTCAAATTTTCGCCGGCCCGAATATCTGGCTGCCGTTCGAAAGGCCAAGCAGTACATCCGCGCGGGTGATATTTTTCAGGTGGTGGTGAGCCAGCGATTTTCGGCCAAAACTAAAGCGGAGCCGTTCGAAATTTATCGTGAACTGCGAGCACTGAATCCTTCGCCTTATCTTTTCTTTTTGCAGATGAACGACGTCTCCATCGTCGGCAGCTCGCCGGAAATGCTCGTTAAGGTGCAGGGTCGTGATGTCTTCTACCGGCCGATTGCAGGGACACGTTGGCGCGGCAAGGACGAAGCCGAAGACCAGCGCCTGGAACGCGAAATGCTCGCCAGCGAAAAAGAGCGCGCCGAGCACATCATGCTCGTCGACCTGGGGCGCAACGATCTTGGGCGTGTATGCGACTACGGTACAGTGCGACCCGAAAAGTTGCTCACCGTTGAGCGCTACTCGCACGTCATGCACCTTGTATCCAGCCTGCGCGGCCGCTTGCGGGAGGACGTGGATTGTTTCGACGCCCTGATGGCCTGTTTTCCGGCAGGCACTGTTTCCGGCGCCCCGAAAGTTCGCGCCATGGAAATCATCGAGGAATTGGAGCGCACGCGCCGCGGCATTTACGCCGGCGGAATTCTGTATCTCGATTTCGCTGGCAACCTTGACTCGTGCATCGCCCTTCGCACTATGGTCGTCAAAAACGGAGTGGCCTACGTGCAGGCCGGCGGCGGCATCGTTGCCGATTCCACGCCGGAAGGCGAATATCAGGAGAGCGTGAACAAGTCGAAAGCGTTGTTCGCGGCGCTGGAAGCGGCGCACTGTGGGGTCCGCTCGAGGAAGCCTTCATGATTTTGCTGCTCGACAACTACGATTCGTTTACCTACAACCTCGCGCAGTATCTCGGCGAGCTGGGTTGCAACGTGGAAGTGCATCGCAACGATAAAATCACCGTTGAAGAGATTGCGCGGCGAAAGCCGGAACGCATCGTGATTTCGCCCGGACCGTGCACTCCGCAGGAGGCAGGCATCTCCGTGGAGTTGATCGAGCGCCTCGCAGGGAAGTTTCCGATCCTCGGTGTATGCCTGGGGCACCAGGCCCTTGGCGCTGCTTTTGGCGGCAAGATTGTTCGCGCCCCGAAACTCTTTCACGGCAAAACTAGCCAGATCCATCACGACGGCAAGAATATCTTCCGCAAGTTGCCGGATCCCTTCACCGCCACGCGCTATCACTCGCTCATCGTAGAGCGCAAATCGCTCCCGCGCGAACTTGCCATCAGCGCCGAAACAGATGATGGAATCATCATGGGCCTGCGCCACCGCCGCTACAAACTCGAAGGCGTCCAGTTTCATCCGGAATCCGTCCTCACCGACTGCGGCAAGCAACTCCTTAAGAATTTCCTGTCTTTGTAGTGCCCGACTTTGCTCCGGCACCGACCGCCGTTTTTCACCAATTCAGGTCCGCCAGAATCGCACCATAAATCTCCATGCCGCGCCAAAAATGTCCCAGCCGCAGATTCTCGTCGGAGCTATGCTGGTGATTGTCGTAGTTGACGATGGGTACGCCAATCCACGGTAAGCCGAGATCTTCGAAAATATACATCGGCACGCTGCCGCCCAGAGTCGGCGCGATAACGGCTTTGCCGCCCGTCGCGCCCTGAATCACTTGGATGAGAGCTTTCGAAACCGGCAAATCCATGGGGGTCCGTGATGCGCGATATCCGCCTTCATTGATGATCTTGGCGACCCGCAGGTGAGCGCGGCGCTCTTCCATCGTCGGCTCTCGATCGATCACGAAATAGCCCTGCTTGCGGATAAACCCGGCAATCTGCTCAAACTTCTGCTGCGGATCTTCGCCGCGGACCAGCCGCGCATCAAGCGAAGCTTCAGCGCGGTCCGGCACCACATTTTGCGCCTGGTCACCGACATATGCGCTCCGCAAGCCGCGAATATTCAACGAAGGCTGCATGATCAGCTCCACCAGCTTCTTGCCTCCGCCTTCCGGCTTCGCAATTCCCAATTCACGCGCGAGATCGGCATCGTTCTCCGGCATCTCCGCCAGCGCCTTTCTTTCCACTTCGCCGAGTGGCGCGACATCGTCGTAATAGCCCTCAATCAACACGCGCCCGTTCGCGTCCTTCATCGATGCCAGCAGCCGCGACAATTCCATTGCCGGATTCGGCGCCCAGTTCCCGTAATGCCCGCTGTGCAACGCGCGCACCGGGCCGTATACCGTGATGTCCATCCCGATGTCGCCGCGGTTGCCGAAAAAAACCAACGGGCGCCCGCTTTGATGGACTGGCCCGTCCCCAGTAATCAGCAGATCTCCGCCGAGAAGGTTCTTGTGAAGTTCCAGCGTGCTCTGCAGATGAGTCGAACCCGCTTCCTCCTCCCCTTCCAAAATGACTTTCAAGTTCACCGCCAGAGGGATTCTCTTTTCGCGCAGCGCATCGAGCGCTGCCAGCAGCGCCACAATCGGCGACTTGTCGTCCGAGGACGACCGCGCATAGACGCGCCAATCATCGTTGTAGGCCGCTCCGTGCGATCCGCTGTTTTCTGGAAAAGGGATACGCTTCCCGCCCGCCTCAATGGCTGCATCGCGCAGTGCCGGCTCAAAAGGTTGTCCATCCGTCCATGCCGCGGCATCGACCGGCTGGCCGTCGTAATGCGCATAGAAGATCACGGTACGTTTCGCTTCCGGAGAAATCAGCTTGCCGAAAACCACCGGGCCGCGCCCTGTAATTGGCAGCAAATGCGCCTCAATCCCCCGGGCTTCGAGCATCCCCACCAGATGCGCGGCATTCTTCTGGATGTTTGGCGTGTCGCTGGCAATGTTGGGAATCGCAAGAAATTCACGCAGCTCGCGCATGATGCGGTCTTCATTGGCCATGCGATAGTCGCGGACTTCTTGCGCGACTTGTGCGGGTGCCGGAGGTGCCGGCTTCTGGGCGAGCACGGCCGCCGAAACGAATGCAAGTAAACAAGTTGCTACGAATTTTCTCAAAGACACCCTCCGCGAATCTCTCCTGCAGTTTCGCGGCAGTCGGATCTTCTTCGCCGCCGCGCCACAATCCGATTGATTCTATCCGACCTCGCTACTTTTTGTTCCGGTGCGGCCAGTCCCTTCGTACAGCCTGTACGTCTGGTCAGGTCACGGTTCCGATTGTGCAGAAGCTGCCAACACCCCTTTACGCACAGTACCAGTGTGGCCGGCGTCCCTTCTTCTTAAACTGAAACTGCACTTCCCTCGGAGGCTTCGTACGAGTATGTGCCGTCGCATTCTGGCTATGACGCTGGCGTTCCTGCTTATGGGCGTATCTCTGCCCGCTCGGCCAGCGGGTAGCGCTGTGCTTGGCGTGGTTACTCAGGCATCTGCTGCGCATTACAACGCCGCCAACGTTTCGACTGGAGCATCCGTCTACGACGGCGACCGCCTGTCCACGGAGTCCGAAGGCTTGCTCCAGTTTCGCGCTCCCAGCGCGTTGGTCTACTTGCCGGGCCTGAGCGGCGTCACGCTGCACGGCCTCGCGAACGGAACCCAGGCAGAACTTCGCAACGGGAGCCTCGTTTTCTCCACGTCCCGGGCCGCAGCCATGGAAGTCCTCGCCGACGAAGCTTTCATTCGCCCCGCAGCGGACGGCCCCACTATCGCCCAAATCACCGTTCTTGGCCCAAAGGAATTGATAATCACGGCGCGCCGGGGCGCGTTGCAGTTCTCTTACCACAACGAAACCGAAAAGATTGCCGAAGGCACTTCTTGCCGCATCCTCCTGGATCCTACGGCAGCGGCAGGCCTGCCGTTTCCCGAGAAGAAACGGCACGATCCTATAAAAGACGATAAAAAGTTCAAGATTGTAGTCATCGTGCTCGTGGGCTGGCTCACCGAATGGGCAGTTCATGAAGCCCTCGAAAGTCCCGACCGTCCGTAAGCCCAAATCTTGCCCGAAGAATCGTCTTCCTTATTGGAATTAACGTGTGTTTGTGAATGCAGCAAGCGCCTCGAGTTTGTCGGCCGCCGCTCCCGAAGAAAGGGTCTTGCCCGTAAGATTTGCAGCCTCGCGGAAATCTGGAGCAACTCCTGCCGCGACAAGAGCGGCCGCAGCATTGACCACAACAATGTCGCGCGTTGGGCCTGCCGCACGTGTGAAAATGCGGCGGATGATCGCTGCGTTCTCGGCCGCGGTTCCCCCGCGAAGCGATTCGAGCGGCGCACGCGTGACGCCGAACTCTTCCGGGCTCACCGTGAAACGCCGGACAGCACCGTGTTTGACCTCCGCCACCTGCGTTTCTCCAGCCAGCGAAATCTCGTCAAGGCCGCCTGCCCCGTGGACTACAAAGGCATGATCCACGCCGAGTTCAGCCAGCGTCGCGGCAACCAAATCGATCACTTCCGCGGAAAAAACTCCGAGAACTTGCGATTGGGCCCCTGCAGGATTCGTCAGCGGGCCCAGCAAATTGAAAACCGTGCGCACGCCAATCTGCTTCCGCGCGGGAGTGGCATGCCGCGTCGCTGTGTGTGCTGCCTGTGCAAACAGAAACCCAATGCCAATCTCCCGGATCGCGCGTCCATACCGTTCGAACGGCAGATCGATCCGTACCCCAAGCGCTTCCAGCACATCTGCCGAGCCGCTCCGCGAACTCGCCGCGCGGTTGCCGTGTTTCGCAACACGCGCGCCAGCAGCCGCCGCCACAATTGCAGCCGCCGTCGAAATATTAAATGTGTTCGCGGCGTCGCCGCCGGTGCCGCAGGTGTCCACCATACTCGCAGGCCGTAGCTCACCATCCGCGAATACCCGCGTTGCATTCCGCCGCATCACCCGGGCAAATCCCGCTAGTTCCTGCACCTGCACGGGCCGCTGGTTCAGTGCCGACAGCAACCGCACGATCTCCGCCGTCTCCATGCGTCCCGAAAGCAGCTCTTCCATCACCGCTTCCGCTTCCGCGCCCGCGAAAATGTGGCCGGCTTCGGCTCGTTCGATTTGACCGTGGATTTCCGTCATTTGCAGGCCGTTTTGCGCGTCCTTGCTCCGTTTCCAGCTTCCAGTTAAACTTCTATGTTTTGCACCGCCCCGAAATTCTAACACTTGCTGACTGTTTCAAAGTCGAACGGATAACGGAACCTCGATGAAGATTCATGAGTATCAGGCCAAGGCGATTCTGACGCGTTACGGCGTGACCACCCCGCGTGGCGAAGTTGCCTTCACTAAGGAAGAAGCGCGCGAAGCTGCACAGCGGCTGAAGTCAAACATTTGCGTCGTGAAAGCACAAATCCACGCCGGTGGCCGCGGAAAAGCCGGTGGCGTCAAGCTCGCGCGCTCCTCCGACGAAGCCGCTGACATCGCCAGCCACATACTGGGCATGAAGCTTGTCACGCCGCAAACCGGCCCCGCCGGCCGTATCGTAAAGCGCGTGCTCATCGAAGAAGGGCTCGACATCAAACGCGAGCTTTATCTTGGCCTGCTGGTGGATCGTGCCAGCGGCCGCGTGGTCTTCATGGCCAGCGCCGCTGGCGGCATGGAAATTGAAGAAGTCGCCAAGGATAATCCCGGCGCCATTTTGCGAGAGACGCTTCATCCCGCTCTTGGCCTGCAACTTTATCAAGCGCGCAAGATTGCCTTCGGCCTCGGTCTGCCAATCGAGGTGGTCAACCAATCCGTGCCTTTCTTGCAAGCCCTTCATCGCGCGTTCATTGATACGGACGCTTCCATGCTCGAAATCAATCCCTGCGTGGTCACTGGTGAAGGCAAGCTCGTGGCCCTCGATGCCAAAATGACTTTCGACGATAACGCGCTCTTCCGTCACAAGGAACTCCGCGAGCTGCGTGACCTCGATGAAGAAGACCCGCTCGAAGTGGAAGCCTCGAAGTACGGCCTTAACTACATCAAGCTCGAGGGCAGCGTGGCCTGCATGGTCAATGGCGCCGGCCTGGCCATGGCCACCATGGACATCATCAAATACGCCGGCGGGTCCCCAGCGAATTTTCTCGATGTCGGCGGCGGCGCTTCCGCCGATCAAGTGAAAAATGCCTTCCGCATTCTCATGAGCGATCCGGCGGTGAAAGCCGTGTTCATCAATATTTTCGGCGGTATTTTGCGATGCGATGTGCTGGCCACCGGCGTCGTCGCGGCGGCCAAGGATCTTCAACTGAAAGTGCCCGTAGTCGTGCGCATGGAAGGTACCAACGTCGAGCTCGGCCAGCAGATTCTCCGCGACAGCGGCCTCAACTTCACCATCGCCAACGGCATGAAGGACGGCGCGCAAAAGGTCGTCGCGCTCGCCGGAGGTGCGCGATGAGCATCCTCGTCAACGAAAAAACGCGCCTCATCGTCCAGGGCTTCACCGGACGCGAAGGAACTTTTCACACGCAGCAAATGATCGAATACGGGACCAACGTAGTCGGAGGCGTCACACCCGGCAAAGGCGGCACCAAACATCTCGAGCGCCCCGTTTTCAACACGGTGGCCGATGCGGCAAAAGCCACCGGTGCAAATGCTTCCGTGATTTTTGTCCCTCCGCCGTACGCTGCGGACGCTATTCTCGAGGCCGCGGATTCCGAGATCGCTCTCGTGATTTGCATCACCGAAGGCATTCCCGCGCTAGACATGGTGCGAGTCGCCGCCACGATCGATTTCAAAAAGACCCGTCTCATCGGCCCGAATTGCCCCGGCATCATTTCTCCCGGCAAATGCAAAATCGGCATCATGCCCGGCCGCATTCACAAACAGGGGAATGTCGGCGTCGTCAGCCGCAGCGGCACGCTCACTTACGAAGCCGTCGATCAATTGACCAAACTCGGCATCGGCCAATCCACCTGCATCGGCATCGGCGGCGATCCCATCATCGGTACGTCGTTCCTCGACGCTATCAAATTGTTCAACGATGATTCAGACACGCACGCGATCATTTTGATCGGCGAAATCGGCGGCAACGCCGAAGAACGCGCCGCGGAATGGATCAAAGCCAACGTGAAAAAGCCCGTCGTTGGCTTCATCGCCGGACAGACCGCGCCACCGGGCCGCCGCATGGGCCACGCTGGCGCGATCATCAGCGGAGGCCAGGGCACCGCGAAGGACAAGTACGCCGCGATGGCCGCCGCAGGCATCCGCTGTGTCGAAACGCCCGCGGATCTCGGCTCCACCGTCGCCGCCGCTCTAAAGTAACGAGGTCATTGCGCCGGTGGCTCCGAAGAAAACTGCGCGATCGAGAAAGTCCCAGCCGAAACCGGGAAGTAAAGTTGTTCTGACAAGACTCCCGCCTGGGCTTCTCGACGGATTGCCCGAGGAGGATCAAAAGGCCATTTCCGCGATAGTCGGTGTTCCGATCAAGCTATCTGGTTATGACGACGGTCGACTGGTCCTTGAATTCGTAGAAGACAATGGCGCGGGTCATTCTATTTACGTAGATCGCCAGTATGTTAAGACGACCAAACGCGGTCATAGAAAGTCTACAAATAGGAGAAAATAGCTTGTCACTCGAACGCACTTTCGCAATCATCAAACCCGACGCAGTTAGTCGCGGCCAGCAGGGAGAAATCCTCGCAAGGATTCATAAAGCCGGCTTCAAAATCGTCGCCGTCAAATCCATGCGCCTGACCAAAGAAGAAGCTGGCGGCTTCTACGCCGTCCACAAGGAGCGCCCCTTTTTTGGCGAACTCACCGATTTCATGAGCTCCGGCAAAATTTTCGCCCTGGTCCTCGAAGCCGAAGGCGCCATCCTGAAGTGGCGCGACACCATGGGCGCCACCGATCCCAAGAAAGCCGCTCCCGGCACCATCCGCCACGACCTCGGCACTAGTATCGGCAATAATTGCACCCATGGCTCCGACGCCTCGGACACCGCCGCGTTCGAAATCGGTTATTTCTTCTCCGGCCTCGAACTGATTTGACGATTGATTCTTTTTGTAGGGGCGCAGCGCCGCTGCGCCTTCCTTGGTTGCTTTGACGATTTAACTTCCTGTGTCACTTCTTTTAGACTTGTCCGATGGATTCGTTCCGCGATCTTGGCCGCACACTCCTCATTTTGGGAGGGCTCTGCGTCCTCGTCGGCGTTTTTCTCTACTTTGGTGGAAGACTTCCGCTGCGCCTGGGCCGCCTTCCCGGCGACATCGTTCACCGCGGCGAACACACCACTTTCTATTTCCCGATCGTTACCTGTCTCGTGCTCAGCGCCGGGTTAACGCTGCTTTTCTGGCTCTTTTCCCACTTCCGCCGCTGACCGTCACTCCACATGGAATTCCGCGCGAATGAACGCCTTGGTCCCTTCTCCCCCCGTCAACCGCAAACAGAGCAGGCCGCCCTCTTCCTCCAAGTCGATGTGAAAGTCAAAGAACGGGCAGCACTTGCTCTCGGCAGCCACCCACTCGGCCAATTCCGCAAGCGACACAGTCTTCGGGCTGAACTGGAATTCGTAGCCCTTCGCGGTCTCGACAATCTTCCTTCGTTCCGCTGCCAGCTTATCGCCCAACTGCTTGTGGCGCGCCCTCTCTTCCGGTGTAAGCGCCTTGACGTTGCAGTAGAACTTGCCTTGTGCTGCTGTTGTCTGCATTTTCGGCCTCACTGTGATTACTGAGCCCTGTGCCGGGAGCCGCGCAGCTGCCCCGCCGGCCATCCATAACGCCATCGCCGTGCGTGCTGCATTTCGCTTGCTCATCGCGACAACTCGTTCTGTCATTCCGTTCATGGCTTCCTCCAAATTGGATTTGCCACGTCCCATGCTTCGATGCTAAAACTTAAAGTCAACTTTAAGTCAAGCTGTTTTCTTGGAGAAGGAAAGATGAAGATCGGAGAACTCGCCCACAAGGCCGGCCTCAACGCCTCCGCAATCCGCTATTACGAAAAAATGGGACTCCTCGCCGGCCCCCAGCGTGTCGGCGGCCAGCGCCGCTATGCCAATGACGCCCTCGATCGCGTGCTCCTCATCCGCTTCGCCGGCGACATGGATTTCACTCTTGCCGAGATCAAACTCTTCCTCCACGGCCTTCGCGACAACTCCCCGGTCGGCCCGCGCTGGAAAAAACTGGCCCATCGCAAGATCGCCGAGATTGATGAGAATCTCCAGCGTTCACTCCGCCTCAAATCCCTCCTCCAACATCTCCTACACTGCCGCTGCGCTTCTCTTCAGATCTGCGTCCAGCGTCTCAGCCTCAGCCCCAATCTTCGCCGCCTCACACGCAGTGCCAAATGACTCCGCCAGTCCGCGCCGCCAGCAGAAACTAACGGACAGTTCGCGCGTCGATGTATATAGTCTTTATGCTCAGATCTGCAAAACGGAGGATGCAAACATGAAATTCAAGCTTCTCGGGCTCTTCGCTTCACTCACGCTTTTTGGTGGTGACGCTCTCGCACAAACCCCCGCCGCCGCGCCCGCGGCACAGCAGCCCCAAGCCGCCCCAAAACCCGCGCCAGATCCAATGGCCTCGATTCCCGCTCCCAAGCCGGAAGATGTCAAATCCATCGACAGCATCGTCAACGCTCTTTACAGCGTAATCTCTGGCCCCGCTGGCGAGCGCGATTGGAATCGTTTTCGCTCCTTGTTCCTGCCGGGGGCCACTCTTACTTCTACGCGCAAGGATGACAAGGGCGTGATTCACGTGAATCCCGGCAGCGTAGAAGACTATGTTCGCAGAGCCGGAGCATTTTTTCTGAAGGAAGGTTTCTTTGAGAGCCCGCTCGTCAGCCGGACACAGTCGTACGGCAATATCACGCACGTTTTCTGCAGTTACGAATCAAGGCATGCCTCAGGCGAAGCTCCCTTCGCGCGTGGGATCAACAGCATTCAATTGGCTTATGATGGCAATCGCTGGTGGGTCATGAGCATCCTTTGGGACTCGGAGCGCCCCGACAATCCTCTCCCCAAGGAATTCGCCTCAAAACCATGAGATTTCTCTTGTGCGAATTGCTATCTGCAGGCTTGGCTTGCGCTCCTCTGTCAGCGCAATCCAAGCCTGCCAACAGTTCAGCGGAAATCCTCGGAGCTTGGGAAGGCGAGTCGAAATGCATGATGCCCTCTTCGCCATGCCGCGATGAGCACGTCGTTTATGAGATCGCCGAGGAAAAAACAGCCACCGCCACCCTTAAAGCGGACGGCTACAAAATCGTGAACGGTGAACGCCAATTCATGGGCACCCTGCGCTGCAACTACAACGCTTCCGCGAAAAATCTGAGTTGTACCTTTCGGGGCAAGGATAACGACGATTGGGAATTCACCCTCTCCGGTGACACCCTTCAAGGCACGCTCACCACCGATTCCGGCAAGACCCTCTTCCGAAAAATCACCGTCAAGAAGAAACCCGCCAAATGATAGTTGCGACTTGAAATTGCCTCTTTGTGAAGGGAGACTCTCAGCTAGGAACCAGGAACGAAAGATGGGCAACACAGAATGACCCAACTCACCTTCAACCTCATGCACGAGCGGCGCATCATGACCGTCAGCGAGCTGACCGGGAAGATTCGCGACCTGCTCGCGAAAAGCTTCACGGACATCTCCGTCCAGGGCGAAATCTCCAATTGCCGCGAAGCGCAGTCCGGCCACATCTATTTCACCCTGAAAGATGATCGCGCCCAGG
>Ga0210409_10004593_pt1 | contig 14806 bp, 10 predicted proteins | sample IncBWH17MmetaG_FD_161649 | JGI IMG/M metagenome (GOLD analysis project Ga0210409, IMG submission 161649) | Forest soil microbial communities from Barre Woods Harvard Forest LTER site, Petersham, Massachusetts, United States - Inc-BW-H-17-M | ecosystem: Environmental > Terrestrial > Soil >... | reverse complement strand
GCTCACCGGTTTGCACGCGCTATGGGACATCGGGCAATTCCAACTGGCCATGGACACCAGCGGCGCGGCTTCGCATTCGCCCCATCCGGCATACCCGTCGGATTGAACGCGCACCAGGAGGGCATCCTGGCTGCCGTCGCCCACGTCACGCACGACGGGCATCGCGAGGTAGAAGAAATCAACCGCTTCGATTTTCATTCTGGACCAGCTTAAAATGTGATTGTTCAGGTCGCATCGGGGCGGGGACGGCTCGTCCCCGCGTTTTGCTGATCCGTTGAGCAAAGCGGGACGAGCCGTCCCCGCCCCTCTCAGGCTCGCATGGGCGCCTTGAATAGTTACCTTAAAACGTGATGGTCAAGCCCCCGTCCACCGTGATCACCTGCCCGGTCAGGTAGGTGGCGTCCGGCCCGGCCAAAAACGCGGCGACGCCCGCGATTTCCTGCGGCCGGCCCGCGCGGCGCAACGGGAGATGCTGCCCATCGACATAGTTATCCCGGAACCACTCGGTTTCCAATTCGCTAACTCCATCAGGACCGATGCTCATCTCCGTCTCAATAAAGCCAGGCGCGATGGCATTGACCAGGATACCGCGCGCGGCTAACTCGACGGCCAGGCCGCGGCAGAATTGGTTCAGGGCGGCTTTGGCCATGGCATAGGCGCTCGAACCCGGCTCGGCGCGCTCCCCATGAATGGAGGTGACGTGGATGATTCGTCCGCCGCCGTTCATCAAGGGGACGCACATCCGGGTCATCATCACGCCTCCTCCCAACATCGTGTCGAACGGTTTGCGCCAATGCTCGATCGGCGACTCGATGGCGTGTGCCGACTGAGAGACCCCGGCACAGTTGACCAGCACATCCACCTGGCCCCAGCGATCGCGCAATGTTTTGTCCATCATTTCCACGACCGACGGGACGCTGTAATCACCCGGGCAGACGAGGTGCTCGCCTGGTGGGAAGGTTCGGACCAACTCATGCAATCGTTCCACTCGCCGCGCGTTGAGGCAAACATCATATCCGTCAGTGGCAAACCGGGCCGCAGTAGCTCGTCCTATTCCGGAGGAAGCTCCCGTCACCACGACCTTTCTCTTCTGTTTCATATGCTATTGCTGCAATGTTCGGTCTGTTTACGCCGTGCCGGCATAGAGGCTAACGGTGGTTTGCAGAATCTGGCCTGGATCGAGGTGTGAGCATTGCTGTTTGGCGGCTGCCTCGTTCACAGACATCGGCATCGTTGTGCAAGGCTCGAGAATGATCGTGTAGTGCTCCAGAAAGCCGCCCCAGGATGCGAACAGCCAGGCGTAAGGGAAAACTTTCGTGTCGAATTGATAACCAAACTTGAGTCCGGCGCTGGGTCGGTGCCAAAACATGTCCCCGGCGCCAAGATCGAAGAGGTAAAAGAAATCCATGGTGCCGTCCCGTGCAGGGACGACATTGGCGGCGCGGCCTTCGAGGTTTGGCCATTGAAACGGAGCCGTCGTTTTGAAACGCGACCACGCGGGGTCGACGATCTGCGCCTGACGCGCGGGGCACTCGATTCGATCGCCCTCCAGCACGGCCAGGGCGGCGTGGAGTTTCCAGAGAAACTGACGCGGTTGGTGTGTGGTGTTCGTGATGCGGTATTTGAAATCGACCCAGGGGCTGTCCGGCCTGAGCCGCATTTCGCGTTCGTATTCCAATCCGAACCTGGGCAACCGGCCTCGTAACCTCAAGTGGTCGCCCGAAACCTCGAAGCTCAACGGTGTGGTCCAAAGCTCGCCGTGATCCGGGCAGTCTACTCCGTTAATAGGCTCGGCCAGATCGTTCGGGAGCAACTCGTCGATGCCGCCGTAGAAATTCGGATCGTATTCAGCCCCGCTGGATTTGAGCTCCAGCGGGAGGCTGGAGTTACGCCAAAGGAAATCGTAACCGGTCTGCTTGTCGATGAGACTGACCACTCGACCGCCGACGCTCGGGGCGACGTCGACCTGCAATTGCGCCGATTCGAGCCGGACAAGCGGGATGCCGTCGAGTTGCAAGTCCTGGCGAATGGTAGGCACGCGTTTTGGCTACCAGAACTTTACGTAAATGCCAACCAGGATCAGGCCCAGCAAGACCCACCAGAGCCAAAGATTGGCGTACCAGCCCCCGGGTTTGCCCGTATGCAGCATTGAACGATCCCACAGGTGAGCAGCCGGTGCGCGTCGTTGGATCAGCAACGCCACCACCAGGAGTATTGTGGTCGCCAGAAGTATCAGGGCCATTGTCGCGGGGCTCACCGCTGAAATCCAAATGATGAGAGCAATCGCGACGGCCGCGAGACCCAGTCCAACTTTCAGCCGCGCCGTGCTTAGGGCGATCATCAGCACCAGTGAAATCAGCCCATACGCGCCGGCAAACACCATGGGGTTTTCCAGGTTGGACGGAAGGAAATGAAGGTTCCGATCGGCCAGAATCGCTTTGATGAGGATGAACGGAGCCGACAGCAAGGACAACCAGAGGCATACCAAGGCTCCACGCTCCTTCGCGCGGCTCCAAAGGGCTCCGGCCAGAAACACGACTACGACCGGAGAAGCCATGGGTGCGAGGATATCCTGGGCATACCGGAAGATATTCTCCCAGCGCATGACAACGGGCGCCAGAACAGCGCCGATGAGCAGTGCGATCGCTCCGGACCATCGCCCCACACTGACCAAACGTGCCTCCGACCATTTGCGTCCGCCGGATTGTTGCACCAAATCGAGCGTCACCATGGTTGAAGTCGAGTTCACCAGTCCGGAAACGGTCGACATAATTCCGCTGATAATGGCGGCCACCACGAGTCCACGCCATCCCTGAGGAACCACGCTGGCAACGACAGCCGGGTAGGCGACATCCGGGTTGTCCAGATGCGGATTGATGACCCGGTAGATCATTCCGGGAAAGCACGTGGCCAGAGGGACCAGCAGTTGCAGCGCGGCCGAGAAGAGCACACCCATTTTGGCGTGCCACTCATTCCGCGCGGCCAGGCAGCGCTGATTGATATGCTGGTTGTTGGTGTAGTACCAAACGTTTGTCGAAAGCATCAAGACGACGAGGGCGGTCCAGGGCACTTCGTGGCTGGCGGGGGTGAACAAGTGAGTGTGCTGCCCGGTTCCCAGCACGGCCGCAATATCCCAGTGAATCTTGGCCAGGCCGGCGAAGAACACGTAGATTCCGCCCCCCAGCAGCAGGACGCATTGCAGCGAACTGGTCCAGGCCACCGCCGTCAGCCCGCCATAGACGGTGTAGGCGCCCGTAACCAGCGCCAGCAGCCACACGGCGGCCAGCCGGTTGATATTCCACATCTTCTCCAGCGCAAAACCTACTGTGTAGAATACCAGGGCGAAATTCACCAGCACGTAGCTGCCGATGGTTAAACAGGCGTAAAGCCTGCGCGAACGTGAACCAAACCGGCGCTCCAGGTATTCCGGCATGGTGGCAATATTATTGCGCACATACAGCGGCACAAAGACCCATAACAACAACGACAGCCCCGGCCACACCAGCCATTCCCAGTTGGCCACAGGCAAACCCAGCTTGTAGGCGTAGCCAATTTCGCCAACGAACTGCTCGGAACTCACCCCGGCCGCGACAATGGAGAAACCAATCACATACCACGGCAGCCGGTTGTCCGCTCGGAAATAACCCTGAACCGACGTGCGTTCTCCGCGGGAGGAAAGGAAACCGATGGCCACCACGAGGATGAAATATCCAATGCAGATTGCCAGATCGATGGTGGTATACATGCTCGAGCGCCGGCCAAACCGTTCATCGAAGCGTGATGCGCACAGGAAAAGCGAGGGCTCCGGTAAAGTCCAGAGGAATTGGAAGGGTGCGAGGGTGGGTACAGACCCATCCGTTCAATCACGGAGGGGTGGTCCGAAGAACTACGCATTCCGAAGTAGGGGCAGACCCTATACTATAAGTCCCGTCCCGAGTGCATTCTTACCTGAAATCAGTTTGGAGTTGGGGAAGAATATGATGCATGATGCCCTTGTTTTCTGTTTTGCCGCTGTGCTTATCGGTCCCGGCTTTTACGCGCTGCGCGGGGCCGCCTGGCCAGGCAGGATTTCCTTCGCGGTGCTCGTTCTGTTCCGGTTTTTCAGCAGACGTCTCGCAGTCTTTGGAATCGATGCAGCTCGATTCACGGTAAACAGTTTGAAGAAGGTGGAAGAAATTCCCGCGAAGGGTGCCGTGATGAACGAGCTGCAAAAGTAGTCCACGGGCAGCGCGGCAATCCCTTCAGATTGCGCCGCTGAACGCGGCGCGGACGGAGGAGTGCGCCGCCCCTACCAGCGGGTCGTGACGGGTACATTGGATCGCAGTGACCGGGGGGTGAGAATCGGCGGCGCGCGGACTTTCAGTCCGCAGCAACGTGCGAGCTTACCCGTGGCTCGGGATTATACCGTGATCCGCCCGAAGTTCCGGTGTTGCTGCGGACAAGAATGTCCGCGCGCCGCCCGCCATGATTGATCGCTTACAGGGAACCGAGTTTCCGGCTCAGTTCCCTCCGTTCTCTCCTGTTCAAAATAGCCGTTTGTGAGACGCTCCACCTAGCCACCGCCCGTATTTAATCGCATCTCCATTCATCGCCTCTCCTGTGGAAATGGCTGAAGGCGCATGGTATGGTTGCGCCGGCGGCGACATGACAGGTGAGACGCGAACGAACCTGGCCGAATCGGCATTGCTCGAAACCGGCTTGCGCGGTTGCTTTTACCTGGCGAGCCTGGGGTACGCTTTGGCATTGGCCATGCCCGCCCTGGCCGCGGAGACGTTCAACTCAGTCTGCATCTCTGAGGTCCAGGCAGAGAACCGGCACACCCTGCAAGACAACGACGGGGATTATCCCGGGTGGATCGAACTATATAACGGCGGGTCTGAAACGGTGAATCTCGCCGGCTGGTTCCTTTCGGACACCCCGGCGAACCTGACAAAGTGGTGCTTCCCCGGAGTGGGCCTCCTGCCCGGCAATTACCTGGTGGTCTTCGCTTCCGGCAAAGGGCGCACCAACGACTTGGCGCATCTCCATGCCAATTTCAGACTCAATACAGACGGAGGGTACCTTGCATTGGCGGGGCCGGCAACGAACGTGGTGTCCGAATTCGCGCGCTACCCGAAGCTCCCGCATGACCTCTCGTATGGCCGCGTGCGCGGAGAGCCAGACCTATGCGGCTGTTTTCTCCAACCGAGTCCCGGCAAACCCAATGAAAGCAGTGGACCGGGATTCGCCCCGGAGGTGGTGTTCTCGCACCTGAGTGGCTCCTTCAGGGACTCGTTCTCGCTCAAGCTGTCCTGTGACTCGAGCAATGCCGTCATTCGCTACACCCTTGACGGGCGATTGCCGAACCGTGATTCACCGGTTTATCGCGCGCCGCTTCTGCTCACGAACAGCGTCTGCGCGCGCGCGCGAGCTTACCAGGATGGTCTGCTCCCCGGTCCGCCGCAAAGCCAAACCTACCTCCTGCTTTCGATGAATTTGCAGGGATTCCACTCGACCTTGCCGGTGTTGGTGATGCACACCTTGGGCTCGTACCAAGCGACCTCATCGCGCTCTTCAGTGGTCCAGCTTTCGTTCCTCGAGCCGATCGACGGCAAGACCTCACTGACGAATTCACCCACCTTGGCGACTCGTGGCGGATTCCATATCCGAGGTTCGACCTCGGCCGGGATGCCGCAAACAGGTTTCGCGTTGCAGTTCCTGGATGAATTCGACCACGAGGTGCATCTTGCGGCCCTGGGTCTGCCTGCCAATTCCGATTGGGTGCTCTATGCCCCCGATGAATACGACCCGGTGATGATTCATAATCCCTTCGTCCATCAATTGAGTCGTGACCTGGGCCACTACTCTCCCCGCACGCGTTTCCTTGAGGTATACCTGGTTCGACACGCCGGTCCAATCACCGCCCATGATTACTACGGCGTCTACGTGCTGGAAGAGAAAATCAAAGTCGGCAAGCGCCGGGTCGCCATCGATCGGCTCGGTCCCGACGACTTGAATCCTCCCGAGGTGACGGGCGGGTACCTTTTGAAATTCGACCGCCTGGGCCCCGGGGAAAGCGGCTTCTGGGCCGGCGGCGCCTCGATGGTTTATGTGGAACCGAAGGAGCCGGTGATCAACTTGCCGCAACGCGCCCCGCAGCGTGATTATATCAGCGCTTATTTTGACGAGTTTGACCGCGTCCTTCACGGTCCGAATTGGAAGGATCCCGTCCAAGGCTATCGGGCGTACATCGATGTGGATTCCTGGATTGACTTCCACGTCCTGGAAGTGCTCAGCGGAAACGTCGACGCTTTGAAATTCAGCACTTTCCTCTACAAACCACGCGGCGGAAAAATCACTTATGGCCCGCACTGGGATTTTGATCGCGCTCTCGGCTCGACCGATTATCGGGACTCGGACCCCCGCCGCTGGAACACGGGCCGATTTTTCAACGCTCCATGGTGGACGCGGCTGTTCAGTGATCCGGATTTCTGGCAGCTCTGGGTGGATCGATGGCAGGCCTTGCGGCGAACGCATTTTTCGGAGGAGAATCTATTCGGCTTGATTGACCGGCTGGCGGGTGAAGTGCGCGAGGCCCAACCCCGCGAAGTCAGGCGCTGGGGCCTTGAACCGAGGTGGGGCAGCTACCAAAGCGAGGTCGACTGGATGAAGAGCTGGCTGTCACAGCGTCTGGAGTTCATCGACCGGCAATTAGTTCAACCGCCCAGCCTCGGCCATCCCGGCGGCCAAGTCCCCTCGGGCTTTCAACTCACCCTAACCGGGCCCGACAACGCCACGCTCTATTACACCCTCGACGGCACCGACCCACGCCTGGCTCAGGGTGCAATTTCGCCCAACGCGGTTATCTACGCCGGCCCTGTTACGCTTCAAGGCGATGTGCGTCTTGTCGCCCGCGCCCGGAACCCGAACCAGCGTCAGACCGGCGGCCCGCCAACATCCACGCCGTGGTCCAGTCCAGTCGTGGCGAATTTCACGATCGCGCCGCGTTGATCGCCTTACGGCGCGCGGACTTTCAGTCCGCAGCAACACAGGTGGGACAGCTCAGTTTCCGCGAGGGAAGACGCGGGCCTCGGCGTAATAACAATAGATGATGCATCCGACAGGGCGCACTATGAGCAAGTCTACACTGATTCGAGCCGCCGGCATGGTTGGCATTTTTGCCATCGGCTTGCTTGCGGCAGGTTGCAAAGGCATTCCTACCAAAGGCGAGAAGACTGCCCGCCAAGAAATAGAGACCGTCGCGGCCCAATACCGACCGGATGGGCAAAAGCCTGCCTTGCCGATTCTGACGCCGGATTCTGGCCTGAGCAATTTTTTGGCCTATGCGATGCTCAACCAGCCCAGCGTGGAGGCCGCCTATTATGATTGGGCGGCTTCAGTCGAGCGGATCACCCAGGCTCGCTCCTTTCCGGATCCGCAGTTCACGTTTCAGATGGACATTCAAAACGTTGTCACCTCCATCATGCCCGGGCTTATGGGGACCCTCCCTTGGCCCAGCAAATTGTTCGTCGGCGCTGAAGTAGCTTCGGCGGAAAGCCGAGCTAAGTACTTCACTTTTCAATCAGCCGTCCTGCAAACGGCTTTTGAGCTGAAGCGCGCGTACTACCAGCTTTATTTTCTGGCCGAGAAAATTCGCGTGAACCGGGAGACACTGCAGCTGCTGAGCGATTTGGAGAAACTGGCACGAGCGCAGAACGAGGTTGGCAAGGTAACACTGCAGGATGTATTGCGCGCCCAAATTGAACAGGACCGGCTGCGCACCGAAATCGCCAATCTGGAGGACTCACGCGGGTCGCTGCTCGCGCAGTTCAAGGCGGCTTTGGGCATGAAAGCCCAGGACCCCGCACCACCGGTGCCGCAGCGATTCGAGTCCACCTCGCTGGATTTAACGTCGGATAAATTATTGGAGACAGCTCTCGCGCGGAATCAACGGCTCAAAGGCATGGAGGCCGAGGTGCACGCCGCTGAGGCTTCCATCATTTTGGCACGCAAGAACCGTTTGCCGGATTTCACTCTTGGGTTCATGGGCGACGCAAAAACGGACCCGACACTCTATCGGTTTCCTGGAAATCCAGGCACCATGTCACTACCGATTTGGCGCGACAAGATTAACTCGCAAATTGCCGAAGCTCAGGCCAACAAACACTCCGCCGAGGCGCGTCTTTCAGCCGAAGAGATTGCCTTGGCCCTCGATTTTGCGGAAAAGTCTTACCTTTATCGCGAAGCGAGCCGCAACCTGGTGCTCTTGAGGGAGCAGCTTCTGCCGAAAGCAAATCAATCCCTGGAAGTAGCCCGGAGCGGCTACTTAGCAGGCCAAATCGATTTTTTCAACCTAACGGATGCCGAACGCACTCTGCTGGGCTTTCGGCTGGACCAGGTGGAGGCCAGCACGCAGCGCGAGGTGGCTCTGGCTGAACTTTCGCTACTGGTCAGCGGCATGTCGCCGGTCGGCGCACCGATGGGCGCGGGAGTTTCGGGCCCGAGTGGCCGAGGAGCATCGGGGTCACCGAAGAAAATGAATAAAGGGGGAATGTAAACCGAACCAAGCACTCGTTTTTATGAGATTCAATAGCCAAAACCTGAAGTGGTTTCCGCTTACAGCGCTGGCACTGGCGCTTGGCGGCGCAGCTGTTTTATCACCGACTGGTTGTGGCCGCCGCGACGCCGCCGGCCAGGATGCCGATAAGACGCTTTATACCTGCGGCATGCACCCGCAGGTAGTGCAGGACCACGCCGGGAATTGCCCTATTTGCGGGATGAAACTCACACCTATTCGCAAGCAAGCCGGCACTGCGCAGACTCGCGCGGCGGCTGTGCCCAGGGAGCGAAAGGTGAAATACTACAAATCCACCATGATGCCGGGCGAGGTTCGGCAAACGCCAGGCAAAGACAGCATGGGCATGGACATGGTGGCGGTGTATGACGACGAGGCGGCTGCGGAGGACTCTTCCGCAATCGCGATTGACTCGGTGACGACGCAGAATATGGGAATCCGAACGGCTTCGGTCACCCGCGGGCCGCTACGACGTCTTATCCGCACGGTCGGTGTGATCGATTACAACGAAACAACCCTGGCGGATGTGACTATTAAGTTCAAAGGCTGGATCGAGAAACTCTACGTCGATGCCACCGGCCAGCAGGTGCATCGGGGTGAGCCGCTCTTCGAGATTTATTCGCCCGAGCTTTACAGCGCCCAGAGGGAGTATCTGCTTTCGTTAGACCAGGCAACCAATAGCCCCGGATCGGATTCGCTCAAAAAAAGCGCCCTCACCAAACTGAAATTCTTCGACATTTCCGATGAACAAATTGCCGAATTAGATCGCACACGGGAACCTCACAAGACGCTGCGGATCGTCGCTCCGCAAGATGGTTTCGTCATGGAGAAGATGGTCGTTGAGGGCCAAATGATCGAGCCGGGCATGAAAATCTATCGGCTGGCTGACTTGGGACTGGTTTGGGTCCAGGCCCAGGTTTATGAGCAAGATCTGCCCTACATTCGACTGGGGCAGGAAGTCACCGTGACTCTCTCGTACCTTTCGGATCGTGAGTTTCGCGGACGAGTAACCTACATCTATCCAAACATCGATGAGAAAACCCGGACCGCCCGGGTCCGGATGGAATTTCACAACCCTGGCTATTTTCTCAAACCCGGGATGTTTGCCACCGTTCACGTTATTTCTGAACTAGAACCTTCCGTGCTGCTCGTGCCGGATATGGCTATTTTGCGCAGCGGCGAGAAGAACACCGTTTTCGTTGCTCTGGAGGAAGGCAAGTTTGCGCCTCGCTCTGTCACGCTGGGCCCGCAAGCCGAAAACGACATGTATCAGGTCATCAGTGGATTGAAGGACGGTGAACGAATCGTGACGTCGGGCCAATTCATGCTCGACTCGGAGAGTCAGCTTCGGGAGGCAATACAGAAAATGCTTGAGCCCAAACAGCCGGGGCAGGCTTTGCCTGGTTCGCTGCCCGACACCAACGCCGTAGCCGGATCGGAGATGCCCTCTGAAATCACCGTCGCTTCCCCGACCAACCGGCAAGCCTCCGTCAAATACATCTGTCCCATGCCGGAGCACGTTTCCATACAGTACGACCGCCCTGGCAAATGCCCCATCTGCGGGATGACGCTTGTTCCGGTCACTGAGGCAGCCTTGGCTAAGCTTCAACCCGGGGGCAAGCTGCTCTTTTATACCTGCCCAATGCCCGAGCACAGCGACGTGCGCTCCGACAAGCCGGGCAAGTGTCCGAAGTGCGGCATGACGCTCATTCCGGTGATGGCCGCCCCGCCTACTTCCTCGTCGTCGGAGCGTGGAAGCATGGAGCAGCCGGCGCATAAGGACGTCGGAAACCCTCCGACGATCCACGCTCCCTGATGCTCCGCACCTCGTTACGCCACTATGCTGCAACGCATCATTGAGTTCTCTCTCAAGAACAAGTTCATCGTCCTGCTGGGCACGGTGGCGCTTGTTGTGGGAGGCGTTTACGCGCTGAAGAACATCCCGCTGGATGCTATTCCCGATCTCTCGGACGTCCAGGTGATCGTTTACACCGAATGGCCGGGCCAGGCGCCTCAAATTGTCCAGGACCAGGTTACCTACCCGATCACGACAAAAATGCTGTCGGTGCCCAAGGCGAAGGTGGTTCGCGGCTATTCGTTCTATGGGTTTTCTTTCGTGTATGTGATTTTCGCCGACGGAACCGATCCCTACTGGGCGCGCAGCCGGGTGTTGGAATATTTGAGCGGCCTCAGCTCGCAGTTGCCCAGGAACGTCACGCCTACCCTTGGTCCGGATGCGACGGGAGTGGGGTGGGCCTTCATGTATTCCATCAATTCGACCAACCGGGACCTGGCCGAACTGCGTTCGATGCAGGATTGGTACCTGCGCTATCAGCTGGCCTCTGTGGAAGGTGTTTCCGAAGTGGCGTCGGTGGGCGGTTTCGTGAAACAGTACCAGGTTACCGTGGATCCCACGAAACTGCGGGCCTACAACTTATCGATTTCGGACGTAGCCATGGCCGTCCAGCGCAGCAACGGCGAGGTGGGTGGCCGCTCGATCGAGTTGTCGGAAAAAGAATTTATGCTGCGGGTGCGCGGTTATGTGGAAAAATTGGACGACCTGCGTGATGTCGCTTTAGGGGTGGCAGAGCAAGGCGTGCCGATCCTCCTGAGCCAGGTGGCGAACGTCGAATATGGGCCCGATATGCGGCGCGGGATTGCCGAATTGAATGGCGAGGGTGAAACCGTCGGTGGCGTGGTGGTGGTGCGTTACGGGGCCAATGCCCGGCAGGTCATTTTGGACGTGAAGAAAAAGCTGGATCAGGCAATGAAGGGCCTGCCCTCGGATGTCGATTACACAATTGTTTATGATCGCAGCGCGTTGATCCAAAGGGCGGTAAAAACGCTCGAGGAAAAACTGATCGAGGAAAGCCTGGTCGTAGCGCTGGTCTGCCTCGCGTTTCTGATGCATCTGCGCAGCGCCTTGGTCGCCATCGTTATCCTTCCCATCGCAGTGCTGATCTCCTTTCTCGTCATGTTCGGCCAGGGAATTAGCTCCAACATCATGTCGCTGGGGGGCATTGCGATCGCGATCGGCGCCATGGTCGATGCCGTGATCATCATGATTGAAAACGCCCACAAACACATGGAGCGCGACCAAAGCAAGAAAGCCCATTGGGACATCATCCGAGATGCCTCGATCGAGGTCGGCCCGACTCTGTTTTATTCGCTGCTCGTCATTACCGTCTCGTTCCTGCCGGTATTCACGTTGCAGGCCCAGGAAGGCCGGCTCTTCAAGCCGCTGGCTTTTACCAAGACCTATTCCATGGCCGCGGCCGCTCTGTTATCCATCACCCTGGCGCCGGTGCTGATGGGATTTTTCATCCGCGGCAAAATCCCGCGGGAAGAGAACAACCCAATCAACCGGTTCCTGATTTGGCTGTATCACCCGGCCATTGACTTTGTGATCAAATGGCGCTGGGCGGTCGTCTGTGTCGCGGCCGCCATCATTGCCTGGGTGTTTTTCCCTTGGAATCGATTAGCCGCCAAACTCCTGCCGGATGGGAAGGCAAAGGAATGGGCCTTTGGCGTCGGCAAGTTTTTTCCTTATCAGAATATCGGCTCCGAATTCATGCCGCCGCTCTACGAGGGCGACCTGCTTTACATGCCCACCACGTTCCCGGGTATTTCGCCCACCAAAGCTCGTGAGGTTCTCCAGACCACCGATAAGCTCATTCGGCGTTTCCCCGAGGTGCATAACGTTTTCGGCAAAATCGGTCGCGCGGAGACGGCGACCGACCCTGCGCCTTTTGACATGATCGAGACCACGATCATGCTCAAGCCTGAGGAAGAATGGCCGGCAGCGGATATCAAAGACGATAATGGCAAGGTCATCGCGCACCGCCGTCGTACACCGGATGAACTCATGGATGCGATGAACGCGGCGGTTCAAATCCCTGGCCTGAACAACGCCTGGACTATGCCCATCAAGACCCGGATCGACATGCTGGCCACCGGTATCAAAACGCCCGTCGGCATCAAAGTGGCCGGGCCGGATTTGGCACAACTTGAGCGAATTGCGGCGAACATTGAAGCCGTCGTCAAAACCGTGCCCGGCACGCTGAGCGCTTTTGCCGAACGCACGATGGGGGGCAATTACATTCAGTTTACTATCGACCGCAAGGCCATTGCGCGCTACGGCCTCAGAATCGGCGATGTGCAGGATGTTATGGAGGTGGCCCTGGGCGGCATGCCGCTGACGACAACGGTCGAGGGCCTGGAGCGATATGCGGTCAATCTGCGTTATAGCCGCGATTTTCGCGAGAACCTTGGAGCGTTGCGTGAAATCGTTATTCCCACGTCCACCGGCGCCCAGGTTCCGCTCGGTCAATTGGCCAGGATCGAAACGGTGCACGCTCCCATGGGAATCAAAAGTGAAGCTGCGGTGCCGAATGCCTGGATATACGTCGATGTCAAAGGTGTGGATGTCGGCACTTACGTTCAGATGGCGATGCGCGCCGTCAATGAAGCGGTCTCCCAAGGCACGATCCAACTCCCGAGTGGCTACAACATCTTCTGGAGTGGCCAATACGAGTACATGCTGCGCGCCCGGCAGCGCTTTATGGTCGTCATCCCGCTGACACTGCTGATTATTATTCTGATTATTTACCTCAATACTCGCTCGGCGATCAAAACCGCCATCGTCATGCTGGCCGTGCCGTTCTCACTCGTGGGAGCTATTGGCGTGCTGGCGCTGCTCCATTACAACCTCAGCGTGGCCGTCTGGGTTGGGATCATCGCGCTGGCCGGCCTGGACGCCGAGACCGGGGTCGTCATGCTTCTCTACCTGGACCTGGCCTATGCGGACTGGCAGAAGAAGGGGCTGATGCGAAACATCACTGACCTCCGCGATGCGATTTACCACGGCGCCGTCAAACGCGTGCGCCCCAAAGCAATGACCGCGTGTGTTATCATTGCCGGCCTCGCGCCCATTCTTTGGAGCCACGGCGCCGGCGCTGACGTGATGAAACGCATCGCAACGCCCATGATCGGCGGAGTCGTCACTTCGACGATCATGGAATTGCTGGTCTATCCAGCCATATTCTACCTGTGGCGAGCCAGGGTCCTCAGGCAATACTCATCAGGGATTGGGCCTTCCTCGACGTAATATTGAACAGACAGCGGCAGGCCGGGCCTGCCAGAAAGGTTATAAACCATGAAAATGCTTCGGGACGGGCAGGAACGGCTGGAATCGCAGGCACACCGTGGCTCTGGCGGCCCTGACCGGTTGTCTCTTCAGGTAGGAACGGATAGTCTATTGCCGTCCTTCGTTCTATGAAACCGAATCCAGAATCCAAAAATGATCCTGCGCTGGAGGACGTTTTGAAGCAATGGGTCGTGGATGCCCCGCTTCCGCCGCGGTTCCAGGAACGGGTGTGGGAGCGAATCGCCGGTGCTGAAGCGAAACCAGAAACGACCCTCGGCTTTTGGGCGTTGTTGCGGCGCCTGGTTGAAATGAACCTGCCGCGCCCCCAATTTGCTTATTCTTATGTGGCGATTTTGTTGCTCTTGGGAGTCGTCAGCGGCGCCTGGGCGGCTCAGCGTGAAAGCAGTCGCCTGAACGCGACCCTGGGATCCCGGTATGTGCAATCGGTCGACCCTTATCAAAAGGTTGGTTTAAACCAATGAAAAGGGCCGCACTTATCCTGTTGGCAGGTCTGCTGCTCTCCACGGCGGCATTCTCCGGGTTTTACTATTTTGGAACAGCGTCGTGCCGGGCGATGATGAGCGAGCCCCAACCGGAGCTGGCCTGGCTGAAAAAGGAGTTTAAGCTGAGCGATACTGAAGTTGCCCGCATTACCAGGCTGCATGAAGCATATCTGCCGCAATGCGCCCAACGCTGCACCCGCATTGCCGAACTTAACGACAAGCTCGAGCAATTGCTCAGCCAGGCGTCCTCCGTTACCCCGGAGATCCAGAGCGTGTTAAGCGAACGGGCGAAGGTGCGAGCTGACTGTGAGGCGGAGATGCTGAACCATTTTTTGGAGGTCAGCCGGATGATGCCTCCGCAACAGGGCCAGCGGTACCTCCAATGGGTTGAGCAGCAAACCTGTTTAGGCGGCCAGGGGATGGAGGCACGCCACCACTCGATGGAGGGGCACCACCATTGAGAGCATCGGAGTGTGTGAGCGTGGGGCGTCAAAGGCGTGGAACCACGCTTTCTGCGCTGGGCTGTGCCCGTGCTTTGCTGCGCATTCTCCGTTCCCTCCAACTCGGGTCATGCTGCAGGACACCATGAACGTGCCCGGCGTG
>Ga0210409_10004592_pt1 | contig 14810 bp, 13 predicted proteins | sample IncBWH17MmetaG_FD_161649 | JGI IMG/M metagenome (GOLD analysis project Ga0210409, IMG submission 161649) | Forest soil microbial communities from Barre Woods Harvard Forest LTER site, Petersham, Massachusetts, United States - Inc-BW-H-17-M | ecosystem: Environmental > Terrestrial > Soil >... | reverse complement strand
TAAGTCTCCTTCCTACCGATAGCTTCGGTCCTCCAAACAGAAGCATACCGGCTCAGCGAACGGAGCCTTCGCTCTTATCCAATCAACCCTTTGCGCCTTCTGCAAAGGGTGGGTCCGCTCTGTCTCTCGAGTAGGCGATAAAGGCGTGGGTTCACTCCATCCCGTCCCCGCGAACCGACCGACGTGTCATCCGACCGAAGGGACGCGCCGTTGGCGGCCCGAAGTGGAGGGATCGTGGCAACATCTCCACGAAACAAGTCACGATCGAATCGCCTAGCCTGTCGCGCGCGTTTCGTTCTCTCGTTCGGTAAACCGCCCCCCTCCCGCTAGTTTTTTGTAACTGCAGAATCGGAAGGAGTTGTACATCCAGAAGTCCCTTGGAATCTGCAGTTGCGTAACTGCAGATGATAGAGAAGATATGGTCGGCGTTGAGCCCCCCACCCGCCCGTATTTTGCGAAGTGCGGGAATACTTGGACTCGCGGTGCTGTGGCTCGTATGTGCGGGAATGATTGAAGTTAGAGCGTAGCGGAAGTCTTGGCGCGGTTCGAGAAACGTGGATTGCTTTGGACGAAGTAGCCCCGAAGTGTCACGACAGGGTGTAGCACGAGAACAGTAACTCAGTCAATATCTATGTTATCGGTACTAATTTCGAACAGGTGGGGCGAAAGAAGCCCCTAAGTGCGGCGTTCGCTAAATCCGCCGTAGTTGACGTTCAGGACTGCTGCTCCGAGACTCGAATACAGGCCCAGCTTAATGAGTATTCTGCCAATTTCCAGGACGCGATCAGGCGGATAGAATTCGTTTTGCATAGAGATGGCCCAAAAGTGGCTTCCGAGGTCAAACGTCCAGGAGCCGGCAACAAAGACCAAGCTGAAGAATAAATAAAGCCACGACAGAATCTGGGAACTGTCGCGTCCCAACCGCTTGTGGAATCGTATCTGCCAAAAGCCGAACGCGGCGGTCATACAAGCAAAGAAGAAATAAACCAGCGAAGGAGAGGAGTTCGAGTGCGTTCTCCATCTCTGAGGAATTACGGGCCAAGCTGCACCGGGGTGATTGTGAAGATAAATCCTCGGATAGGCGATCCAGGCGATGCCCAGCGCCAGAATTAGCCCAACAACTATCCACAATACGATTCCGTCAAAACCCTTCGGTTTGAGAGGAATTTCCGAAGGTGGCCTATCGCGGTTCACGGTTTTGTGGAGGCGGCCGCCGCGGTGGTTTGTCCGCCGGTGCTGCGGTACGAGTTCACCATTTTCTCGAAAGCCGGCTGCATGTCCTGAAACAACGGTTCCACGCACCACCCGGTGATTTTTGTAAACGTCTTTCCCGAGGAAACGATAGCCGACACGAATTCCACTGGCAAGTTGCTGGCCTTCGAAAGCGTCCCGCGGTAGAAAACCAGGATACCTGGTTTGCCATCGATGGTTACCGACGACTCGGAAAGCTCTTCAAAGCCCCCAAGGCTTTTCCGTGAAGTGAGCATGGCGAGATCCTTGTAACTTTGCAGCGATCCCGGGTAATCCTCCTGCATAACCATCAGGTAACGCGTCTTGTCGCGGGAGCTGAGCATCGCCAAGGTCTCTGGAGCGCGATGGATCTCGGTGTTAATCATCCAATCAGGCGCAAGACTCAGCGAGAACTTGGCAGTCCGGTTGACATACTGCAGGCCATTCAGGGATTCGTCCATTTTTGGGGCTTCCAGTTTGGCTGGGACGGACTCGGAAGAAGCATTGGCGCGTACGCCATTTTCCGGAAAGTTGATGGAGAGGATATCGCTGCGCTTAAGCTGCACTTTGCCGTAGGTGGTCTCCACTTCAATCTTGTCGGCGGTGACCTGGGTCATGTGCCCAACGATTTTCGTACCATCTTTCAAGGAAATTTCTTCAGCGATGGCCGGCAAGCCAACGGCCAGGAATAGCAAGAGAATAGGTATAATGCGTTTCACCAGAAGCCTCCGTAGTTGCATCAGGACCGGCGAACTATCACCCAATCGGCTTTACGTTGCGGCTTGGGTAGTTCACCCAGAGATACTGTGCAAATGTTGAAATGATCCTGAGGCTCTGTCTATGGGCATGTGGTACTAGCGGTCCAGACAGAGAGTAACTGACTGGGCAAAATTATTTAGCGTGGCGTCGGGAGTTCTCTCTCCGCTGCGCTACCGCCTGCCGTAACCGTCGCCGAAGTAGTGCGTCCAGCTGACTATCGCGCGGATGTTTCCTTGTCCCCGCACCGCCACCGTCGGATCAAAATACGTAGTATGCAAATAGTCCGCGCCAATTCGGACCGATGACGTGCGCCACGCCCGCACTTCAATCCCTCCACCGCCGGCCCACGCAAATTTATTGGAAAAGCCGCGCACATATCCACCGTCTGGCATCGGTGTTGCTCCGGTCACACGCGCCGCGCCTCCCAAAATTTCCACGTACGGAGCAATGCGATGCCCGAGCACCGGATAAAACACCGGCCCTGCCAGATAACTCATGATGTCACTGTGGCTGCCAGAGCCAAACACTGCAGTCGACCGCGCATAAGCGAAATCCGCGCGCACGCCAAAGCGGCTCGTTATGCCCACGGTCATTCCCGTGTCGATTCCGAACATGGACACGCGCGAAGGCTGTCCTGGCACCTCTTGCGACACAAACTCAAATCCCAAATTTCCTTCCACCGCCGGGCCCATTCCAGAAATCTTCGGTCCTTCCTGCGCGCAGGCCGATCCTGCCGCAAACCCGAACAGTAATCCCGTGAAAATTCCGCCGCACAAAATTTTCTTTGCGTTGTTCATATTCCCCCGACCATTCGAACTGCTTCCGTCTTGGTATTTCCCTCGGAGGCCTATGCCCCATTTCCGCACAACGTGTTCTAAGCCGGAAATGAAGCAAAATCGGCACTTACCGATTGACTGGGGTTACGCCATCCGCCGAAGCACAATATGCACGCGTTCCAACGGTGTCTACGGTACAGACGTGCAGTTCCATTACCCGTCAAAGTGCCACTCGAAGGTACAGGCGCAAACCTGTACCGCGGTTCCCTTACTGGTCCGGCTATTTCTTGCTTCTTCTGTCGTTTCTCAGTGTTCTCCGTGTTCTGTCGTAGTGAAAAACCCTACGCGCAAAAACCCGCGACGGTTGTACTATGGTCACGATCTTAAGCGCGAAAAACGAAACTCCGCCCCGCAACTCGGCAATACATCCGAAACACAAAGGTGCTCCCGATGAAGTTGATGACAAAAAATTCAAACGTTGCCTGTCTTCTGGCGTTAGCCGTGAACCTCATGGCCTGCTCAAAACCTTCGCAGCCGCTGCAGCCGCAACCGCCCACTCAGCCAGAAGCGACGTCCACTGCGCCCGCCACTACTCCAACGCCGCCTCCGCCCGCATCACGTGCTGTCAAAACCGAAATGCGCAACGTGCTTTTCCATCTCACCGACAAAGCCGCCGCCCGCATCGAAACGCTGTCCGGCGAGCTGCTGCCCACCGGCAAAAACCAGATGCTCCTCATGGATGACAAAACCTCTTTTTCCGTCCACGTCACCAACGGGAAAATCTTCATCACCACCGATGCTCTGGCCGAAATCATGAATAGCTACGTTTTTGCGAAAAGCGATTCGCCTCTCAAAGATCTCTCTATCTCCATCGACAAAGGTCTGCTCATCATCAAGGGGAAGCTCCACAGCAAGGGTGATATTCCCTTCCAGACTGCCGGCTCCGTCAGCGTCAGCTCCGATGGCCGCATTCGCATGCACACGGAAAAGGTCAAGGCGATGGGCATTCGCGTCAAAGGAATGATGGGCATGCTTGGAATCGATCTCGCCAGCGTGGTGAACACCAGCAAGATCGATGGCATCGACACCGACAAGAATGATTTGTTGATGGACTTGGGGACGCTGCTGCCGCCACCGCACATTCAAGGCAAACTCACCGGTGTCAAGATCGAGAACAATTCCATTGTCACCACTTTTGGCGACGGTGGGAAATCGTCGCCCGCTCCGACAGAAAAAGGGAATTACATGACCCTCCAGGGTAATTCCTTGCAATTCGGAAAACTCACCATGGACAACGCCGATCTGACTGTGTTGGATCTCGATCCCGCCGATCCGCTCGATTGGAATCAGGATCACTACAAAGATCAGCTCGTCGCCGGCTACTCCAAAATCACCCCAACCTTCGGCCTCCGCGCTTACGTAAAGGACTTCGGCAAACTAGGCCGCGCCTCCACGGCAACCCCCACTGCACAACCGGCAGCCGCGCAACCTCCCGCCACGCCTCCACCGGCCCCGTCTAAACCCTGAACTAGTGATGGATTGTCCGCTCCGAACGGACTACAATCCCCCGTTAGTTTTTCCCCGCGTCGGTCGTCTTACGGAGTAAACCGGCAGGAACTCCGTCTCGTAATTCCGAATTCTCTCGATGCCGGAGTTCTCACGCCCTACCAGGAGGGCATCGTGCGCTCGATGGTTTTTGTGCCCTTGTTGGCAGTATTGCTCGTGTCGTTGGTCCGCCCTGCTAGCGCGCTTTCCCAACAGAGCTCCGCTCCTGCCAATTCTTCGCAAACTTTACCCGAGCGGGGCACTGCATCGCTCAAAGTGTGCTTGCGCCTTGACGACGAATCGGCCTTCCGGGGTTTTGCCACTGTGCGGGTTATGCCTAAAGAGGGATACGAAATTCAGGGCGTCCCGACCGGTTCTGATGGAGAACTCCTTTTTTCCGCCATGCCGCTTGGCTCCTATACCGTCGAGGCCGTGGCCCCCGGTTTTTTGACTGTGCGGCTTGGTACCGCCATCGAGTCCGCGCACCAACAGCGAACTCTATTTGTCATCATGTTGCCCAAGTTGCTGCCCGCGGCGATTGCGCCGCCCACACCGCCCGCGCCGCAACTCGCGGAAGCGGCTACGAGCCCTTCTGTCCCACTAACCTCGTGGTTTCCGGTCTCTCTCGACGACGCACTCCCCGAAGTAGATCCCAACATCGAATGCCCATCGCAACAGATCTTTCGAGGCGTCGGTCAACGCATGACCCAGTTCGTAAGTAACCTGGAGAAATTCACCGCCACCGAACGCGTGGAGCATTTCAGTATAGATTCCAACGGCGTTCGCAAACCCGCGGATGTTCGCAGCTTCGACTACGTAGTGATCGTCTCGAAAAATCCGTATGGCATGTTTGTCCTGGATGAATTTCGCAATGGCAGCACCGCTCCCGAACAATTTCCAGCTAGCATTGCCACCGACGGCCTGCCGGCCATTGCCCTGGTCTTTCATCCGTTTCTGGCCAGCGATTTCAAGTTTCAGTGCGAAGGAATGGGTCAGTGGAAAGGGAAGTCCGCCTGGCTTGTGCGTTTCCTCCAACGTCCCGACAAACAGAGTCGCATCCGCGCCTATGTAATCGCCGGGAGACACTATCGCATTCCTCTCAAAGGCCGAGTCTGGGTCGATCCTGGAACCTATCAAATCCTTCAGTTGGATTCCGAATTGGTTAGCCCTAACAAGGAGATTCAGCTAACCCTTGAGCGTTCTTCCATCGAATACGGTCTGGTGCAGTTCCATTCGCAAAAACAGGAAATCTGGCTTCCGCAGACTGCGGACTTGTGGGTGGAACGCAACGGGCGCCGTTATTATCGCCGCCATACCTTCAGCGACTTCAAAGTATTTAGTGTGGACACTAACCAGACTACCCAGAGGGCCAAGGAGTCTTACACGTTCACCAACACCTCTGACCGAGATCTCTTGGGAGTCCTCACCGTTAAGCCCGCTCTGGATAGCCAGCTCGATCCGGTTACCATCAGCTTCACTATTCCCGCTGGCGGAAGCATCCTGAAATTCGTTGGCCCGGGAAAAGACGTGAACGTTCCCGTTGGCGAAATTGCTTCGGCTATATTCGTCCACAACGGCAAGCCGGAATCCATCAAGGTCGACGCTCATCTCTTGAAAGAGAGCTCTCTCGACGTAGTGCCCGATACTCCGAATCCGTCTATCCCGTAACTTTCGCGGATTTCCGTTGCTTTGGTAGCGCTGACCTCAGGCTGGCGGTTTTTCTCGAGTCTTCTCCCGCGTCCATACATTTCACAACGCTACAATTCCCGAATGTTCATCGGTCACTTTGCCGTGGGATTCGCGGCCAAGAAGTTCGCGCCGCGGACTTCATTGGTGACGCTTTCGGCTGCACCGCTGTTTCTCGATCTACTCTGGCCCTGGTTCCTGCTCTTCGGTTGGGAGCGCGTCCGCATCGATCCGGGCAACACGCGCTTCACACCGCTGGATCTCGCATACTATCCCTGGTCCCACAGCCTGCTTACATCGATCGTTTGGGCCACGGCCTTCGCGCTCGTCTATCACGCAATCGCTCATTATTGGCCCGGCGCCGTTGCCATCTGGATCGGCGTGATAAGTCATTGGGTCCTGGACTGGATCACCCACCGCCCGGATATGCCGCTTTATCCCGGCGGACCACGCTACGGTCTGGGATTGTGGAACTCTATCGCCGGCACAATGATCGTGGAAATTTCCATGTTCGCTATCGGCGTGTGGCTGTACGTTCGTGCGACGCGCGCCCGCGACCGCATCGGCCTCTATGCTTTCGCCGCGTACGTACTCGTATTGCTCCTACTGTACATCGGCGACCGCTTCAGCCCGCCTCCCAACAGCGTTTCCGAAATAATCTGGCCAGGCATCATCGCCGAAGTCATCCTCCTCACGTGGGTCTGGCGGTTCGACCGCCACCGCGTACAGCGTTTCGCCTAATTCGATCCTAGCCGAGCGTCTGTTCCTTCGTAGTGGCCGATCTTAAGATCGGTCTCCCGGGTTAGCCTGAGTCGCGGCTGCCTTCTGCTTGCCCTGACGCAGGAAGGGAGGCGGGCGCCCGCCTTTCGACACTCGGATTTCCATATTACGTCGAACCAAAAACAAAGAGGAGGAAGCCAAACCAGCCTTCCTCCTCTTCGATTTGTTTCCAGCCGATTTTACAAGTTGCCGCGCGCGACACGAGCCGAAGCTTCGCGATCGCTCTTCGATGTATCGCTCGACGCCTCGCCCGTGGACGAAACATCTTCGCCACCAGTGCGCTCGATGATCTCTTTCGCCCGCTTGATTTCTTCGGACGTGTCGCAGTGCACCGACAAAAGAATCCCGCCCTTCTGCAACCGGCCTTCGTAGCGCTTGGCTTCGAATTCTGGGATGCCCATTCCAATCAGCGCGCCGGTAACTCCTCCAACCGCTCCTCCGACGCCGAGTCCCGCAAGTCCCGCCATGATTGGTCCGGCAGCGATGAAAGGTCCAAGGCCGGGAATGGCCAACAACCCAACGCCAGCCAGAACGCCGAGGGTTCCGCCAATCAAACCTCCGGTGGTGACGCCGGCTGCCGTGCCCTCTGGCGCCTTGGTAGCTTTTTCCGTGCCCATTTCTTTTGGCCCGCCAAGACTCTCGGGCAACAAGACGGAAATGTCCGAAGAAGGATAGCCGGCCTTCACCAGCGAATCCGCGGCATGTTCAACCGCCCCGCGAGTGGAGTAAATCCCGAACACCGCAACTTTTTTGCCTGTCATTTTATTTCTCCTTTTCCTTGTTCCTTGATTTGTGAACTCTTGCGTCTTCATCTCTTACGAATTACGGGCCTGCCGAATTACTTCGAAGGCGCTACTTCCAGTTGGTTCGTAACGTTGCCGTCGCCAGCCACCGCCGCTGCTTTGGCCTGCAAATTATTCTTCTCGTCCTCGGACCGCACCGGCCCGCGGAGCGTCACCTTGCCGTCTTGCGCGATGATCTTGATGTTGTGTGCGTAAGTCGAAAGGCTCTTGTCCTCGTGAATCGACTTCCGAATTTTTTGTGCCAATGCCCGGTCTGTCGAATTCATCTTCTGATCGTCAGCTGTCGGCGAAGACTGATCCTTGTTCATTTTGGTGTTGTCGGGTTCCTGCAACGCGGGCGTGGACGTCAACGCCGCACAGAACACCAGCGACGCTACGCCTACAAAAAACCGCGAAATCTTTGCAAACTTTCCTTGCATATCCATTCCTCCTGTTCAGAATCCATCTGTACCGCCATTCCACTGCACTGCGGGCTTCGCCACGTTCGTACTGAATTAGACCCGGCAAATCTCGCGAGACATCCCGCACGCTCTATAAACAACGTTTGAAAAATTCAAGCCATCGGGCGAATGGCGTAGGTGTTCCAACGAAGGTGTGTAGCTCGGTGGGTATCTCGGGTCTTTGTTCGAAGCGGTGTGTGTTCAATCGTCCAGCTCACTGGCCTATGTGCCAGTTCGATGATTCATCACCGTACAAACTTCCAGCGTCTCCCTTTATTACCTTAGTACTAGCGACGGAACATCCGGTACCGCAGTCCCATTCTCGGTCCCGCTCTCCACTGGCACAGTTGTTTCGCTCGCAGCAATCTGTGTAAGCACCAACTCTTGAGGGATTCTTTAGACAAAATGCGAAGAATGGTCGCCAACCTACGCCTCCGAACCAAGTTTCTCTTGTCCATGGTCTTGGTCATCGCTGCTCTTACTTGGGTCGCACTTCTTGTCGTGCGCCAAACCGTCCAGCAGCGTGCTCGCCAGGAACTGACCACCAGCGCCCAGAACTCCCTGGTGATCTTTGAGATCCTGCAGCATCAGCGCCACATAGCACTCAGCCGTAAAGCCGATCTCCTGGCAACTTCCGCCTTTCTCTCCGACAACGACGCCAATCTTTTCAAGGATTCCGCCGACAATCCCTTGGATACTTCCACCGGCGACCTGATGGCGCTCGCCGACCCGTCAGGGAAAGTTCTCGCCCTGCATACCGCGCATTCCGGCCTGCGCCCGGAAAGCATCGAAGCCCTCCTTCAGGCGTCCTTGCTGCGCAACCGCAGCTCCGACTGGTGGTTCAACGATGGCCACCTTTATCAAGTTGAGCTCCAGCCCATCGGTCCCGCCGGCATTGTAACTTCATCCCGCTCTTCCACTGTTGTTGTGGGCCAGGAATTTGATGAGCGCAGCCTGCGCGACTTGGGTCACCTGCTCTCCAGCGAAGTGGCCCTTCGTTACAAGGGCCGCACTGTCGCGAGCACCCTCGATTCCTTCCGGGAGATGGAGCTCTCCTCGCAAATTCAAAGTGGCAAGTCTCCAGATCAAATACGTCTCGGGAACGACCGGTTTTTCTCCAGCTCCGTGGAGTTAACTCCTGAGCTGCCCGGCGGCCCGGTCCTGGTGGTTCTCCGATCTGACGCGGAAACCATGGCATTCCTGCAGCGCCTCAACGGCGTGCTCCTCAAAGTAGGTTTCCTTGCTGTGCTTGCGGGCGCGTTCTTGTCTTTTCTGATTGCACACACATTCACCAGCCCGCTCAGCAGGCTTGTTCAAGGTGTACATGCTTTGGAGAGAGGCGACTTCGATTACCATCTCGCGGCGCAAGGCGGCGGCGAAGTGGCCCAGGTCACGCTCGCTTTCGATCGCATGCGTCACACGCTCCAAAGAAACGAATTCGAGAGACTGCGCCTGGAAGAGCAACTCCGCCAATCGCAAAAGATGGAAGCGCTTGGGCAATTGGCCGGCGGCGTCGCGCACGATTTCAACAATCTCCTGACTATCATCAAGGGCCACAGCGACCTGCTGCGCGATTGGCTGCAACCGACGGAAGCTTCTTACAAGAGCTGCGAACAGATCCACAAAGCGGCCGACCGGGCTTCTTCGCTGACCCGCCAACTTCTCGTTTTCAGCCGCAAGCAAGTGTTGCAGCCCAAGGTTCTCGACCTGAATGTGCTCATCAATGAAACCGACAAGCTGTTGAGCCGCCTGATTCGCGAGGAAATCGAATTCGTCTTCGTCCCCGGAGTTGCGCTGGGAAATATCAAAGCCGATCCCGGTCAAATCGAGCAGGTCCTCCTGAACTTGACCGTCAACGCGTGCGATGCCATGCCCAAAGGAGGCAAACTCACCATCAGCACCAACAACATCACTGTGGACAAAGATTACGCGCAGTCCCGCCCCGGATTGCAGCCTGGAGCGTACGTTTTGCTATCCGCCACCGACACCGGGCACGGTATGGATTCCAGAACCAAAGCGCGCATCTTTGAACCGTTCTTCACCACCAAAGAAGTTGGCAAAGGCACCGGCTTGGGGCTGGCCACCGTCTACGGAATCGTGAAGCAGAGTGGCGGGTTCATCTGCGTGGAATCCGCTCCCGGAGTGGGCAGCCGCTTCGAAGTGTATTTGCCGCAAGTATCCGAGAAGAACGAAGAGCTGGTGGTTCCTGAAAAAACGCAACCGGTTCTGACGGCGGGTGCGCCGACGATCATGGTCGTCGAAGATGATGCAGCGGTTCGCGAACTTGCGACAAAATTTCTGAGTGCCGCCGGTTATCGCGTCCTTGCAGCAAAGGATGGCGTTGAGGCTCTCCAGATTGCAGAGGACAGTGCACAGGCTATCGGAGCGCTGCTGACCGATGTGGTCATGCCTAAGATGCGTGGCACGGAATTGGCTGTGCGCCTCGGCAAACTTCGCCCGGAGATGGCTGTCGTCTTCATGTCTGGCTATCTGGAAAACAACGACGACGGCCGCGAGCTTATCGATCCGGATGCATTTCTTGAAAAGCCGTTCACCCGCGAAACTCTTGTGAACAAAGTGAACCAAGCGTTTCGCTCGCCAGACCCGCCAAGATCTAAAAAATCTTCGGAGCTTGTTCACGCGCAAACCCGGCTCTCGTCCTTGCTGCACTAATCGTGCCGCGCAATCTCACGGCAAAACGACATCGACGCCGCGCCCCGAGGAGAATCCTCAGTTCTCCGGCGAGATATTTCGTGGACTCGCGGCGCTTCGTTCCTTCTCAATTTCCCGGCACACTTCGGTAAGTTGCGGAACCAGGTCCAGCATCAGGCGCGATTTCGGAATGGCGTAACGCAACTCCAAGCCCTTTGCCAGTTGCTCCATCACCGACGCCTCTTGCTCGCTCATGATAATAATGCGCAGCAGCGGCGCGCTGATCTTTAGAGCTTTCGCCACTTCGGCGCCACGCAACACTGGGATGGAAAGATCCAGCAGCAAAATATCCGGGTTCAGTTCTCCCACTTTTCGCAGCGCATCCTGGCCATCGCACGCCTCTCCACAGACCTGCCATTTGCCGTGATGCGCAAGCAGCAACTCGCACAATGCCCTCCGCACAATCGCCGAGTCATCTGCGATCAAAACCCGAATTCCGCCCATACCGATTCACCGTCCCCGGTTTTCAGCAAAATAGCACAGCCTCGGCAACACGGGCTGGAGAGTTGCTCGCGGGAGATTGGCGGAGTGGCTGAATGCGTGAAAGCGGCGGCAAGCCAGCCGCACTCCAAATCACGGCCATTGCCCGGTACCTCAGATCACCCGCTGCTCGCCTGCCCCTCCAACAGCGGTTCGCTCACTACCGTAAAATGCGTCAGATTCGCCATTCCAAACGAAGTGGTGATGGCCACATCCGACGCATCTCTTCCCACTGCCATCAGCACGCGGCCCATGCGCGGTTGATTGTGCCGCGCGTCAAAAGTCCACCAGCGATCTTCGAGATACACTTCAAACCAGGCGCTGAAATCCATCGGTGAAGGGGACGTGGGCACGCCGATATCCCCCAGGTATCCCGTTGCGTAGCGCGCGGGAATGTTCAGCGCTCGGCACAAAGTGACCGCCAGATGCTGAAAATCCCGGCACACTCCGAAGCGCTCCGTAAACACATCCAGTGCGCTCTTTGTCGGCCGCGCATGCTGATATCCGAAGCTCACCCGGCTATGCACCCAATCGCAAACCGCCTGCACCCGCGACCACCCTGGAGGGACGGCGCCAAACAACTCCAGCGCAATGGTGGAAAAGCGGTCCACTTCGCAATAGCGGCTGTTGTACAGATAGCGCAGCGCATCATGCGGCAACTCGTGTACCGGCAATTCCCGTGCAGCGAAATTCGCGCTATCGATCAATCCGGCATCGTAAACCAGCGTCGAATTGCTCAACCGCAACGCGCCTCGCTGCGCCACAAATCGCGTGCAGCGATTCCCGAAGCTATCGATGAAGCTCTCCACCTGCGTCGCCGGCTGCACGCGCAACTCATCCGGCGCCCGCAAGTCCGCAACTCGCGAGGGATGCACGTTCAGCAGAGTCACCATTGTCAATGGCGTGGGAATCTCAAACTGAATGTCGTACCCTAACCGCAAGGTCATCGGTTGTATCGCGTGCAAGGAACCTCCGCCCAGAGTTCGGGTCGCGAAACTTTGCGGCTGACTGGTCCACATCCTGTGCGGACGGTTAACAGAGTGTGGTCCGCCGTTGGCACTTCGATTGTGCCTGAAGCACCGCACGGAAAGACATACCGAATAGGATCCAACCGACACCTTTGAAAAAGGCTTCCGCCGCAGACGGCGGCCGCTACACAAGAAAGCATCACTGGAACCGTCCTTTCCCGACTCAAAAAAGCACCGCCTTCCTGGTGACGCTGTTGTAGACTCTCTCAATTCACGAGGCTACCTTGCGCACTTCCACGCTTCGCGCCATTTTCACCGACGTGCATTTCTGGGTGCCGGTCATCGTGCTGATCCTTGGCGGTTGGCTGCTGATCATTTTCGCGACGACTACGCCGTGAGCACAACATATTCAAGAATCACGCGGCTCTCTCCACAGTCCATGCACCGCCTGGGGGTGTTGTGCGGCTTGAGCGCTGGCGCGTGGCTGGGCGCCGCGGAAGCTCCCACGAAATTGGTGACCATCGGTTTTTCTCCCTTCCTGATTTCGTTGGGAATGGTTTCCGGCGTTTTCGTGGCGCGCTGGACGGTTCCGATGCTTCTGAAAGGCACGAGTTACGTCTGGCTCGATTTTCGGGAAAAAGCTCATCTGGCGATTTGGGCGATTCTTGCGGGCATGTTGTGGGCGGTGGCCAACACGCTGACGGTTTTTGCTGTCCGTGATGTGGGTCTCTCCATCGCGTTTCCGCTGTGGAACACCAACAGTTTGGTAGGTTTGCTTTGGGGTTGGCTGCTCTTCAACGAATTACGTGGAGCAGGCACAGGCACATGGCTGAAAGTCTTGGGTGGAACATTCGCAATCGTCGTTGGCGCGTGCGTTCTTGCCTACGCCGTTTCAAATCCCTCTTCCGCTGCGGCGCAACATCGCGCAATGCTGGGAATTCTGGCGGCACTTGCAGCCGGCTTGCTCTGGGGCACCATGTATGTCCCGTACCGCAAGGCCTACATCAGCGGAATGAATCCACTCTCCTTCGTCACCGTGTTTACCATCGGCGAATTGGCCACGACCTTTCTGATGGCTTTCATTTTCCAGGGTGGTTGGCACTCGCTGGCAGCCGATCTGGTGCGCGCGCGACCTGTTTTGTTCTGGTTATTTTTCGGTGGATTCTGCTGGGTGCTTGGCGATCTCCTCCAGCAATACGCAGCGAAATATATTGGCATTGGCCGCGGCATTCCGCTTTCCAATACGAATCAGCTGTGGGGTCTGGCGTGGGGCGCGTTGGTATTCGGCGAACTGGCGGGGCGCGGGCTTAGCACGCAACTGCTTATCGTCGCGGGTTCGCTGATCATGATTGCCGGCGCAACTGCAATCGGTTTTGCTGAAGCGGATCAGCAGGAACAAAGCTCCTGGCGAGCCGCCGTCGAGCGCGAATGTGTCCGCTACGGAATGGACGCTATTCGCACGGAAAACATTTTGCATGGAGACGATCCCATCTCGCGGAGCATCGCCGAAAAAGGTTCGAGGCGAAATTGGTGGGAACTGCTCATCGTCGCGGCCGCGCTCGCAATGTTTGTATGGCTAGGGTCGTTCGCGCGATGGCCCGACATTACTTTTCACGCAGGCTGGGCCGTCGCATTGTCGTTGTTGACGTTGTTCTTTTTGACTGTCGGCGGGGTGCAGCTCTGGAAGCACACGCGGTTCTCTTAACTGTTCGTCTTGCACCTTTCCAGGGTTACCCAGCCCAAGAGGGGCGGCCTAAAGCCGCCCCTACACAGGCTGATGCGAGGCTCTTAGAAGTGTTTCAGGCCATTTACAGCGAGCGCAGGAAATTCAGGAGGTCTTGTTTGTCCTGGTCGCGGAGTTGTTGGAACAGGTTGAGGACGCCGTTGGCTTCGGAGCCGTTGCCTGCGTGGTCTTGAATGGCGGTTAGCAGGCCGCCGTTAGATGGAGTGGCGCGGCCATCGTGCAGGAAGAACAGACGCTGGCCTACTCCCCACAGAGGCGAGGTGCGAAATTCATCGGGGCCTGCCGAGCCTTGAGAAACGCGGTCGGCGAGTCCGTTACCCATGTGGTGGACGAGTAAGTCGGAAAACAGAGCCGCGCTCTGATTGTTCAGCCCCGCCGAAAGTGACGAAGTGGCAGTCTGCATCGCGGGCGTGTGGCACATGTCGCAATGAACCTGGCTGAAGACGGCGCGGCCATTGGCGATGGAAGACGCCGACGGATTGTTCGGGATGCCTAGGGTGGATGGCGTGGGAGGCGCAAGAAAACGCATGAAGGTGGCGAAGCCGACCAGGTCGCTGGGAATGCCAGCGCCGGAAGCGGCGAAGTTGGTTCGATCTTCAGGAGTTGGATTTGGATGACAGGCAGCGGGGCCTGCGGAGCGTTCTTCTGGGAAGAGTTCGTTGGTTACGCCCATTTCGACGTTGTAGGCTTCACCGGCGAAAACTTCGAGGGACTTATTCTGCGCTTTCCAGCCGAAACGGGTGATGGTGCCGTCATTGCCGCTGAAATTTGGATGGCCGGAAATTCCGAGCCGCTCTTTCTGTTCGGAGCTGGCTCTCATGTTGGAGAGAATGGTGGCATCGGAAATATTTTCGATCAGCCCGGCGCCGAAAACGGGAGTAGGAATA
>Ga0210409_10004591_pt1 | contig 14814 bp, 12 predicted proteins | sample IncBWH17MmetaG_FD_161649 | JGI IMG/M metagenome (GOLD analysis project Ga0210409, IMG submission 161649) | Forest soil microbial communities from Barre Woods Harvard Forest LTER site, Petersham, Massachusetts, United States - Inc-BW-H-17-M | ecosystem: Environmental > Terrestrial > Soil >... | reverse complement strand
CGTGGCGGGGCACTGGGTGCCGGAAATGGTGGAGCGCGCGGGCGGGGCCGATGTTCTGGGGTGCCAGGGAAAGCCGTCCTTTCGCGTGGAATGGGAAGCCGTGCTTGCGGCGCGGCCCGAAGTGATCGTCGTCATGCCATGCGGTTACAGCCTTGCAGCCGCGCAGGCCGAGTTTCGCAACCTGCCCCTGCCGTCTGGGTGGGAAGATTTGCCAGCGGTGAGGGATGGCCGGCTTTTTGTCGTCGAGGCCTCCGGCTATTTTTCGCGTCCCGGGCCGCGCCTGGCTGCCGGATTGGCGATTCTCGCAGGCGCGATCCACGCAGGAACGCAGGAACGCCCGCTGCCGTTCGAATCCGATGCGCTGCTGGTTCGAGTTGCCGCCGCCGGGCGTTGAATTCGATGGTTTAGTAGCACAGGCTTCAGCCTGTGGGTATTGATCCTTGCGAGTACGAAACCCCACAGGCTGAAGCCTGTGCTACAGGACCCGTTCGAACAATTTACGAGCGTGAAGGAACCTTTCGCTGCCAGTGCTGGTAGAAAATCAATCCTGAAAAAATCAATACGAGACCAATAGACGAACGAACGGGGCGCGCAAGCCACAGAGTGACAGTCAGCGCCGCTGCGCCCGCCAGAAACGCCGCTGGCACCCACGGATACCCCCAGCAACGATAGGGACGCTCGAGCTCCGGTTCGGTGCGCCGCATTTTGATCATCGCGGCCACTGCGAGCGCGTAAAAAATCCAAGTCGCAAATAAGAACAGCGAAGTGAGTTCTTCGAACGTCCCCGTCAGCGCGAAGATGCTGGAGATTACGAATTCGAACAGAATCGCACCGCCGGGCGTTCGAAATCGGGGATGGATTTCCGCCGCGCCGCGAAAAAATACGCCGTCGCGCGCCATTGCGTACGGTACGCGCGCGCCCGAAAGAATGGAAGAGTTCAGCGTGCCGAGCGCTGAAATCGCCATCGCCAGCGTCACCCAGAGAGCGGCATTGCGCCCGGAGATTTGCGCGACGAGGTCGGAAGCGACGTGCGGCGATTGCGCCACCGCTGCGAAGGGAAGCGCCCAATGCGCGGCCAGGCTGAACGACGTAAAGAGCACGATGCAAAAAAGTACGCCCAGAATTAGTGAGCGCGGAATGTTCCGTTGCGGGTCTTCCACTTCCGAGCCTACGAGATTCAAGTCTTCCCATCCGTCGTACGCCCAGAGCGCCGCGGATAGCGCGCCAAAAAATCCAGTGAGAGTGATGGCGCTGTAGCTCGAAGGAAAAAATGGATGAAATCCCGCGCCGCCGGGCCGTGCGAGCGCGAAGCCTGCGACGATAATCGCGACGACGGAAGAAACCTTGATCGCGGTAAGAATGACTTGTACGCGTCCCCCCGCGCGAACGCCCAGAAAATTTATGAAGGCGAACACGGCGAGCGCCGCGACGGCCCACGGCTGCGCCCTTGTGAAAACGAATACATAGGGGGCGCGTGAGAACGGCGCCGAAATGCGAGCGGTGAAAATCGGCGCGGCCATTGCGGGCATGAGGAATGCGCAGAAACGGAGAAGCCCGGCCGCAATCGAGGAAGCGGAGGCCGGCCGCCCGACGATCGAGTGCATCCAGCCAAACAAGAATCCCCAGACCGGGCCGAACGCTCGCCGCAGGTAGGCGTATTCGCCGCCGGCTTCGGGAAGCGCGGCGCCCAGTTCGGCAAAAGCGAGCGCGCCAAACAAAGACAGCACCCCGGCGGCCATCCATGCGGCAAGCACGATGAGCAGCGATCCAGCGTCGGCCGCCATCTCCGCGGGCTTCAGAAAGATTCCTGTTCCAACCATTGTGCCCACGACAATCGCGGCCGAGGACCATTTTCCCAGGCCGCGAACGAGGCCGAGTTTTTCGCCGTTGCTCATCTCAATTCCCGCGCGGTGGCCGGCGCCTCAGTTGCGAGACTCACGAGCGCGCCGGTCAGGAAAGTGATGCTGGCGCTGAGCGGAACGTACCAGGTCCACAGCAGCGGCGTGGCAAAGTGGACGTAGAGAATTACGGCGAGCCCCACAAACATGCCGGTGAGGACGCCGGGGGCTGTTGCGCGCGGAAAAAGGAAGGACAGGAGGAAAAGTCCGAGTAAACTTCCGAGGGTGATTGCGGCAATGGTCAACCCCGCTTCGAGCATCGGTCCCCACTGCAGCGTGCCGAGGATTGCAAGCGCAATTCCCCAGACCAGCGTCATCCAGCGCGAACGGCGCAGCAGCCGTTCGGGATTTTGTTCCATTTCTCGCAGGCCTCGCAGATGCTGAAAATCGACAACGCTCGAGGCGGCCAGCGAATTGAGGGAGCCGCTGGCGTTGGACATGGCGACGGCCAGGATGGCGGCGAGGATAGCGCCACGCGCGCCCGATGGCATTGCGGTAACGATAAAGTTAGGGAAAACGAAATCGTAGCTGCGGCCGGCAATCACGGCCGGCGCGCCGCGCCAGGCGTAGAGCATCACTCCCAGCACAAGAAATAGCGCGAATTGCAGGAAAATAATCACGCCGCTGGCGAGCAGCGCGAGTTTGCTTTCGCGCTCGGATTTGGCGGCGAGAAGACGCTGCACGATGGTCTGGTCCGTTCCGTGGCTGCCCATCGTGAAGAGCGTGCCTCCAATCACGCCGGACCAAAACGTGTATAGTTTTGCTGGATTCGTCAGACTGAACGAAAAATCGAAGACGCGAAATTTGTGCATTGGGGCTGCCGCCTGAACGACGGATACCCACCCTCCGGGAATCCGGTGCAGCAGGAGAAAAAACGCGGCGAGCGAGCCCGAGATGTACAGAACAAATTGCACGGCGTCGGTCCAGATGACGGCTTTCATTCCGCCTTCAAAGGTGTAAATGAGCACAAGGGCCATGATCAGCAGGATGGAAGTGCGCTGACCGGTGCCAAGCGCGACCGTGACGACCAGCGCTATGGCCGCGACGCGCACGCCTTCGGCCAGAACGCGGGTCACTAGAAATGTGGAGGCCGCGACCGCCTTAACTCTTGCGCCAAAACGCCTTTCCATCAGTTGATAGGCCGTATAATATTCTCCGCGGAAGTAGTGCGGAAGAAATAACAGGACGATCACCACGCGGCCGGCCAAATATCCAAACACGAATTGCAGGAACGTGAGATTCCCTGCAAAGGCCAGCGCGGGCGTGCCGACGATCGTGAGCGTCGATGTTTCCGTTGCGACGATCGAGAGGGCCAGGGCCCACCACGGCGCCGTCCGTCCGCCCAGAAAATAATCGCGGACGGTGCTTTGCCCTCGGCGGAACGCGATGCCGAACACAGTTATGCCGGTCAGGTAGGCGATGATGACGGCAAGGTCCAGAGAGGTCAGGCGCATGTTGAAGGCGTCGCGATGATAGGTGCGTACATGGGCGGCGTCAAGCGCGCCAGGTTTTAGTAGCACAGGCACTCTTGCCTGTGCGGGTTTTGTAATCATCGTTGTGTCGGGCAGCTCGCGCTTGCGGCTTACAAAACCGCACAGGCAAGAGTGCCTGTGCTACTAAAACCTTTCTGCAATCGATCGGCTAACTACGAGGTGCCATGGCCTACTCACTAGGTTTTGATGGTGGCGGGACCAAGACCGACTGCGTTTTGCTCGACGCGAAGGGAGCCGTCATCGGCGAGGGACGCGGCGGGCCGGCCAATCCATTGCGATCCGGATTCGAGGCCGCGCTTTCTTCGCTTCGCGAAGCCGCTGCGCAGACGATCGCGGCCGCAGGAATTGGCCCGGCGGAAATCACGCGCGTTTGCGCAGGCCTTGCAGGCGCGGGGCGGCGCAGCGTCGCACGCCGCGTCATGGCATTCCTGACGCAAGAATTTCCGGCCGCCCTCACGCACGTAACTACTGATTATGAAGTGGCGCTGGAAGCAGCCGTCGGATCCGGGCCAGGCGTCGTTCTGATTGCCGGTACCGGATCGGTGGCGTATGGACGCAACACCGCGGGTGAAACCGCGCGCGCGGGGGGCTACGGACCGTGGATCGGCGACGAAGGCAGCGCATTCGAGATCGGGCGCCGAGCCGTCTCCGCCGTGGCGCGCACGCGCGATACGGATGAGCCCGTCACCGCGATGGCGGAGATGATTTCCGCGGCTCTGGATTGTCCGGACTGGGACGATTTGATGCTACGTATCATGAAGGATCCGGATGAAGTTTTTCCGAAATTATTTCCCGTTGTGGCCGAGGCCGCAAAATCCGAGGACAGCGCCGCGAAGGAAATCCTGTTTTCGTCGGCGATCGGCCTGGGCAATCTGGCCATGGTCGTGGTCCGCCGCTTGGGAATGAGAAGCCAGGAATTTCCGCTGGTGAAATGCGGCGGCGTGTTCGGCCGCAGCCCGATGCTGGACGCGCTTCTGGACTCCGTGCTCTCGAGCGGCGCTCTGCGCGCGAAAATTTCGCGTCTCGAAATTTCTCCGGCGATCGGCGCCGCGCGCATGGCCGCGCGGCTTTCCGAACCGCCTCCGCAAGCCGCGTCCCATGGCGCCTGAAGACCGCGCCGAGGCGCGGGGCGCGGGCGCGGCGGCCAAGGAAGCCATCCCCGAACTTCTGGCCTCTGGCAATGAGGAAGTCCTCCGCTCGTTGATTGACAATCCGGCGTTCGACGAGACGCACGTGTGCCTCCTGCTCGAACGGAAAGACCTCTCGGGCTTGCTGCTCGAGGAAATCAGCAAGCGCAAGACGTGGCGGGCGGTCTATCGCGTGCGCCTGGGTCTCGCGGCGCATCCGCACACGCCGCGGCTTATTGCCATGCGCCTGCTGCGCGAGTTGCACTTGATGGACCTGGTGCGGATCAGCCTCCTGCCGGTTTCATCGTTGGAACTCCGACGCCTGGCGGACGAGCGCGTCTTGACGCAATTGCCGCAGCTGCCCCTGGGGCAGAAATTGATGCTGGCGCGCCGCGGTTCGACGCGCATCGCAGCGGGACTTGTCGCGCATGGGCCGGAACAGGTGGCGCGCGTCGCCCTCGACAATTCGTTTCTTACCGAATCGCAATTGCTGAAGACTCTCGCAAAGGAAGCCCTGCCGGCACGGATTGTCGCGGCTGTGGCGCGGCACGACAAATGGTCCAAGCTGGTCAACATTCGCGTGGCCTTGTTGCGACATCCTCACGCGCCTGCGGATCTCGTGCCGGCGCTCGTGCCGGGTTTGCCGCGCCGAGAGATCGAGGATTTGCTGGAGCTTTCTCGCCTTCCGGAATTTGTGCGAGCCCGCCTGCGGGAGGAACTTAGGAAATAGTGGTCCTTGAATACAGGACGAAGTCGCTCTGTGTTTTTGGTAGCAAAGACTTCACAGACTGCGAAAAAAGTAGCACAGCCACTCTTGGCTGTGCGATTTTCGCGATTGCTCGCGTCCCGGATGCACGAAAGCCCAGAAAACCGCACAGCCAGGAGTGGCTGTGCTACTAAAACCATCTCGGAACCGATTTTTTCCGCAGCCTGTGAAGTGTGTGCTACCCGAAACTTGACACTCTTCGGCTCGGCACATAGCATCCTGCGTGGGAGCATGAGATGAACACTCAGCCATCGGATCAGGCATCCGCGAGGATCGAGCGCCGCCAATTCCATCGCAGAAAATTTCGAGGCAAGATGGAAATCGAATGGGGGTCCGCCATTTTGACGGGAGATGTCCGGGACATCGGCCCTGGGGGCCTGTTTGTTGAGTTGGTGCCCCCGCTTTGGCTGGGTGCGGCGTTCCGGGCGCGGCTGATGTTGAATCCAGTCCTGGCGTTGAATTGCACCGTCAATCGAGTTGAGCCGGGGATAGGGATTGCCGTGGTTTTCGAAGTTGCCGAAGAGGGCGGCAAGGCGCAGCTCGAAGCTCTGCTGTTGAGTTTGCCTCCGGTATGACGCGGTGTCTTGATTGCGGCGCCGATCGAATAGCCGATCAGTGCCCCGCGTGCGGGCTCACTTCCGCCGCCGCCGAGCTGGTGGTGAGGCGGCGCCTGGTGAAGCGCACGGCTTTTTTTCTGGTGGGAATCATCGTCTTTGTTGCTGCAAGCCAGGTATATCCAGCGCTCGAGCTCGATTCCATCCAGATTTTTGGCGGCATTGTGTTTTTCTGTTCTCTCGCGCTCGGCTATTGGATCGATTACCGCGCCCGAAAGCATCAGGAAGTCGAAGTCATGAAGCGGATTTATTTCGGCATGATCCCCGTGCCGTGGATTTTCGCGGGCCTTCTTTTTCTGAACGGAAAGCTGGATACCTCGCGCCCTGTCCGGGTTCCCGCAACCGTCGTCGGAAAAGTTGCCACGGGCGCGTTCCCGCGAAGCCGGCGCCTGATTGTCACGTCCTGGCGATACGGCCGGCGCTTCGAACATATAGCCGTGGACCAGAATGACTTCGATCGCTTCCAGAAGGGAGACGACATCGTCATTCAAGCGCAGAAAGGCGCCGTTGGCATTCCCTGGGTCTACGGAGTTTTTCGCCAGTGACAGGTTTCGCGAAGTTTGGATCGCCGGTAACGGGCCGAATTCCGATACTCCCGACTTAGGAGCGCGCCGTGTCGGGTTCGGCGCTCCGACTCGCCGACACGGCGCATCAACGTAGCGCATGCGTTGTGCTACGCTGACGAGAACATCATTGCATACCGACCTGAAAAACCTCTGAACGAATTGTGATTTGCCGCACGAGCCGCTACTCCTTAGTGGCATGAAGCGGTTCATCCGTGCTGGTTGCAAAATCCGCGAGGGAGGAAAGTGCTTGATTTTTACGTTTTGAGGAAGGAGGCGGCGCGCGCAACCTATTTCACTTCTTTCGAATGACTTCGATCGCTTCCGCAAGGGAGACGACATCGTCATTCAAGGGCAGAAGGACGCCGGCGGCATTCCATGGGCTTACGGAGTTATTCACCAAGGAGGGATTTCGCGGGGTTTGTGGTCAAGAAGAAGCGCCTTCTCCTTCGGGGCACGATCAAGGAGCAACTTTAGAAACACTTTGCGTTACTCCTGCAGAGAAAACGTTACGGTGATTGTGGTATCAAACTCCTTGGGCTCGCTGTCGACCAGCATCGGCTTATACCGCCACTGTCGAACGGCCTCAAGCGCCGCTTGCGCGAGCGTATCGTCTCCAGACAAAACTTGAACTTCCGAGATTTTCCCCTCCTTGTCAACATTCGCATGAAGAACAACATCTCCCTGGATGCGGGCGGCGCGCGCCTTCGGAGGGTATTCCGGATTCGTCTGTGTGACGATCGAAGCCGCAATGACATTTGCAGGAGCCTTTGCGGGCGTCGCCGGAGTTTTTGACGACGCGGATGGGGCCGCACCTGACTCGGTATTGTTTCCTCTTTTGGCAGCTTGCGCATTTTGGCCGGACGAAGGTTCAACTCCCGAGGAGGCGTCAGTTGCCGGCTGGACTTGCGCGTCCGAGGATGCAGGCTCTGCGGGCGCAGCGGGCACCGGCCCGATCGAAAGTCTCCATGCGGCACTATTCACCCCTTGAAGATGAGCGTCTAGTTCGAGAAGAACCGCCTCGGTGTCATAGTCAAGTAAAAGCATGCGGTCAATTCTCATGCTTTCTAAATCCCCTTGCGCTGCCACTACAATTCGCCGGGATCGCAGACTTCGTTCAATATCTTCTTTCGAATATTGATAACACAAATCCGGATTTCTCGAACAAGTGGAGCCGGCTGCCGCATTGGCCACGTACTCATGCGCTTTTTGATCGATTTCCTGGCCGGCAATTTCGTGAAATTTCGCGTAAACCTCGTTTAACGTCGCGACTTTTATGGGCACTCGCAACGCGGCTTCGATCGGCGAGGTTGCGTTTGAAATGACAGCCAGAACGCTGTTACTTTCGTCATACGCTAACTGCCCGATCTCGTACCAACCGTCTCGATGCCTCTGCACAAAAGAAATCTTCGCTTCACGGAAGGCCGTTTCGGCTTCGTATGTGAATTTGTCTCCGTCGGTCCTGTGCGCGGTCACCCATTCCTCGTTGCGGGCCTGGTTCTGAAGCGTCCCGTCGCTGATGCCGCCGACCTTGGCTTGAATCTCGGCTGCTTTATCGCGATAAGATTTGCTGTAGGTTTGCAGGAAATTATTTCCCTGGGGGGGATTCAGCAATTTTAAATATTCAGGATCTTTCGTTACGATTCTCTGAGCCGGCGCCGGTGAAGGGGCGGTAGAGGTAGCGGCCTGAGCCGGTTCGTTGGTTTGCGCGCGGCCTTGAGCGGCCCCAAACACCTCGATCGTCAGAATGAATGTCGCAGCAATCATTTTGTGAGTCATCTTCGTTTTCCTGAGTACGCATTACTGGATTTGTCTTTGACGCCGATGGGGCCGGGGAGCCATCGGGATCAAGTGTAGAAGGCGAATAGCCCAATCGTATCCCTTTGCGTTGGGCGAGTGTCGAACTCCTAAAGGGATTGGTGAATGAGAGTGAATCGGGCCGATGGGGGAGAAGTGCTCACAGCTCCCTGAATTTCAGTGCGAACAGGATCCAGCCTGCAACGACCACAAGTGAAGTGCAATCGCTTTAGCCCGCGCCCGCGTACGTTTTGCGGCGGAGAAATTCGCCGGCGCCGGGGCGGCCGGTAAAGTTTCCGTTGTCTATGATGACGCGGCCGCGGGAGAGGACCGTCTTCGTAACGCCCTTCACGCGCATTCCCTCGAACATGGAATAGTCGACGCGCATGTGGTGCGTCTTGGCGCTGATGACTTGCTCGGCGTTGGGATCAAAGAGCACGATGTCGGCATCCGAGCCCACCGCGATCGTGCCTTTGCGTGGATACAGGCCGAACAGCTTTGCCGGGGCCGTGGAAACGAGCTGCACGAAACGGTTGGCGGAGAATTTTCCGCCATGGACGCCGCCGGAATAAATCAGGCTGAGGCGGTGCTCGACGCCCGGGCCGCCGTTCGGAATTTTCGTGAAATCGTTTTTGCCCAGTTCTTTTTGTTCCTTGAAGCAGAAGGGGCAATGATCGGTTGAGACGACCTGCAGCGTGTCGCGCGCGAGGCCCTGCCATAGTTTTTCCTGATTCCATTTTTCGCGCAGCGGCGGAGTGAACACGTATTTCGCACCTTCGAAACCCGGGACGTCCATATTTTCGAGGGAGAGGTGGAGATATTGCGGGCACGTTTCCGCGTAGGCTGGGAGGCCGCGATCGCGGGCCTCGCGCACTTTTTCGAGCGCATCGTTGCAGGAGAGATGCACGATGTACACGGGCGCGCCGGCCATTTCGGCGAGGGCGATGGCGCGTGACGTCGCTTCGCCTTCGGCGGTGGTGGGCCGGGTGAGCGCGTGATATTTCGGGGCGGTTTTTCCTTCGGCCAGGGCGCGCTGCACCAGCACGTCAATTGCGCCGCCGTTTTCCGCATGCATGCAGATCATGCCGCCGTGTTTGGCGGCCTGCAGCATGGCTTTGAAAATCGTGGCGTCATCCAGCATGAATATTCCCGGATAGGCCATGAAAAGTTTGAAAGAGGAAACGCCTTCGCGGACGAGAGCGCCCATCTCTTCCAGTTGCGTGTCGCCCAACTCCGTGATGATGCAATGGAATGCGTAATCGGCCACGGCTTTGCCTTCCGCTTTTTTCCTCCAGGTATCGAAGGCGTGACGCAGCGTCTGGCCTTTGTATTGAATCGCGAAATCGATCAGCGTGGTGGTGCCGCCGAAGGCCGCGGCGCGCGTGCCGGTCTCAAAATCGTCGGCGCTGGTGGTGCCGCCGAAGGGCATGTCCAGGTGCGTGTGCACGTCGATCCCGCCGGGGATGACGATGCAGCCCTTGGCGTCCATCAATTTCGAAGCGTTGTCGATGGGGAGATCTTTGCCGATGGCGGCAATCTGTCCGCTGGTGATGCCGACGTCGGCCGCGTACGTATCCGTTGCGGTAACGATCGTGCCGTTGCGAATGATTGTGTCGAAACCCATCGTTCCCCCGATGCCGCCGGATTGAAGACAACGGTGCATCTTAGGCCATGCGGGGAATCGTGGGCAAGCGGGCGCGGGCCGGTAGCACAGGCACTCTTGCCTGTGCGGTTTTGAGGTCGTAAATTTCGCCACAGATACGCGACGGTCAAGAAACCCGCACAGGCAAGAGTGCCTGTGCTACTTTTGCTGCTCAAATTTCTGGACAGAAACTTAGAAATGGATTAAGTTCGGCTATATGAGGAAAACTCATTCAATCGTCGTGCTGACGACGTTCGCGACTTTCCTGGGAATGTTGGCCACGTTCCCCCTTGCCGCGCAGGATTCCGGACCCAAACCTGTAGGCCAGTTGGTTCTGTTTGCGGACACCGCTGTCTTCGCGGAACCGACGAGCCCCGAGAATTGCACACTGCGGAATCGATTCAAGAGAGGCGACAACGTTGGATTCCGCCTGTATGCCGTTGACGGAGGAACGAACAAGCCCGACGAATCGGCCACGGTCGTGGTGCACATCATTTTCGGCGGTAAAAAGTACGACCTGACGGCGCTGTATCGCGCAATCCCACACAAGAACGAGAAGGGAATGGACATGCCGATCCGTCCCGGCATGTGGACCGCAAAGTGGCTCGTACCGGACGATGCCCCGACCGGCACCGTTAAATATTCAGCTACAGCCACAGACAAGTATGGCCGGACCGCGGAATGGACTCCTCCTGGAGGCCAGCCGTCTTTTGTAACCATCGTTCAATGACGGAGGAGTGTTTGGTCCGCAGTTCGCTCCGTTTTCGAGTTGCCACTCTCCTGCTTTTTGTATTCTGCCCTTACTTGCTTTCGACCTTTCCCGCTACACGTGCTGCGATTTTGCAAGTAGCGACCGTATCGGACGATGCTTCCATCCGGAAACTGGAATTGAAATACGATAAAGCCGTTGTCGGCGCGAAGGTTCGAGCTGCCGCCGAGGGCTTGCCTGCCGGCGAAACAGTCGAGCTCAAATGGGGCACGGTGACGGGTGGATGGGTGATCGAGAACAATTACTACTTTCGCGGACGAAAATATTCCGAGACGACTTTATCCCTCGGAAAATTTCCAGTGAATCCGAATGGCCGCCTGGATGCCACGTTTACGATTCCCGAAGATTACGGAGGAGTGCACGACGTCATCGCAACCATTGATGGAAAAGTCGTCGCGCAAAATGGAGTGGAAGTCACGCAGAGCTTCGAGATGACTCCTGCGTCAGGACCGGTCGGAACGCCGGTTGAATTGCGTGTCAAAGGACTCGGCTGGCGAACGATGGAAAATACCTGGGTCGTCAACTGGGACAATCGCGGGATTGGATTCGTCACTGCCGCCGGCACGCGCGGGTCTGCTGTGGCGCGCTTTCGTGCCTCGGGTCCCGCCGGCGATCATTTCGTAAAGGTCTATACAGGATGGCAAGGGCAGAGCTATCTCAACTTCCAGCAGGCGCCAAACGCATACTTGCCGCGCCCCGAATTCACGTTCCGCACGACAGCAGGCCCATCCTCGACGCCTGGGGCTTATGCGGACGAATACCAGCCGTATTCTCTGCCCGAACCCGAAGTCCTGGTTGCAAACGGGAAGCTGAGCGTCAGTCCAATCCAAGGGCCTGTGGGCGCCGAAGCCAAGCTGCGCGGGGAAGGTTTTCCGTCTAACGCAACGGTGGATCTCTACTGGCAGACGTACGTCGGAAGCCGGGTGAGCGGAAACGGATTCGCGCCGCAAGAAAAACTGATCGCCAAATTGAAAGTTGGCAAAGACGGAAAGATTGATTTCCATCTGACGATTCCGGAAGATCTGGGCGGGGAGCATGGAATCGAACTCCGCGAAGGGGAGAAGCCTCTAGGGCGCGCTTACTACGCCATTGAGACGTCCATCGTGGGCATCGAGCCGGCCTCTGGTCCGGCTGGAACTCCGGTAACGATCCACTTGAAGGGCGTTGGCTGGACTGAGTACGACAACATGTATGCGGCGACTTACGATAACGCGTATATGGGATATGCCTGCGGATTTAATTCGCAGGGAGATGTAACCTTCACGTTCAGGGCGGCGGGTGAACCCGGCATTCACCTGATTGATCTTTTTCCGGGCATATATCAGGGGCCGCCTACAGAAAACCAACTGCTGTATCGTATGCCCCAGCTGACTTATGCGGACGATCACCCAGGCAACAAAATTCCCGCATTGCATTTTAAGTTTGACGTGACTCCGTAGCTCTCAGCGCCGGCGCGGCGAGTAGCACAGGCACTCTTGCCTGTGCGGTTTTCCCAACCTTCGCGCATCATTATCGCGATCAACGACGAACGATGAACGATCAACAAAACCGCACAGGCAAGAGTGCCTGTGCTACTTGCGGCTTTTGCCGCATGGGCGCAAATTCGTTGGCGATTGCACTCGTCCTGCAATGCTAGAATGGCGCTGGAAATCTGGCCCCGATGCCCGGTGGGAAAATTGATCCACCGGGATGCGTGTTTCAGGGGAGACCCCGTATTCGAGGTGAGCGCATGCCCCTTCGCGAGACCGCGCCGAAATTGTCTCCGCAAAAGTACGAACTGAATTTTGCGGACATCACGCCGCCGATGAATACACGCCAGGCGGCCATTGAATCTGCGCGGTGCCTCTATTGCTTTGACGCTCCCTGCATTCAGGCGTGTCCCACGCGGATCGATGTGCCCGGCTTCATCAAGCGCATCATGACGGGCAACATGCGCGGGGCGGCGCGAGTGATCCTTGAAGCGAATATACTCGGCGAAAGTTGCGGACGGGTTTGCCCGACGGAAGTGCTGTGCGAGGGTGCGTGCGTGATGGTCGAGAAAGGCGAGAAGGCCATCGAGATCGGCCGGTTACAGCGATTTGCGGTGAGCCACGTGCTGGATCGAAAGATACAGTTATTTCAGTCGGGCAAGCCGAATGGGCGCCGCGTGGCCTGCATCGGTTCCGGGCCCGCATCTTTGGCGTGCGCGGCGCTTCTTGCGCGTAAGGGATACGCCGTAACCATATTCGACCGGCGGGAACTTTCCGGCGGATTGAACACTTACGGCATCGCGGCGTACAAAACGCGCGTCGCCGATTCGTTGCGGGAAGTGGAAATGGTGAAATCCTTGGGCGTGGAAATTCGCCAGAATGTGGAAATCGGACGGGACATAAGCTTCAACCAACTCGAAAAAGATTTTGACGCCATTTTTATTGGAGTGGGCCTCGGAGAAACCTGGGCCATGAATATTCCCGGGGAGGACCTGCACGGCGTGCTGGGCGCGCTGGAATTTATCGAAGCCACAAAGTCACTGCCGTTTTCGCACGTCACCATTGGCCGGCGGGTCGCATGCATCGGCGCAGGGAACACGGCGATTGATGTGGTCACGGCCGCGCGGCGCCTTGGCGCGGACCCTGTGTATCTCATCTACCGGCGGAGCGAGCAGGAAATGCCGGCGTTCCGCTACGAATACGAGCTGGCCAAAAAAGACGGCGTGAATTTTCTGTGGCAGACGCAGCCCGTGCGCATTCTTGGTTCGGACGGCGCGGTGACCGGACTCGAATGCGTGCGCACGCGCCTCGGCGAGCCCGATGAGCGGGGGAAGCGCTCGCCTGAAACGATCCCCAATAGCGCATTCACGATTGATGTGGATATGGTTGTGCGCGCAGTGGGACAGAAACAGGCCACGGACTTTTTGCGCGGCGTTCAGGGAATTGAAGTTCGCAAGAACGGAACCGTGGTGACCGACGCGCAGCGCCGCACAGGCAACGCAAAATATTTTGCGGGCGGAGATTGCGTGAACGGCGGCAGGGAAGTGGTAGACGCCGTCGCGGAAGGCATGGCGGCGGGGCGGGGAATCGACGAGTGGCTGGGCGCGACGGCGGTCAAAGTTTTGTAGCGCCGGCGTCTCGCTGGCGGTTTTGCGAGGCGCGGGGACAAGAAATGCCGCCGGCGGGACGCCGGCGCCACGAAAGGCATGCGCTCTCCGTTGAAATAGTGACGTGCGGTCAAATGATAGGCACCGGATTGAAGAGATGGGGTTAGCTGCTCATGGAAATTCCTGCATCGCTTAGCGAACGGTTTCCGTTTCTCGACGCGCTCGAGGAAGACTGGCAACCGGTTTCGCGCGCCGCGTTTTATGGCTGGCTCGGCTTCTACGCATTGCTGCTCGGAAATGCGCTCCTTGGCGGACACTTGTTTCAATGGTTTGATCTCGTCTTCATTCCGATTCACGAGGGCGGACACTTGCTCTTCCGGTTTTTCGGCAGCGAATGGATCATGGTGGCCGGAGGGACATTCCTGCAGTTGTTTGTCCCTTTCGCGCTGGCAACCTATTTCGCATTTCAGCGCCAGGTGCTAGGGACGACATTTTGCATTTTCTTTTTCTTCGAACAGTTTCTTCCGACCGCAACCTACATGGCCGATGCGCGCGCCCAGGAGTTGCCGCTTCTCACGGTCGGCGATTCCGAAGACGTCATTCACGATTGGTTTTATTTGTTTTCTCATTCAGGATTGCTGGAGCACGATACGCAAATCGCCGCCATTTTTCGTGTCTTAGGCTGGCTGGGAATGTTTGCCACAGTCGCATGGTTTTCGTATCGGTCTTTGCGGAAAGCCTAAACCGAAAAATGTCAGATCATACAGGCGAATCGCATATCGCGAATCACGAGTCACGATCCACCAATCACGAATCACTCGTCACCAGTCTCACCACCGGAGGTGCCTCATGGCCGACTTGCGCGTAAAATTCTGCGGCATCGAATCGCCCAACCCGTTCTGGCTTGCGTCCGGTCCGCCAACAAACACAGCGGGGCAAGTGATGCGCGCGTTTGACGCGGGATGGGGCGGCGCGGTTTGGAAGACAATTGGCGAGCCGATTGTGAATACTTCATCGCGTTACGGCGCGGTGGATTACAACGGCACGAAAGTGATGGGATTCACAAACA
>Ga0210409_10004590_pt1 | contig 14816 bp, 16 predicted proteins | sample IncBWH17MmetaG_FD_161649 | JGI IMG/M metagenome (GOLD analysis project Ga0210409, IMG submission 161649) | Forest soil microbial communities from Barre Woods Harvard Forest LTER site, Petersham, Massachusetts, United States - Inc-BW-H-17-M | ecosystem: Environmental > Terrestrial > Soil >... | reverse complement strand
TACAGTGAAGTAGGCTGGATCTCGAGACGAAAATCCTCTCGGCCTCCGGTCGAGGGAAAACTTTTCTCTTGACATCCCTTTTTATAGAACTCATTGATCCCTGCCGTGCGTTTCCGATGCCCGTTACGCGTGTGGTCTACTCATCGCCCGTGAGGGCAGCCAGTTGGCGGTACAAAGCAGCGATACGATCGGCTCGCCTGTGGTGCTCATCCTCCGCTTCACGCGTCCAACCGCCAAACGTGGCCTGACGGTTGGATTCTATGTGGAGCCTGTGCTGTTTCTCAATCTCGGCTTCTAATTCCGCACGTGTTTTGTTGGGAGCCATCCCGGGCCTCCTGTGAAACTTGGCGATTCACAAGATGCCCGTCGCTTTGGGAGCGCGGCAGAAAGGTTGTGAAGTACGTCTTAAACCGACCGTACTCTCAAAACGGCGCGGTAGTCAATCGTTCATCCGTTCTTCGTGCCTGTTCCCGGTTTTGCTTTTGAGGTTGGTGCTCCAAAAGCCGTTGTGGGGTTGCCGGGCTCGATGCGCGGATGCGCAGTTAATGTGCTCTGCCGCCGTTTTCAGTAAAAAGGAGTCAATGAGTTTAAACGCTTGATTGCGCCAACTTGGGGACATCTAGGTTTTGTTTTTCGGTGAACCAGGAAGCGCGCGATAGAAGGCTTGACCGTTGCCATCCGCCCGGACGGTGAGCCCGAGCCATTGTTATGGCGACTGGGGTGCGCGAGGAAACTTGGCGCATTCGTGCTTGTCGAAGTCGTCCTTCACATTTGCGGGAGGCTTTTCAGAAACTGTTGCGCCAGGATTTGGCATGACCCATGCGCACGCGCTACATCCCCAAGCTGCGAAGCTGCGGCTTTCAAACCACACTAGTTTTCTGCCCATGTTAACCCACCTATTGGCGAGGTGTGCAGTATTGAACAGACTCGGCTTGGACTTCAGAATACGGTATACCCTGTATTCACAGAGGTTCCCCGATGATCACGCATTCTCAAGACGAGAACTGGATTTCCATTGCAGCACAGGTCGCCGTAGAAATGGATCCGGCGAAGCTCGCGATTTTGGTCGACCGGCTTTGCTGCGCATTAGATGATCGTAAGAAATCCGCTTTGCCCTTGACCGGCCAGACCAACCCCTAAAAAAAGCCCCTTCCGTCCGTTCGCTGCGCCCACTTCGCATGCGAGCAATAAGTGTTGAAATATCGCGATTACGCTCATTGACCCTGGTCACGGCGCTTCCACTTGCGACTCAAACGATTCCCGCAGATTCTTTCCGCAAGAAAGGACAGAACTTGATCGCGAAGTCCCTTGCGGCGATGTTTGCCCCTTCCTCGCGGTAGTGAGTATCTTTTCGAAGCCGTGACCGCAAAAATGTAACCAGAGTTTCTCCACAAGTGGATGTACCTCATAGCGGATAACCGTGGATTCTGGCTGCCCCCCAGGGATTCGAACCCCGATATGCTGATCCAGAGTCCCTCGGGTAGATTGAGGCCAAAGAAGGTAAGGGACTCAGCTCTGCAAAATCAGGCAAAGTCGTGCGAAGTACGCAACAGCAACTAGGTAGTGATGGGACTTCTCCAATGAGAAATCATGCCCGTCGTTGGAACTGACTTTCAGCGCTGCGGTCCAGTGAAGAGCCGTCCGTGATTCGAGAGGGAGGAACCCGTCGACTATCGAAAAGCCTCTTGGCGCTACAAAGCGATACGACGCCCAGGAACGGGGCATCTGTAACCGCGCTTCGGCTTACCTGACAAGCCTGCCCATTGGGGCTCCAGCAGGAAAGAACCGCGTGCTACATCAACTCTTCAACGAACGAGCGAGCCACCTCGGGCGGTATCCGCGTGTTCCCGTCCACAAGCGGGCCTGCATTCAATACCGGTTCGGCTCCGTGCAAGGTCGGAACATCGGTGCGCTCGAAGAACTTTCCAATCGGGATCTCGTCGCCCCAGAGCAGGGATTTTTCCATCGCTGACATCCAGTTGGTGGAATCGTAAGCGGCGTCATCCTCTAGCTTCTTTACTCGCGGCCGAAACCATTGATACGTATTGTCGTGGTTGTAAGTAACGCACGGACTGAATACGTCGAGGAACGAAAAACCTTTGTGCTGGATGCCATGCTCGATCAGCTCTGTGAGGTGCTTTTGCTCACCGCTGAAACCGCGCGCCACGAAGGTGGCGCCGGCTGCCAGCGCCAGCGAAATCGGGTTGACCGGCGATTCGATGTTGCCAAAGGGCATGCTCTTGGTCTTCATGCCAAGCCGGCTCGTTGGGGATGTTTGACCGGTGGTGAGGCCATAGATCTGGTTGTCCATCACGATGTACAGCAGGTCCACGTTGCGACGCATGCTATGGACAAAGTGATTGCCGCCAATGCCGAAGCCATCGCCGTCGCCGCCGGTCACGAGTACCGTCAGTTCGTGGTTCGCAAGCTTTACCCCGGTGGCCACGGCCAGCGCTCGGCCGTGCAAAGTGTGCATGCCGTACGTGTTGATGAACCCGGGAAAGTTGGACGAACACCCGATACCGCTAATGGTGACCACATTGTGGTTTGGGATCTGAAGATCGACCAGCGCCTTCTGGACGGCGGCCAGCACCCCGAAATCGCCACATCCGGGACACCAGTCAGGGTCCACTTTGCCTTTGAAGTCCGCCATCGCCAAACGCTTGGTATCTGGTAGAACGGTCGCCATTTTCGAGTCTCCTAAACCAGGATTTCGTGCGCGGGAACGGAAAGTCTGGACTTGCCGCCCAGTTGCTCCTTTACCGCTTCGACGATGTGGTGCGGCATGAAGGGCTCGCCATCGTATTTCCGGATATGTCCATTGGGAACGAAGCTCGTCTCGCTACGGAGATAGCGCGCGAACTGGCCGCTGTAGTTGTTCTCCACGATAATGGTGTGGCGCGCGCCCTTCAGAATGTTGAGGATCGCGTCGCCGTGCAGCGGCACCAGCCAGCGGATTTGCAGTTGATTTGCCGAAATGCCCTGCTCGGTGAGGATCTCGCAGGCTTCTTCAATCACGCCCTTGGTAGAGCCCCAACCAATCAATGTGACGTCAGCTTCGCGCGGACCCCGCAACTGTGGAGGAGGAACCGCGCCCTCGATGCCCGCAACCTTTCGCATGCGCTTCTCCATCATGGCGCGGCGCTTGGTCGGGTTCGTGAATTCGTCACTGATCAGGACACCGTCTTCATCGTGTTCGTCGCTGGCCGCTGTGTGCGTGTGGCCAGGCACACCGGGAACGGCGCGCGGCGAGACACCGCTGTCGGTGATCTTGTAGCGTTTATACGCACCGTCTCCGTTCGAACCGGACGACGACGTGATCAATTCTCCTCGATCAACGATGGGAGCAAAGTCCAACTCCTTCGGGTCGACGCTTAGCCTGCCTTCGGACAGCAGCAGATCACAGAGCACGATACCCGGGCACTGATAACGGTCCGCAATGTTGAAAACTTCCGGGATGATCGTGAAGCAGTCTCCAATGTCGAGAGGAGCTGCGATGGCCCGCGGATAGTCGCCGAAGCCCGCGCCTAACATTTGCCAAAGATCCCCCTGCTCGGTCTTGGTGGGGACGCCGGTGGACGGCCCGGCGCGTTGGCAGTCGATGACCACCACCGGCGTTTCCATCATTGCCGACAGTCCGAGCCCTTCACTCATCAGGGCAAAGCCACCGCCCGAGGTCGCGCACATCGACCGGACGCCAGCATGCGCTGCACCGATTGCCATATTGACGACGCCGATTTCATCCTCCACCTGCCGGACCATAATGTTGGCCTTGCGGGCATGGGCCGCCATCCAGTGCAGAACACCCGTTGAAGGACTCATCGGATAAGCACAATAGAACTTCACACCCGCGGCAGCGCCACCCATGGCCATCGCGATGTTGCCGCTGAGCACCGCGTAGCGGTTGTTGGTCATGGGAAGCGGCCACGAGAAGGGCTTGAAATTTGCGGCCGCATACTCGTAACCAGCGCGAGCGATCTCGACGTTTTCTGAAACGACCGCCGCGCCCTTCTTCTTGAATTGCTCGGTGAGAACCTCCTCAAGCGACTGGAAGCCGATGCCCATCATGTTGAGGCCGGCGCCCACCGCCAGCGTGTTTTGGGCAACCTTGTTCCGGGTGATGTCGGCTAGCTTTGAGACTGGTAGCGGGCAAAGGGCGGCTCCCTCCGCGGCATCGCCCGGTTTAATCGTCTCGGCGTTATAAATGCACGCAGCCCCTCCGCGAAGCAGACCAAGATGGCGATCCATGGCGTCCTGATTCAGCGGAATCAGCAAGTCGAGACGATCACCCATGTTGGTGACTTTCTCGGGGCCAGTGCGGATCGTAAGAAACGTATGGCCGCCCCGAATAATTGACTGGTAGGCGTTGTACGCGTTTAGGTGCAAGCCACGGCGGCTGAAAATCTTCGCGTAGATGTCGCCAGGCGTCGCAACTCCCTGACCGGCGGCGCCTCCAATACCGATGGCGAAGGTCTGCTTCATAGCAATCTCCTACCCGGGATACTTCCCAGCAATGTAGCCTTCCAACTCCTGAATAACCAGTGCTTGTCCGGAGATAATCCATTTCACCAGATCACCAATTGAAATCACTCCTACCACGTCGCCATCCTCCACGACTGGAAGATGCCGAAAATGGTGCTGGGTCATGAGGTTCATGCACTCATCGACGGTGTGTTGCCGAGTCACGAAGACGACGGGACTGCTCATAATCTGTCGGACGGGAGTCTCCTTCGAGGAACGCCCCTTGAGGATCACTTTGCGCGCGTAGTCACGTTCCGACAGGATGCCGACAAGTCTACGGTTAGAGATAACCAGCAGTGCCCCCACGCCGGCCTCGGCCATCTTGTCAATCGCCTCATAGACGGACTCTTCGGGCGTTACAGAAAGAACGGTTCTCTTATCTTTGCTACTCAGCAACAACTCAATCGTGTCGGAAAATTTCATCAGTTCTCCTCAACCATGCCATGACAGATCATTCTCCAACTACACCCAAGGTTGTCGTTTGCATGGCACAACAGGAGCGTATGGGCGTCGAAGGGACGTAGGAAAGCGGATGTGGTGCGCAGGGGTCGGATGTCGCTTTTTCGACCGATTGACACGTATCCCCCTCGTTGCTTCCGGGAACGCATACGGAGGGCTAGGTGCTCTCGATCTGCACGGCCCCGAGAGATGTAGTTCGGATCCCGGGTTTACCTAACAGGCTTGCTAACGATAAGGCCGTCTACTCGGTCACTTGCAAAAAAAGGGCAGAGGAATCCTACACCCACTGGGCTCTTAAGGCCAGAGTCGCAGCAAGGCGTCAGCGCCCTTGCGTTGTCCATCGCCCGGTCGCGTCTAGAATTCTGTTAACTAGGCGGCGGAGCGGCGGCAAGAAATGCACAAGTACATGTCAATCACTGACGGGATGCGTCTTCGCAGTAACGGATCGGCCTTCGCAAACAACTTCCAGTGTGGCCCTGACCCGATACACTCGTGTCGGCTGCTTGAGATACACAGTCGCAGGTTCCTCTAAGTGCGCTTCCTCAGACCTCGATACAGCCCCTCTATTAGCCCCATGCCGCGCTTCAGCAACTCCTTATCGGGGATCCCTTGCTGCTCCCAACCAGCCAAAACCAGCTCGATGATGCCCCCTTCCGTGCGGCCGAACTTCCCATCCGCTAGATCTGTATCGTGCACGATCTCGGCGATCGCTTGCACTTGCTGATCCGTCACACTGAAGCTCTTCATCAAAGTCTCGAAAGTGCAATATTCGCCTTGATGCCCGAATCCCGCACCGCCGAACATATCAAACGGGATCGCGGTAGGGTATTCCACAGCGTCTTCGGCAAAGAAAAATCTGGGCGTGGAGTCGATGAAGTTCGCGATTAGCCATGCCGACGAGACTCGATCGATTCCGGGCCTAGGCCGCGTGACCCATCCCTTGTTGGCAAAGTCAACCTTAGCCCGAATCTTGACAGTCTGTGTTTGCGACGGAACTTCTTTCGCGGCCGCTAGCGCGGCCTCAGCTCGCGCGCGTATCGGGGACTCAAAGTAATCGATTTTGACAATCTCTTCCAATCGCCTCTTGAACACTGCCAGCTTGCGCTGCGCCCCGCCGCTCTTGTGCGCCTTCTGTATCTCGGACACCAAGGCCTGATAGTCCTTTCCGCGCGCTTCCCGGAACAAATGTGCGATTCGTTCATCCGGCAAATTGTCGATTCGGCGGACTTCGATCACCGACGCCTCGCCCTTGTGACCGCGTACGGTCGCCGCAAGCCACTCAAATCGTTCCTGGTTTTCTGCGGAACGCGGCAGCAGATGCCCTCCGCCTTGCAGCGCAAGCGCGCCGTAGCCTCTCAACTTGCGCCAGATCTCCACGCGTTGGCTTGCGTGCCGGGTTGGAAGACTGAACAGGAGAACAAGCCACCCTATCGGGCGCTCCAATTTTCGCTTCAATCTCTCCTCCTTGTGTTATATGATCGACATAATATTGTTATATATATAACACCGATACAGAAAGGGCCGACTATGAAAAAGATCCACCCGTATTTAAATCCGGTCGTCTTGTTTCTGGCGGGAGTTTTCTTAATTCCTGTATGCGCGCAATCGAACGATGGAATCAATCACGCGCTTCCAGAAGCCATCGTGTTCCTGCAGGACCTTGTCCGCATCGATACAACCAACCCGCCCGGGAACGAAGGCGCCGCTGCCGCGTATGTCCAAAAGATCCTCGATCGGGAGCGGATTCCGTCGCACATCGTTGAGTGCACCCCAGGGCGAGGCAATGTCATCGCTCGCCTAAAGGGTACAGGGCAGGCACGCCCCATCATTCTCATGGCACACATGGATGTGGTAGGTGTTGAGCGTGGCAAGTGGAGTTTCGATCCGTTCGCCGCGGAGATACGCGACGGTTACCTGCTCGGACGAGGAGCAGCCGACGATAAGGCGATGCTTGCCGCCAATCTCGAACTCATGCTCCTGCTGAAACGTTCGGGAATCCGCCTCGATCGGGACATCATCTTCGTCGGCACCGCCGGAGAGGAAGGCACTCCGGAGTTCGGCATCAATTGCCTGCTTGGAAAGGTCCCGGCAGAAATCGATGCCGAATTTGCCCTCAACGAAGGTGGCGACGCCCCTCTCCAGGAATCGAGCAGCGTCCCGCTGTACATCGCTATCTCCACTGCCGAGAAAACCCCGAGCCCCATAAAGCTCATTGCCAAGGGCACGCCGGGGCACGGAGCATTCCCTTCTGGAAACAATGCAATCGCTCGTCTTGCGCTGGCCATCTCGCGAATCTCGCAATGGCAGATTCCTGTACGCCTTAACAGCACCACGCATGAGTTCTTCGCCCGCTTAGCCTCCCTGGACCTCGGGCAAGATTCTGACTTTGCTCGCACCATCACATCGGCAGAAACGCAGAACCGCGTGCTAAGCGCAATCCCGCGCTACTGGGCAATGTCGCGCACCACGATCTCTCCCACCATGCTGAATGCCGGTTTTCGCACGAACGTTGTCCCAGGGGAGGCCACTGCCATGCTCGACATCCGCCTGCTTCCGGACGAGGATCCTGACACGTTCCTCGATCAACTGCGCCGTATCATCGATGATCCCGCCATCAGTCTCGAACGCGCCGCAGTGGCACGCCCCGTCTCACCGATCTCCGGAACTGACACGGAGATGTTCCGGGCCCTCATTGCGGGATACCAGAAGGTACATCCCGAAATTGCTGTATTACCGCAAATGGTTCCCGGAGCCACGGATTGCGCGCAACTGCGCCTCCATGCGACGCAATGCTACGGGGTAGCGATCCCGATGACCGCTTCTGATCGCGCGCGAGAACACGGCGTCGACGAGCGCATATCCATCGAGGGTCTCAGCCAATACCTCCGGGCGATCTATAGCGCACTCGGTGCATTCAAAGCGGCGCCGGGAACTCGTGACGCTACGCCCTCGGGGACTTCAAGCCATGAATAGCACTCGACGCGAGGTACTTCACGCATTTGGTTTTTTTCCATTGCTCGCGGGTTGGCCTTCTTCATGCTTCCCACTTCGCGAACCTGCAAGCGCTGCTGTCGCCGCAATCCGCAGTTCCTTTCCGCAGCTGGCAATCACACACGGCGGACACCCGCTTGCCTACCTTGACAGTGCGGCTACCGCACTCCGTCCCCGGCCCGTGCTGGAGTCCATTCTTGATTTCTATCAATCGCGGAACGCGAATCCGGGGTACGAACTCCATTTTCTAGCCACGAACGCCGCCGAAGAGTTCGATCGCGCTCGCAGTCGCATGGCTCGGTTCATCAATGCAGCGGATCCGCTGGAAATTGTTTGGACCCGGGGCACCACCGAAGGCCTGAATCTGGTTGCCTCGGCCTGGGGATTGACTCATCTTCACCCCGGCGACGAGTTAATACTGACTGTCGCGGAACACGCCTCTTCCATGCTCCCGTGGCAACTTGCTGCCCAACAAACCGGCGCAACCATCCGATATATTGACGTTGACGATGAAGGTCGCCTGCGGCTGGAAACCCTCGACAACCTTCTGTCGAAACGAACGAAACTCGTCTGCTTCACTCACGTTTCTAACGTTCTTGGCGCCATCAATCCAGCGAAGGAAATCTGCCGCCGCGCGAAACAGGCAGGTGCACGAGTCGTCATCGACGCCGCGCAATCCGTTCCCCACGTCTCGATCGATGTACAGGACTTAGGTTGTGACTTCGCCGCCTTCTCAGGTCACAAGATGCTCGGGCCAATGGGGATAGGAATTCTCTACGCGCGACGCGAAGTGTTAGAAGAGATGCGGGTATATCAGTCTGGCGCCAACATGGCGCATGCCCGGAGCCTCACCGAATGGGACTACGCTCCGGCGGCATTGCGGTTTGGCGCCGGAACACCCAGTGTTGCTGACGCAATCGGCCTTGCGATCGCCGCAGACTTTCTCACCGCGTTGAATCGATCCGATCTATGGGATCGGGAACAGCAGCTCACTAGCTACGCCATTGACCGCTTGCGCACTGTACGGGGACTCCGGCTGGTCGGTCCAATGACGACTGAACAGCGGGTCTCAATTTTCAGCTACGTGATGGATAGCGTTTCCATTCCAACCATCATTCGGGAACTCGATCGGCTGGGTATCTGCGTCCGCGGAGGTGACCTTGCTTGCATGCCATTACTCCGGCGCTTTGGGCTCCAATCAGCAGCGCGCGCTTCCCTGTATTTGTACACAACGGAAGCTGAAGTAGATCGACTGGCGGACGCACTGGAACACCTTGCCTCAAGAAAGAACTTCGACAAATGACCGCTGAGCTCCACAACCGATCTTGAGAGTCTTGTCGCCCCGACTAGTTGGACCGGCCGGGCTCCCCACGATCGTCCGCCGCAAGACGGCGAGAATAGTCGTCATTCTCACGGTTCGCAGAAGTTGCCTCGAGTTCTGGTATCAATTGAGACTTGAGGCCACGGCTCGCTTCTTCGAACTTGGCTTTGGCTCGCGCCATGTCGCCGAGCACTGTCTGCATCCGCTTTGGACCCAGGACCACGAGCCCGAGAAAAAGCAAAAATCCGATTTCTGTGCCAAGCCCCATACTCTACCTCCCGGTTAGTCCTGGTTCGCTAGCCATGGATGTGGCTGCACTGTCCGACTTCTCTTCCTCTTTCATCGCTGATTTGAAACCGCGGATACCTTCGCCGATTCCTTTGCCGAGTTCCGGAAGCTTCTTTGGTCCGAACACCAGCAGGGCAATTCCGAAAATGACCAGCAGATGCATCGGTTGAAACAATCCTTCAAACATAGGTGCTCCTTAAGTTATGTGAAAAGCGCAAACGAACTGAATCCGGCCAATGAATAAGGCAGGCCCTGTGCCCAGTTGAGCGACCGCCACCTGCCCTGCTTCGCGACAAACTGCAACTGGTTCTTGACAGCTTTGCCTACGCGAACGGGACCACATACCATGCGTAGTAAGTCCCAACACCGGTAACGAAGACGCCCGACCAGAGCACCAGTTCTACCCGCATCCAGCGCTTCCAGTTGGTGAAGCGGAGCCACGCAGGAAGAATGCTCGTGCCGGCGACGATAACGATATAGAGTCCAACAGCTTCCGCGGTCATCCCCAGGAGCGTGTGCACCGCCGCTGCTGTGTAATACCACCTATGAAATACCTTCGGAAACGCAGGCCTCACCTGTTGCTCGAACGATGGCCACATTACCAGTCCGATCAACAAAAGGTTCACGAGCAACACTGTCGCTTGGCAAATGCCGTGAGCCCGGTAGCACTTGCGTTTCGCGAAAAGCACACCTGCGATCAGCGCTACTTCCATGATGAACTGCATCACGAGGTTACAATCTGCCGCGAAAGGAGCGCCGGTGCCCAGAAAGCCTCTCATAGGAAAAACTCCTGCATAAATCTTGAGTGTCTTGTGCAACCTGGGTACGACTCCGCCGTCCGCTAGGGTCGACGAGCATCGAGCCGCCTTCTTGCTCTAATTTGTGAAGACAAATTCCGCTTCCGTTCTGTTTGGACACTGCTTGGCGTTGTCTGGGAACGACCAGACTTCGACACGCCAAGCCGATACCGGTTTGATCCAATTCGCGGCTGCGACAGTGTTCGCTTGGTGTGCCCTTACTGCGCCCGATAACCGCGGCACTCCCCCGTCACCTTCGCAGTTCTGAAGAATTAATTGGACTGTACAACGATGCTGCCCGTCATTTTGGGGTGCAGGCGACAGTAGTAGGGATATTCTCCGGGTTCTGTAAACTGGAACTCGAACTTTTGGTCCGTATCCAGGGCAGCCGACTTAAACTTGCCCTGCGTACTGTCGACCGTGTGAGGGATGTCGTCGTGGTTGGTCCATGTCACTTTAGTCCCACGTTTGACAGTGATGGATCCAGGGGTGAACGCAAAGTTGTCGATCTTCACTTCAAGTGGTGAATCGGCAGGTCCCCCTGCCAGAGCCGCTGACGCCTTGTCTGTGCTCCCCCCGTTCCCAGTCGTTACAACTCTCGAGTCATCAAGTGGCGAATCGATAATTGCTAAGCTGCCGCCGCTGACTAAATAGTTCACATCGGTGATGCCCAAGACCCGCTGCAGTTGGTCGGCTGGCACTTTCATGGGGCCCGCCGATGTAGCAGTTCCCGGCGCCGGCTGGGGAAAGGCGGTCGACATTGCAGTGTGGAACGAAATCTTGCCTTCAATCTTCTGCATCACCTGGTGTATGTGGCCGTTTAACACCGTCACAGAACCGAAACGCTTGACGTAAGACAGGGCTTGTTCGCTGTCGTCGGTGCCCCACCCCCAATCGGGATAGACCGTCCAAAGCGGAATATGCGCAAAGAGCACAATGGGGGTGCTCGATGACCGGCCCCTGAGATCGTCCTCGAGCCATTCCAACTGCTCATGGCCCAGCGATCCCAGGCCTCCTGCCTTCAAGTTGACGACGTTCACCAGCCCGACGAAATGAACGCCCTTTTGGTCGAAGCTGTACCAACCAGCGCCCTTCGTACCTTTTCCGTAACGCTCGAGATATTGCTCTCCATTGTCGGCCAGCATGTCATGTTCGCCTGGCACGAAGTAGATCTGCTTCGCTGACGCTCCCTTTAAAACCTGGTCGAGTGTGTCGAACTCGCTGGGCTTGGAGAGTTGGCTTAGGTCGCCGGTGTGAATAATGAAATCCGGCTTGTGGGGCATCGCATTGATCTTGTTGATCGCTGTTTGCAATGTAGCCGTTACATCTGGATTTGCCGCTTTGTTGAACCCAATGTGGCTGTCGCTAATTTGGACAAAGGTGAAGTCCGCACCCTTGCCCGCATCCTTACTGCCGCGCTGGGCGAATGCTCGTGATACTGGGATGCCGCCGCTCATGGTCCACACCAGCCCAGTACCTGCCCACGCCATGCACTTCAGAAATCCGCGTCGGTCGACGCCATCGTTGTTGAGGTCTTGGAGCCTCTGATCAATGAAATCTTGCTTCTTCTCCGTCATTTGCCCTCCGAGGTTTTAGCGTTCGGAGTTGATAACCAGCGCCGGTCGCTTTTATTCCAACTCAAGTAAGGCAGGTGGCCACTTCACTGTGGAGGCTGGACCTTTATCCAGGTCCGTTCACATCGCTGAGAAAGCCACCCAAGTGCCCGGTCAGCGCCACGACCATGAGGCCTAGAAGTTCGGTCGGAAAGCGGTAGCTTGGTAAGGCCCTCGCGGTTCGACGTGCGCGGAAGTGTAGCCACCAGGCCAGCCAGATAATCACCCTCGACAGACTTGCCAGTAGCAGATGCATCAGCAGGATGCCCTTGAGTTTCTGCCGCTCCAGCTGAAACTGCCAGGCGAGGATGCCCGTGCCAAGAACCGGGATCGTTGAACTGGCTGCTACCAAGAGGTTGTAGTAAGGCGCCTGCGCCAGGGCTGGCCCCTTCGTCCAGTTTCCAATGACATCGAAGGCCACGGCCGTAATGAACAGCGCGATCGGAAAACGCGTGAGCACTACGTGTTGTGCGTGCTTTGCCAGGAGCAGCGCCTTCGGATCAAACGGATTCACCCCAAAGCGCAAGAGCGCGATTGCCATTTCAATGACCTCGGGGAATAGAACCGCTGCTTCCCAAAAATATTCCGCTGGTGTGGCCTGTCCCCGACACCGAACCGGGCTCCTAGAACTTGGCTCCTGCGTAAAGAGAGAAATCCTTCTATCGTCTTGCCGGGCGCGGCTGGGGTGGGACTCACAAATTGAATACGAGCGTGAAAGAAACGAGAGGATTGCCACGAAAGGTGCGCAAAATCTCATCCGCAACTTGTGAACGCCAGCAACCCTCGAAAGACTTTGCGCAGTCCAGACGGTCTCAACTAAGCATGTGGCCGTGTGGGGCGGCACTGCGAGTGCAGTAGTCTCGCTTGCAGGTGCGGATGCCATCGGCGGAACAGATGCGCTAGAAACCTAAGTTTTTGAGAATGGGAGGTCAACAACGGGAATCCGACTAGCTCATGGAGCCGCGACCACGTCGCCAGCTTTGAGAAGATTGTGTCGCGTTTTAGCAAAGCAGCTGGTGTGTCTTGCAAGGTTCGTTAAGACCCCACACGATGAACCCCACGCGATGTCTTCCGTCCCATTGCGACGATCCTCATTCCTGGTGCTATAGCGATTAGCACGTGATTTATCGGTTTGGTCTGGCACTTCGCACTGGCTAGATCGGGCTCAACTGGTGCAATACCGATTACAACAGTTGATGTTTTGATCCTGAACTGATGCAACTCTTCATCACCTGTGCGCGGCATTTAGCAGGGCTCGTGCCTGGATCGATGCCAGCGGGAAGTACTTTCCACCGAGCACGACTGCACTGATTTTTCGGGTGTGGCTGATGTTCTCGAGCGGGTTCGCGTCCAGCAGCACCAGATCGGCAGTGTGGCCCACCTGAATTGTGCCGAACGTCTCTGTCTTTCCCAGGAACTTCGCAGGGTTTAGCGTCGCCGCTTGCAAGGCTTCTAGTGGAGTAAAGCCAGCTTCCACCAGGAGGGCCAGTTCATTGTGCAGATCGATGCCCGGCACCGTACCCCAATCAGAAAAATCCGATCCCGCCATGATCGGAACGCCGGCATCGTGCATCATCCGAACAAGCTCGATTTGTTTTTCGTGAACATCCAATCTCGGCTTCAGTGCAGCCGGATCATTGCTCCAAAGCACAAAACCCCGCTCATAGGCGACCAAAGTCGGCACATACCCTGTGCCATTGTTGGCAAACCGTTGAAACAATGCCTGACCGGCGGGACCTAGATTCTCATCCACGGCTTGCTCCACGGTTTTGGCAGTTGCTCCTTTGCGCCACAGGGCACTCTCGCTGATGGTCTCTATGTGTTCAAGGCTGGCCGCGCCAGCATCGGATCCTTCAGCCGAACTGACGTCCTTTGGCAAGTGGACGGCGACTGGGATGTGCTCCTTTCGAGCTTCAGCCATCAATGCAAAGAAGGCTTCAGGCGGGAGCGCGTTGTGGACCTCGATAAAGTCCACGCCCTGAGCCTTTAATTGATGCACCGCTTTCCGCGCCTGGTCCGGGGTGCGGACGGTGAGCCGGTCCGATACGCCTTCCTTAGGGCCATCGACAAACGGGCCAGCGCGGACAATGTGTGGCCCAATTCGCAAACCGCTGGCAATCTCCGAGCGCCAACGATCTATTTGCTTCAGATTTCCCCCCATGTCGCGGACGCCCGTGACGCCATTCATGATCAACAACGGGAAAGAGTCTTCGGTCGCATCGGTGAGGTGCCCGTGTATGTCCCAAAGTCCAGGAATCACAAACTTTCCGCTGCCATCAACTACGCGGGCACCGGCCGGCATGGAGACACTATCTTGTGGGCCGACCGCCGTAATTTGGCTGGCAGTGATGATGACCGTTGAATTTGGCTTGGGCGGCGCTCCCGTGCAGTCGATGACGGTTATGTGGGTCAGCACTAGCACGTCGTTCTTCTGAGCACCGGCCAAAGGGGAACACACTAGGAAGAAGAAAAGGAACCATTTGTACATATAGGCATTTGTACGCGTCAGCACAAGCGTGCGCTTTTGGTTCGCCTTTTTTGGGGAGTCAATGCATTATGAGAGAGCGGCCTCGTAAATAACTAGTCGAGGACGGTTGGGTGGCAGAAGGAAGGTAGAAAAAGCCACTAAAGAATGGCAATTTAGCTTGAGGGAAAGACTCCGTTAAGCGCGAATGATCTTTCCCCCAAGGAGGCAACTGTATGAGTCGCGACCGCAAGTATATCGGCATGGACGTGCACAAGGAAGCGGTGGTGATCGCTGTCCTCAACAGCAGTGGCAAGCTGGTGATGGAGTCGATCGTGGAAAGCAAAGCCAGCAGCATTCTG
>Ga0210409_10004589_pt1 | contig 14817 bp, 11 predicted proteins | sample IncBWH17MmetaG_FD_161649 | JGI IMG/M metagenome (GOLD analysis project Ga0210409, IMG submission 161649) | Forest soil microbial communities from Barre Woods Harvard Forest LTER site, Petersham, Massachusetts, United States - Inc-BW-H-17-M | ecosystem: Environmental > Terrestrial > Soil >... | reverse complement strand
CGGGCCGCTCGTGTGCCACTCTACGTACGCTGTCCTCGATACCCAAGGCGGCTGGGGCATGGGCAACGTTAAACAGCTCGTCGCGGACTGTCGCCGGGCGAAGTAATTCCCCAGATGCTGAACCTACTAGCATTCTCCGGGAAGGACAACAAGTTAAAGTGATCTCACGCCAGGAAACCTTAGCCATTGAAACGTTCAAGGCCCATCCTTACACGTGGACGAAGCTAGACTTCGTCGGGCGGCCCTGCAGCGCCGGCGAGATCCTGCGTTCTTATTTTCTCGACATTGAACTTGGTCGCTCGCTCGCGCATCGTCTTAAGCACGTCTTCGAGGGGAGGAGCGTCGCCCTTGATCCAACGCAACGGGTTGATCCTGGCCACAACGAACGATCGCAAATAGGGGCTGGCCAGACCACGTTCCTTGAGCTTCTTGACCACCGCAGCGACCCTCTCCTCGAGGTCAAGTACCGTCGCAGCATGCTTTTCGTGCACTTTGAGCGATGCACGAAGTGAGTCATTCGAAAAGCTCTCGAGTCGGCGCAGAATGGAGTGGTAAACTCCTCCGCCAAAACGCGGTGCTTGCTCATAGCACACTCCGAGGGTGACCAGCGCAGCTTCCTCCAAATAGAAGACAAAGTCGGATTCGGGACAGGCGGCATCTTCTCCTACCAGGCCACGATAGATTCGAATCACCTCCAAGGACCGCTCTTTCAGATTGTGAGCTTTCTCGGTATTGAGGGCGAGAATTTGCCATGCAACCTCGCGATCCACAACGATGAGCGCAGTGATGGACTTGGCGCCAAGGCGACGCATTGCCGCCAGACGGTGGCGGCCATTCGGCGTCCAGAAGCCTTGTGAAGGGGCCACCACGGCTATGACCGGGTCCAGGTAGCGGCCGGTCTTAGCAATCACATCAGCCAAGCGTTTGTGGTGAGTGTCGGAGAGATCCCGTTGAAACGGAGTGGGCTCAACGGCTTCGATGGGCAGAATTGCGAGCAACACCGGATGGCCGCCGAAAGGCTCTTTGTACATTCCGACGACGGAGCCGCCCGCTTTCTCCACTGCTGCAAGGGCGTCTGCGGCCGAACCCTCCACTCTTTCGAGCCGGGATTCTTCTGGCGTGAGTCCCTTGGTTCCGGGTTTGGCTTTTCTGGGACGGCGTCGAGCTGGAGCACGTTTGACCATGGCAACACATTGTAATTGGGATTCAACTAGCGACCGCAATCAGTTCGCCACTCGCCATCACAACAGGAACCATGACAAGCGTAATAATATTGTTGCTAGATGAGCTGCCGCAAAATCGTCCATATCGACATGGATGCGTTCTATGCTTCCGTCGAGCAGCGCGATGATCCACAACTGCGTGGCAAACCTGTGATTGTGGCTTGGCGGGCCAAGCGTTCTGTCGTCTGCGCTGCTTCTTATGAAGCAAGGCGGTTCGGCGTACACTCGGCGATGCCAGCGATCCGAGCGGAACGCTTGTGCCCCGACGCGATCTTTGTTCCCCCGGATTTCACCCGCTATCGGGCCGTCTCGCTTCTCACGCGCGAGATCTTCAAGCGGCACACCGATCTGGTAGAGCCGTTGTCGCTGGACGAAGCCTATCTCGACGTTACCCAGAACAAAACTGGTTTGCCGACCGCAACTCGTGTCGCAAGCGTCATTCGTGAACAAATCCGTCAGGAGTTGAACTTGACGGCATCGGCTGGCGTGGCACCGAACAAATTTCTGGCCAAACTCGCTTCTGACTGGCGCAAACCGGATGGGATCTTCGTCATTCAACCAGACGACGTCGATACATTTCTATTGCCGCTGCCGATTGGACGCTTGCCTGGGGTGGGGAAAGTGACCCAAGAGAAGCTTGAGAGGCTCGGAATAAGGACGGTCAGCAACCTTCTGGGTCTGAATCTCCCGACGCTTGAGGGCCAACTTGGCCGCTATGGCCAGCGTCTGTACGAGTTGTCTCGTGGCATCGATAACAGCCAGGTCGTCCCAAACAGACCCACCAAGTCGATGTCCGCCGAGGATACCTTTGAACGCGATCTGCCGTTGTCAGAAACAGAAGCAATGATACGGAGGCTCGCGGAAAAGATCTGGTCCGCTTCGCGTAAGGAATCGCGTATAGCACGCACCGTGGTCCTCAAGCTAAAGACAAGCGACTTCAACATTCTGACGCGCAGCCACACGCCCAGTTCTCCGCCCTCTTCTTGCGAGGAGTTGACGACGATCGCGTTGGCCTTGCGGGAGCGAGTGGAACTCGGCCCGGACCGTCGGTTTCGGCTCGTCGGCGTTGGTTTAAGCAACTTTTGCGAGCCCGAAGAGGCATCGGCGCAGGCTGCTCTTTTCGAATATTCAGTGTAGAGAACTGCAAGCAGCCCAGGGAGAGGTATCCCGATCTCCGCCACGGCATCTAACGCCCCGTGCAATTTGGGCACCTCAGATCAGCGCGGTCCGGACATACGCCAATGTCGAACGCAATCGCTGCCTACAAATGGCGGCAGCCCTCTCGTACTACTTTGTGATGGCCCTGTTTCCTTCGCTCATCTTCCTCTACCCTAATGATCGATGAATCGGATGCGTTCGCGCAGTTCGGATCGTTAGATGGCTATCGAGTCTTCGCACAGGATGCCGACTCTATCGCACCGTGAGGGCCACTTTGGCGGTGTGTGATAGCTGCGGCGAAACGCTGGTCGCCGTCACCGTAATCGTGTAGCTGCCTGCTGGCGTTCCTCCGGTCTTCCCACCGCCACCACCGCTGCTACTGCCGCCGCCGCAGCCCGCTCCAGCTGCGAAAAATACGAGTAGCATGAGGCCGAGTCTGGCCACATGGCAACGACGGCGCGACGGGACACCCAGCAGTAATAGACCCACCAGCAGCGCGCCGCTGGCCTTTACCCAGCCGAATCCGCGCGGTTGCTGCAATGAGGCGGACGTGCCGGAGAGAACGTGCGGTGCCGTAGTCGAGACCGTAAGGGTTGCAGTTCCCGAACCGTTCGTTACAGAGCTCGGGTTGAACGAACAGGAAGGCAATGGAGTCACAGAGGGAGCAATCGTGCTGCAGGACAGATTCACCATACCGCTGAAACCGTTTATCGGAATGACGGTAATCGTAGAAGTCGCCGAGGTCCCCGCCGAAACTGTCGCAGGTGAGAGGGTCGAGGCTGCGATCGTGAAATCGGCGACCAGAGTCGCAGTGACCGTCAAGCTGACCGTCGTGCTCTGGTTCACAGATCCCGCCCCGGCAATAACAGTCACAGTGTAAACACCGGTCGGTGTACTCGCAGAAGTGCTGAGGGTCAGTGTGGAGGTTCCCGAAGCGTTCGCCACAGAGCTCGGGTTGAACGAGCAGGAAGGCGATGGAGTCACAGAGGGAGCAATCGTGCTGCATGCAAGAGTGACCGTACCGGTAAAGCCGCCCGTCGGAGCAACCGTGATTGTGGATGTGGCCGACGCACCCGCGCTAACCGTCGCGGGTGTGGGCGCCGTGGATGTAATGGTGAAGCCTGCCAAAGCAGCGGCAGTAACGGTGAGGCTAACCGTGGTTGAGTGCGTCACAGCTCCAGAAGTTCCTGTGACCGTGATGCTGGAAGTCGCAATCGGTGTCGCCGCGGTCGTCGTGATTGTTAGCGTGGATGTGCCCGTCGTCAACGAAGCCGGATTGAACGCGCAGGTCGCGCCTGCGGGCAGGCCGCTGCAAGTCAGGGCTACCGTGCCAGTAAACCCGTTGGTCGGGGACACATTAATTGTCGAAGTGCCAGACTGTCCCGGACCCGCAACCGTGACTGGGGTTCCCCCCACCGAGAAACTCGGCGTCGCCACAAATGTGGGCCACGATGTCACCAGCACATTGGCATCGACGGTACCCAGTCCGGTAACCAGGTCGTAGCCGACGCCGGCGCTGTATCCGATCATGTGACTAGCGGGGCAACCGGTAGAGCCATTGGTGCAAGGCACGATGTTGTTGCCGGTAGTGATGTCGTGAAACGCTGTCGGTTTTGACGCTGCCAGGGAGTAGAGCGTGGGATTGATATTCCCCAGGCTGCCCGAGGTGGCTTGATTCAGTATGGCCACGACGCCGGCAAACGAAGGCGCGCCAACCGAGGTGCCGCCCACCGCGGACAGGCTGCTTCCGTCGCTCGCACGGAATCCGGTGGCGCACGACGTCGGAGTCGTAGCCGGGGCATAAAACGCCTCCGAACAGACGAGCGAAGGATCGTGATTCGGCGACGCGGTTAAAGCGATGTCGGGAACGTCGCGGCGACCATCGTTCGGTGTCAGGGCTGCCTGCCAGGGCGCCTGTGATTTTGCGAATGCGGTGCTGGTGCCTCCGCCGCTGGCGGAAAGGCCTCCGCCGGCAGCTAAAGACAAGGTTGTGTCATTCCAACCGGTTTCTGGAATGTAGGTGAGCGCGGAATTGACTACGTCGGTCGAGTTCGTCGTGCCTGCCCAGTAAGGCGGATCGGCGGGTGCGTCGGTGAGATTGCTTGTGCTCGAGGTCGGAGTGTCTCCAGTGAACTCTGCGCCTCCGACTCCGGTGACTTCGGGAACACTGGCGGGCGCATCCACGGCCAGCCCGTGGGTGGCCGAAGTGGCCTTCTGACCTTCGCAGTCCGCGGCTCCCGCGTCACCCGAGGCTGCGATCACCGTCTGACCCTGAGAGTTGGCCTGCTGTACGTCCCCGCGCAGGGTAGTGACGAAGGTGGTCAGGTTGGCTTCGCAATTGCCGTAACTGGTGCTGATGACAGGCGCCAAATTATTGTCAATAGCGTAGGCAAATGTGTCGAACACGTTCTTGGAGGAGTTGCTGCCGGTGTAGACGAACAGAATTGCCGCATTCCTGGCCACGGCACCGGACCACTCCACATCGAGGTCGGACTCGACTTCATCGCCCGCCGCGAAGCCGGTTGAGTTGTCGACGGAGACCAAGGTCAGATTCGCGGCGGGCAGACCGGCGGCGCTACGGAAGGCGTCGACATCAGCGGGATTGATTTGAGTTTGTCCGACCACGGCGATCTTTTCCCCGGTGCCATCGAGTCCGGCGGCGTACAGCGGTTTGAGGTCGTAGATGGTGGCAAAGTCCCCGGGCGCAAGAAAATGATTCCCCGATGTGTGAGAAGTAAAGTTGGCATTCACTGGCTGGGTTCGGGGCCGGGCACGGAAAGTATCCAGACCTCGAACGCTCAGCACCACACTGGAGAGCGCCTGCGGCACCGAAACTTCGGTCGCGTTGGCCAGGCTGCTCTCGCCGTCCACCAGATAGCGATGGAGCTCGGTCTGGAATGCGCTTTCGACCTGGGCAGCTCTTCCGCTGAAGAATATCCGGGTACGAGCGCGGGAGTAGCCGTCCACGGTGAGGCCTTGCGATTTGAGCCAGGCTGAAACTTTCGCGAGGTCGGCGTCGCTCATGCCAAAGCGCGCTGCGTATTGCTCCGGGGTCAGCCACTTGTGATAGTTCGCCGAACGCGGGTTTTGCTGCTCCGCCAGCAACTTATCGAGCGCGGCCTGCTGCGTGGATGACAGCTTGAACACAATGGCGGCGCGGCTGATCTTCAGGCTGCCTTCGACCCGGCCCTGATCGAACTCGGCGCGGGCCATGGGATTCGGGTACCCAATCACTACAGGTTCGGTATCCTCAATACTTTGGACGATGCGGTTTCGGGTTTGCGCCGAACCAGTGACCGCCGCAAGCAAAAGCACAGCAATAACAACATAATTGAGGAGACAGAACGCGGCGGTTCTGGGCCTTACAGCTGTCCAATTTATTTTCCTTTTAGTCTGCCCCATGGTGCGGCCTCCGTGCAGTTTTTGGGGCTTTGAGACGAGCACGCTGCCTGGGATACTGCAGGGCATAATTCACTTCCTAACTCTCACATCGGGGAACTTTGCAGGCTACAGGACGAGGCGAACAACACTACATCTCCGATCCAAGTCTCGTCAAGAATGAGGATAAGCCGACCTTGGGATTCAGTTATCTGGGAGACGGGCAACGCCGGTGAGCAGTAATGCGTTTTTCGAGCTACGCCCGCGTCGGTGCTAAGTACGACGTCCCCAAGCCGCCGAAGGACAACCTACGGGTCCACCCGAACCTGTTGGCAAGTGTGGACCCGCATTTTCGAATGCGTGCCATTCAACGTCGATTGCCCGCAATGTGGTGCACAGATTCCCCGATCGACGGCTGAGCAGCAGGATTCTTAATTCCAATGGGTTTAGCGTCTGCTGTCTTGATCGCAACAATGTAGTTAACCCCGTCGGGAGTGAACATCGAAACCTGTACTTTTCCGCCGTGACTCGTTCCGTTATATAGCCAGACTCCTGCAGTACCGGGATCTATTGAAGAACTCCTCATTTGGGCCGCGGACTTGGCGGGAACTTCTTCCGCAGTGGGAACTCCACCTCCAGCAGGAACGACTGCAGCGGAAGCAGTTGGACAATTCGCACCCGTATAGGACTGCGATGATCCGGCGGGGATGGGTAGCGCGGTCCCTAGCGTTACGGCCTGGGCAATCTGGAATATTATCGGCTGTGTTCCAGTCGGTATGTTCCAGCGACAAGTTTGGGTTGGCGGTGCGTTGGTCATCACCGACGTGTAGATAGCCTGCGACACCTGCATGGTCTGCGCAGTCATCATAGCGAGGCTTAAAGTGGATAAGCCCTGCCCAAACCCCCCACTACCCAGTACTGACGCAGGGTTCACCGGTGATGCCAGGTTCGCCTTGGTGGTGGGGCACCCAGTACACAGAGCCGGGCGGGCAGAAGGGGCCACCATCGCATTGACTACGGAGACTTTGCGAACTCCGACGCTCGCCAAGTCCGTGACATAAACATTTCCGACGGCACCGATGCCGACCGAATGCGGTGCGTGGAAGCAGGTTCTAGTTGCAGCCTCTTTGTCATTGCAGAAGTTAGTGCTGTCTGTGCCAGTGAGAGTGACAGTCGTGATCACGCCTCCCGTGCCAACCTTGCGGATGCGTTGATTGTCACTGTCGGCGATGTACAGGTTGCCTACGTTGTCCAGGGCTACACCTGTGGGCAGGCTCAGCTCGGCAAAGATCGCCGAGCCGTTGTCGCCCTCCATTCCCGCGATACCCGTGCCAGCCACAGTGGTAATGGTGCCGTCCGAGGCCAGAATCTCGCGCACACGATTTTCCGGTTCATCGGCGATGTAAACATTGCCGATGCTGTCAACGGCAATCCCGCGGGGCGTATGCAAACAGGCCAGGTAAGCCAGTTGTCCATCGCCGCAGCTAGAAGGCGAACCATTGCCTGCCAAGGTGGTGATGGTGCCTGCTGTACTCACTTTGCGAACGCGAAAATTCTCGGCGATATATAGATTGCCGGAGTTGTCTACAGCCAATCCCGTGGGTCTATCCAAACAGGCCTCAATGGCCGGACCGCCGTCGCCGCAATAGCCGCGGGTGCCGTTTCCTGCCACCGTAGTAATGGCGAAACCGCTGTTGACATCGATTTTGCGCACGCGATCGTGCCCGATGTCCGCAAAGTAGAAGTTCCCATCCTTGTCCACGGCCACTCCGTACGGTGCGAAAAAAGGTTGCGCACCCACGGATAGACCGCCGTCGCCCGCAAATCCTGAAGTACCGTCGCCGGTCGAGGTCATAATGGTCCCGTCCGCCTGCGTTTGGGCCATCGCCAGTGCCCCGCCCAACAAAACCACGTTCACCAACATCGCCACTACCCGTTGCATTTTCATGATCCTGCTCCTTTTTGCAGACTGAATTTGTTGCTCACAGGTAGACGCGATATACAGCAGGAAAAAGGGACATGAAAAAGAACGAGTGTAGGGCCGTCACCCCAGAGTGTTGCCAAATCTGCCTGGCTGGCTGTGGACGCGCGGGAGAAGTGAGGTTGTTTTGCAGATATCCGGCAGAGTTTACCTCTTCGCAGGATGCAAAGAGGACCGAGCTTGTTCCCAAAAGACTTGTTTTTGGAGCGACCGAACCGAGCACATCCCGCCGCTAAAGCTCAACTGCACTATGGGATTGAAATCTATGAGATTGCTAAGCATCATCATTGGGTTCACAGCCGGGCTTCTGCTGACTGGCACGACGTGGTTGGCAGCCCAGAAAACTGCCAGCCGCTCTACGATGCCATGAGAAAGGTCATCACCACTCCGACTCACATTTACACCACAATGAACACTGCCCCAAAATAGCGGCGAAAAAACCGAACGATCGAGACTATCTACGCCCCAGGATCGACCTATGTAAACTTCAACGGTAAGTGGACTCGGGGCCCGACACCGCAACAGGTGCTGAAGCAGGAGGAGGAAAATCGTCGAAACCGCAAGGCGAGGTGCCGTTATCTCCGCGACGAATCGATCAAAGGGGAAACAGAGTGTACGGTACGCACGCCGAGTCCAGCGATCAAAAGTCCAATGGTCAGATGTGGGTTTCCAAGACCAGGGGGCTGCTACTGCGCCAGAAACTGGACATGGACACCGGCGATAAGGCGAGCAGGAGCCGCCACTCCGTGCGCTACGAATACGAAAACGTCCAGCCGCCGCAGCTGTGAGGAGTCAAGTAAGGAATGTGTGCAATCCTTTTCATCACTCTGGCGTCTTTGCGTGCGGGTGGCGCGCGAAGTGCAAAGCGCCGATGTACAGCACGCACTCCGAGGCCAGCGATCAAAAGTCCTATGGTCATATCTGGATTTCCAAAACCAGGGAAGCTGCCTCTGCGCCAAAAACTCGACACGGACACGGAGACAAGTCGGGCAGGCGCCGCCTCTCCGTCGGCCAGATGCCGAGAGAGAAGCATCCCGAGTCGCTCTGGGCAACGGCCAGTCTTACGATTCGCCCTTCGTGTAACTTCGGTCCTTTGGTTGATGAAATTAAGGACCCACGGTCTCAAGTTCCAGGTCGGGTCGCAGGGTTTTTGCGAGTGAGCTGGGTGATCGTTGTGCCCAGCGCCAAGAGAGAGATTGCCGAGATCACTCCGAGTGAGGCGACGCAGTAAACGCACCAGACACCCAGAACGTGGGCCTCGATGTGCGCGAGGTAAAGTGAAAAGGCGAGCCCTGGGAGGGCAGCGGCCAGAAGCGAGCGATAAGCGCGGCGTAGGGTGAGCACACCGAGGAGAAAGTATCCGGCGATGCCGATGACGGCAACCGGAATTCCACCGAGCGTAGCGTAGGGACTGTGATTGACGACGCCGCAATCCCAGCGCTCATTGATGCTGCAGGGCGAAGTGTCGGTGCGGTAGTGTTCGCGCAGGGCGAACGCAGAAACCACCATGCCGCTCAAGGCTAGAATCGCCAGCAAATGCTTCATCATTCCCTCGCCACTTTTCTTTCGACTCTTCTTATCGACACCTAGTTTCCTACCACCCAGGCTCCAAACCGTGCGCGCCTAACCTTGGACACCCAGGGCGTCGGCTGCGTCTTTCCACCGAGCCAGGAACTTGCTTAGGTCCGACGATGCAAAAGGATTAGTCACCGCGCGTCGGTGTCAGAACTCGCGCGAACATGATTGCGTTGTGCTGCCTAAAAACTGCAAAGTGATGCGGTACTCCGGGCTCTACAGTCGATTCAGGCGATCGTACACGGCACCACCCGGGGCCGCAACGCGCAACACGATCCGCCAATCGTAACGTAGAAACATCAAGGCCGCTCGACCCTCGAAAAGCAGATCATTCAACGCCTCTTGGTTTCCTGCATCTTCTTTCAGCGCGGTTCCGCACTGCGTCAGCTATTCGATCCCACGACTGCCTCGCTCCTTTGAAATTGCATCCCGGAGGAGCGGCGGCCCTGGCGTGAATAAATTCTCGTACAAGAGCAGGTTCAGGGTGAGCCGTTCGTTTCTTAGCCTTTTCGCCCAGTGTGGCAATGATTGCGTGGGGCAGAAGGGAAAGTTGCTTCCAGAGATATGAGTTCACGCAATATTGGCTAACGGCCGTCGGAACTGGGCCGCATTCGCTTCGAGCGGAGCAAAGAGTGGATTCCGTAATCCAAGCTCGCCGCATCTGCTCATCGAACGTTAGCTCGGGCCAGCATTGGTCAAGAATGGCGACACGAGGTGGGATTTTAGCTCGCCGCCGGAACATTCCCGGCGGTGCCAGTTTCCCGGTTGCCGATAATTCGAGAGTTGGTAGCGATAAGCACGCGTTTCTCGGTACCGATGTTAGGCCCACGCCCGCGTGCCCTTATCCAATCTCTCGGTGCCGAACGGTCCTGGTTTACTGCTGGGAAGATTAAGAAGCCTTGAAGCGGTGGCGGTTTATCCCTAGTTTCCTTATTTTGGATTCGAGTGTCTGTCGGGGAATGCCCAGCTTAGCGGCGGCGCCGGTTGGACCCCCAACCACGCCTTCGGATTGCCGGAGAGCGGCTTCGAGGATCTCTCTTTCGTGCTCGACAAGGTCAGCAACCAGCGGAGCAGTCGTCGCGGCCAGTTTGGGAGTCACGTGCGCGAGCCAGGTCTCATCTACGAAGAAAGTCTCCCCTTCAGACAGAATCACCGCCCGCTCGACTACATTTTGCAACTCGCGGATATTGCCCGGCCAATCGTATGCGTGGAAGAGTTCGATCGTCTTCTTGTCTATGTTTCGAATTTTCTTGCCAAATTTGTTGGCGTAGCGGTCGATCAAGTATCCGACCAACAGGGAAATATCACTAATGCGCTCGCGCAATGCCGGCAATCGAATCGGAAACACGTTGAGGCGGTAAAACAAATCCTGACGAAAGGTGCCTTCAGCCACCGCTGCACTCAGGTCTCGATTCGTGGCCGCTATCACCCGTACATCAACCGAAACCGATTGAGTGCCGCCCACTCGTTCGAATTCACGCTCCTGAAGAACTCGCAGCAATGCGACCTGCGTCTCTGGAGGGAGGTCGCCTACCTCATCGAGGAATATTGTTCCACCGTCGGCCGATTCGAAACGGCCCAGCCGACGCTGAGTGGCCCCGGTAAAGGAACCTTTTTCGTGGCCGAACAGTTCGGAAGCAATCAGCGACTGGGGAATCGCCGCGCAATTCACTCGAATGAAAGCACGGTTTGAACGCTTGGACCGGTTATGAATTGCGCGAGCAATCAGTTCCTTTCCTGTTCCGGTCTCACCTAAGAGCAAGACTGTGGAATCCGTCGGAGCTACCTTGGAAACCTGAACCAGCACACGACGTAATGGCTCGGAGGAACCGACGATTTCTTCGAACATGGATGAGCGTACGATGTCTTCGCGCAACGCAACGTTCTCGTTTCGTGTCCTGTCTTCGGCGCGCTTGCGATCATCGATGTCGGTTCCGGTCGCATACCAGCGCACCAGACGTCCCTGTTCGTCGCGGAACGGGTTGAGACGAATAAGGAACCAGCGAAACTGGCCGTCCTTTCGACGCGTTCGTTGCTCGATTTCAAACGGCAAGCCGCGGGCATAGGCCGCCTGGCGCTCCTCCCGCACCTTCTCCACGTCTTCCGGATGAAACATTCGGGCACGAAACTCAGAACTGAGCACTTCTTGCATCGTCAGGCCGGTATATTCCAGCACAGCCTGATTCGCGTAGAGCGGATCGCCATTCGGATCCAGGACGACAATGGTTTGCGGTATAGCATCGGTAATCCGGCGAAACTCACGCTCGTCTTCAAGGAGTTTCGTCTCCGCTCTTTTTCGATCTTCGATGTCGGTATCGCTTCCAAGCCACCTGACGACCTTGCCTTCAGCGTCGAATTCTGGAAGGACACGTATTAGGAACCATCGGTATTCTCCGTCATATCGCCGGATGCGGGTTTCCAGTTCGCCTGCTTTGGGGTCATTCAGCAAGGCCAGCCATTCACGAATGAGTCGATCCAGGTCATCGGGGTGAACAACCACCTTCCAACCCCAACCTTTCCCCTGTTCCAGTGTCAGGCCGGTGTACTCGTACCAACGTCGGTTTAGAAATTCTTTGGATCCATCAGGGAAGCTCGTCCACAAGAAAGATGGAACCGTGTCGATGAGGGTCTGGAGCCGAGCAGCCTCCTGGCCGAGCTTTTCGGGAGCATCGCTTTGTTTGTGGCTTTCCGAATCTTGGGCCAACTCACTCATATTCACTCAGTCCGCCAGAGTGTCAGAACCAATATCAATGATTCTAAATCAAGATCTAAAGCCAAGCTCAGCTGGATGGCTTCATGCTGAATTTTCGGCGAAAGCTGAAATTACAGCTTGGATTCAAAAGCTAAACACCAGCGACTCAACTGATTACGAGTGGCTCGGGGATTGCCATCTGTTAGGCGTGAATCGTTCGACAATCCAGCATGACGTTGAAAATTGAGAAGCACGCTGACGGGTACGGAACGACCCTTCGACTGATAGGTCGGATGCAGGTGGAGCACTTGCCCGAGTTGGAGAAGCAGATTCGGGAGAGCAAATCGAAGATCGTACTGGACTTGGAGGAATTGAACCTGGTCGATGTTGACGGTGTTCGATTTCTCGGTAGCTGTGAAGCAGCCGGTGTCACGCTTGTCAACTGCTGCCACTACATACGCGACTGGATCGGCAAAGAACGCGATTAGAGCGAAAGGTCAGGATCTGCGTCCATGACCCGGTGTGTCAACCAAAAGGAGCGTTTATGTCAGACCAAGTAGTTTTGATTACAGGAGCGTTGACGGGAATCGGTCGCGCCGCCGCAATGATCTTTGCGCAAGAAGGCGCACGAATTGTTGTGTCTGGCCGTCGAGACAAAGAAGGACAAGCGTTGGTTGCCGAGCTACAAGGGCTCGGAGCAGAAGCCATTTTCGTCCACACTGATGTGCGCAAGGATGAGGACGTGCGCAACCTCGTGGATCAAACGGTCAAGCGTTTCGGACGTCTGGATGTCGCGGTCAACAATGCTGGAACCGAAGGCACACCCGGCCCGGTGACGGGGCAGACTGCAGAAACCTACGCCGCAACCTTCGACACAAACGTTTTGGGCACCCTGCTCAGCATGAAGCACGAATTGAGGGTGATGCTGACACGGGGGAGCGGAAGCATCGTCAATGTCTCGTCGGCCTATGGAAGCGTCGGGGCTGCCGGAGCGTCCGTTTATGTGGCCAGCAAACATGCGATAGAGGGACTGACAAAATCCGCCGCACTGGAAGTCGCCGGGACCGGAGTTCGGGTCAACGTAGTCGCCCCGGGCACAACGGACACCGGTATGCTCACCCGCTTCACCAGCACAGATAAGAATAAAGCGGCGCTCGTTTCGACAGTGCCCTTCAAGCGTCTTGCAACTCCGGAGGAGATCGCTCACGTCATTGCCTTTGTTGCTTCGGAAAATGCGTCGTACATGACAGGTTCTTCGATCCCAGTCGATGGAGGCATGATCGCTGGCTAAATCCTCCTTGACTACGGCACCTCGCTACTCAAGACAAGTAGTTCTCTGAACGGCGAGTGTGAAAAGGCCGGGACGACGCCAGCAAACGTGTTCGTTTTTGGATTGTCGGGGTATAGGGAATGACTACACTTCAAGGCAAAACCGCCCTGGTGACAGGCGCATCACGCGGAATTGGGCGGGCCACTGCATCCGCGCTCGCTAATTCTGGTGCGCATGTCCTTGTGCACTACGGTCGCTCCGCGCAGGATGCGGAATCTCTGGTGGCAGGCATCCTTTCAAAAGGCGGGCGCGCGAACGCAATCAGGGCCGACTTGGGAACTCCGGAAGGGGCAACGCTGCTGGCGAAGGAAGTTCGTACGATCGTCGGCGAGCGATTGAATGTGCTTGTGCTCAACGCCGGAATCAGCAAGGCAGCACGCCTCGCGGAATATGGGGTAGAGGATTTTGACAACCTCTTTGCGACAAACGTCCGAAGTCCGTTCTTCCTGGTGCAGCAACTGCTGCCCATTCTAGGTGACGGCTCGAATATCATCGTGATCTCTTCGATCGGTGCGCACGCCGTAGTTGGGAAACCCGGTTTGGACAACCCTTCGCTCCTTGCCTACGCCTCGACCAAAGGAGCATTAGAAACTTTGGTCAAGAACTGGGCTGCCATTCTTGGGCCGCAAGGTATTCGCGTAAATGCAGTTGCGCCAGGCGTGATCGATACTGACATGTCGAACTTTACAAAGACTGACGCAGGCCGCGAGGTCACTCTTGGGATGCAAGCGCTAAAACGAATCGGCAAGCCGGAAGATGTCGCGGACGTCGTCGCTTTCCTGGCGTCAGACGCGGCCCGGTGGATCACGGGAGCCAGCATTCCCGTCGATGGCGGGTCGAAGCTTTAGGACCGGACGCGTTGCTGGCGTCAGCTGCAATCGCTCGGATGAATGAGGAGGGTCGGCAGATGGCAAAGACAAAAATGGCAAGTGAGACGATCGAATCCCAAAATAAAGCGTTCGTTCTAGAAGCCTTCGACACATTGTTCAACAAGCGTGACTACGCGGCAGCAGAGCGCTTCTGGTCACCGAACTACATTCAGCACAGCGCACACATAGCACCAGGTCGCGAAGGACTGTTTAATCTCGTCCGCTCAGTGCCGGAAACGATGCACTATGAGAACCAACTCATCGTTGCAGAAGGTGATTACGTCATAGCGCATGGCCGCTTCACGGGGATGGGAAGGCCCGCCGCGTGGATCGCAGCCGACGTTATCCGGTTCGAAGACGGTGTCCTTAAAGAGCATTGGGACGTTCTGCAGGACGAGGCGACCAAGGCCGAGTCTGTCAGCGGCCTTCCCATGTTTGGCGACACATTCCCCAAATGACAGCCGAAAACAACGCGATCGTCCTCAGGGCGACACCCTTTTAACAGATCAAGGAGGCACTAGCTATGATTTCACCCGTTGCTTTGAACGGCATGTATGTGATTTTGGGGGCGAGCGGAAACACCGGTTCGATCATCGCCGATTCCTTGCTAT
>Ga0210409_10004588_pt1 | contig 14820 bp, 14 predicted proteins | sample IncBWH17MmetaG_FD_161649 | JGI IMG/M metagenome (GOLD analysis project Ga0210409, IMG submission 161649) | Forest soil microbial communities from Barre Woods Harvard Forest LTER site, Petersham, Massachusetts, United States - Inc-BW-H-17-M | ecosystem: Environmental > Terrestrial > Soil >... | reverse complement strand
TGCCGTCGATCCTCGGAAACAACACGACGAGTGTCGGCACGGAGGGATTTGCCGCCGGCGTGGAGGCGGGGGCCGATTATCTCATCACGGACCAGTGGGCGCTCGGGCTCACGCTTCGCGGGGATCAGTGGATCCTGCCAGGCCAGCAGTCCTACCTGGGTTTTCTCGGCCGCAAGACCTCGTGCGACGCGATCGGCGACTGCGCGACCCTCTCAGGCAGCGTGCAAGCGTTCGAAGTCGGGGTGACCATCGGCTATCGCATTCCGCTGTAGACGCTCCTCACGGGACTCCGGCGAGGACGCGCGCGAGCGCGCTGGTAATCCGCTCGAGCACGGCGGCAAGGATCGTGAGGATGCCGAGCGCGCGAATCGGCGCCAAGAGCGCGTGAACTTGCGCGGGCGCGGCTGCGCGGGCGATGAGCGCGGCGGCGATTTCGACGACGACCGCCGCCGCGAGGATGGGTCCCGCGAGCGCGACCGCCAGCCCGATTCCCCCGGCGATATCGTCGGCCGCCGCGAGCAACGGATCCGTCGTGACGCCATGCGCGGCCAGCGCTGCCGTCGCCCGCGCGGGACCTCCGGTTGCCAGGAAGATGGCGGATGCCAGCAGCGAAAGGGGCGCGCCCAGCGTTGTCGGTCGCCCCTCGATCGTCGGCACGAGGAGCGTGTCTTGCGATGCCCTCAGGGCGTCCACAATTCCGCCCGCCATGGTCGCAGCCCACAGCGGAATGGTCGCGGCGAGAGCCACGGGCAGGCCGCGCAAGACCTCGACCACTGCGAGGAGCGCCCAAGGCACATTTGAGCTCGCTGCGGCGGAGGGGATCGCCGGAAACACGGTTGCCGCAAGGACCAGTGCGATGAGCGCGCGCCCAGGCGCCGGCAGCGCGCGCAGGCCGAACGCCGGTACGAGAACGACCAGCGGCATGGCGCGCGCCCACGCCAGGCCGAGCGCGGCGAGATCGATACCGCCGCTGGTGAGAATGCTGGCGATGGCGCCCACGATCGAAGACATGGCAAAGACAGTGGTATCGTACCCTTCCTCGCCATGCCGCTCGATTTCTCGCTCGCCGGTGCGCCGCCATCCACCTCGACGTTCGATTACACCTGGCAGGACGTCGTCCTGTACGCGCTCGGGGTAGGGGCGAAGAAGGACGAGCTCGACTACTTGTACGAACGCCGCGGCCCGAAGGTCCTCCCGAGTTTCGTGGTCGCCTGCAAGCATGTGCCGATGCTTCAGCTTCTCGCCAAAACGGGAGGGAACCTGGCCACGGTCGTGCACGGCGGCGAGCGCGTTTCGTTGCGCGGCCCGCTGGCGCCGAACGGTCGTTTGGTGACGCGCGCCTCCGTTCGCGGCATCTACGACATGAGGAAGTTTGCGCAGGTGCTCGTCGACTTCCGCTGCGAAGACGCGGGCGGAGGAGGGGTCGCCGAGATCACGTCGTCGCTCCTGTTTCGCGGCGAGGGCGGGTTCGGCGGGCAGCCGCCGCCGAAGGAGCCTCCTGTGGCGGAGAAGCCGAAGGACGCCCCGCCCACGTTTCGCATCGAAGAAGCCACGGCGCCCGAGCAGGCGCTTGTCTATCGGCTTTCCGGCGATCACAATCCACTTCACGCGGATCCGGAGTTTGCCCAGGCCGTGGGCTTCGAGCGGGGGCCGATCCTGCACGGACTCTCCACGTTCGGGTTCATGGTGCGGCACGTAGCCAAGGCGCTCTGCGCGGGGGACGCTGCGCGTTTGGTGGCGTTCGGCGCGACTTTCCGACGTCCGGTGTGGCCCGGCGAGACGCTGGTCACCGAGGGATGGGACACGGGGCATGGATCGGTTGCGCTCGAGGTGAGGGTCAAGGAGCGCGACGAGGCGGTCATCACCGGCGGCTGGGCGACGATCGGGTGATTAACGTGACAGTACGGGACTATAGAATCCGTCTCGACGGCGTCCGTTTCCGGAGCCGGCATGGTGCTTCGATGTCCGAACGACGGCTACCGCAGGACTTCGTCGCGACGGTCGAATTGGCTTTGTCTCCGGCGACTCTTCCGGCGAGCGACGACCGCCGTGAGGTCGTCGATTACGATCGCATCGCGTCGGCCATCGTCGAGGCAGGCACCTCCCGAAGCTGTCGGTTGCTCGAGACACTCGCGAAGCGAATCGCGGATCGCATTTTCGCGGAGTTCCCGGCCAGCACTGTGCGCATCGCGATCACGAAGCCGCGTCCCCCCACATCGAGCAGCGTGGAGGCGGCGGCGGTGGAATTGCTGATTTCGCGCGATGAACGATGAGGCTCATCGGACGACCGTTTGCACGACGCCGCGCTTGCCGTCGACGCGCCAGCCGGAGTGGCTCGTATCGAGCCGCTCCGCGAGCGCCGCTGGAAGACCGACAATAGGGTCGCTCTTCATGGTTCGTAGGCAGACGACGGGCGACGGGAAGTAAGCGCATGCCTCCGCCAGCGGCGTCGTGGGCGGCCACAGGGCGTCGCCGATGAGACGCCGATAGTTCGCGTCCCCTTTGAGGACGACGATGGTCGCGGATGCGAACGATTCGCGCACGTGCGCGGGCGCTTGCCAGAGAAAGCGCGGAGCGGTCCAGAAAGGATCCGGCACGAGTTCCAGCCGCCCAGCTCGGAAGCATTCGTCGAGGCATTCGACCAAGGCTCGGAACGCCCCGCCGCGAGCGCGCATGTGCGCAAGGAGCTGCCAGACGTCGCACGCCATGGCATCACTCACGAACGTGGGTTGCATCTTGACGTGAATGGTCACCCTGGTTGCCGGTTCCTCAAGGAGCGCAGCGATGAGCGCCAGGTCGAGAGCCAGCTCCGTGCCGGCGTTGTCTGCGATGACGTGCACGCGGGCACCGCGGTGGGTGAGCAGGGGGAGGGCGGCCGTGCGCTCGTCGACGAGCAGGTCTCCGTCCTCGCCGTCCGCCCGCGAGGCGGCGACTGCATAACTCAGGTCTACGCGATTGCCCCACAGGCACGCCTCGAGCAGTGTCGAGATTCGCTCCTCTCGTTTTGCCTCGCCCCGCGCGGCTACGGTCTCGAGCCGCGACCACGGCCGCTCCCCGGACAGTTCTTCCTCTTTCTGCGTCGCAAATGGATCGCGCCCGGTTTCCCAAAAGCGACAAGCGTGAACAAGCTCGCGATAAAACGCGAGCTCTGCATGAAACCACTCGGTACCGAGCCACGTTTCTCCCGCGTGCTCGGCGTGCGCTGCCGTCCACTCCGTCACGTCGGGCGCCGGGGGTCGCGGCGCACGCAGAGGCGCATCGCTCTCGATGTCGCGCGCAAGCCGTTCGACGGCGCCGCGCACGCCTGACGAATAGTCCCTGTTGCGATCGAGCACATCACGCGCGATGCGTGGCACCCGCTCTTGCATGCTGTGGCGCGCGAACGCGTTGGAGCCGTCGGTGCGCAGCGGCGGCGGACGCTTCATCCTCGGAGGCGATCGACGACCGCCGTTCCACACTCGGTCGTCGTCGACTTTCCGCCCAAGTCGGCCGGAACGAAACCGGCATCGATGGACTCGGCGACCGCCCGCTCGATGGCGCGCGCGGTGGCGTCGCGCTCCAGCGAATATCGCAACATCATCGCGACGCTCGAGATGGTGCCGTATGGGTTGGCGATTCCGCGGCCGGCAATGTCGGGCGCAGAACCGTGAATGGGCTCGTAGAGCCCGCGCCGCCCGTCGCCGAGGGACGCCGACGGCAACATCCCTATCGATCCGGCAAGCATGGACGCTTCGTCGCTGAGCACGTCGCCGAAGAGGTTCTCCGTGACGATGACGTCGTAATCCGATGGCCGGCGGATCAAGTGCATCGCCGCAGCATCGACGAGCTCGTGGACGAGTGTGACATCGCCGAATTCGCGTGCGATCCGCGTGGCCACTTCGCGCCAGAGTCGGGAAGTGTCGAGCACGTTGGCCTTGTCGATCGAGGTCACGTGACGCCGCCGTTTGCGCGCCATCGAGAAGGCAAGACGGACGACGCGCTCGACCTCGGGCACCGTGTACACGCACGTGTCATAGGCCCTGTCCCCGTCGCGCCCGCGGGACCCGAAATAGATGCCGCCGGTGAGCTCGCGCACCACGACGAGGTCGACGTCCTTGAGGAGTTCGGGGCGTATCGGCGCGCGCTCGATGAGCCTTGGATGCGGCGCGACCGGGCGCAGGTTGGCGAACGTTCCGAGCCCCTTACGCAGCCCGAGCAGCCCCGCCTCGGGGCGGAGAGGCCCGTCGAGTGTCTCCCACTTGGGCCCGCCGACGGCGCCGAGCAGCACCGCATCCGCGCGGACACACAGGTCGAGGGTCGCCCGAGGCAACGGCGTCCCCGTCTCGTCGATGGCGCAACCTCCCATCGGCGCCTGGACCAGCTCCACCGAGGCCGCGCCGCCTTGCTGGCCCACAGCACCGAGTACGCGGATCGCCTCCGCGATGACCTCGGGACCGATTCCGTCGCCGGGCAGGACTGCGATGAGACTCACGACAGCGACTCGGCCTTCTTCTCGTACGCGACAATCGCGTCGAGCTTGGCCAAGAGCAGCCCGAGCTCGTCGACGCCGGACATCAGGCAGTGGCGTGCGAAGGGGTCGAGTGAGAAGGTCGTCGCGGGCCCGGCGCCGCCCATCGAGACAGTGAGTTTCTCGAGGTCAACGGCCACCTCGGCGCCGGTCGAAGCCCGGAGCTGATCGTGAAACGCGCGGTCGACGACGACGGGGACGATTCCATTCTTGATGGCGTTGGCGCGAAAGATGTCGGCGATGGAAAGCGCAATAACGGCCCGAAAGCCTGCGTCCGCCAACGCCCACGGAGCATGTTCACGTGACGAGCCGCAGCCGAAGTTGCGGCCGGCCACGAGGATATTCGCGCCGCGCGCTTCAGGCTGATCGAGCGGAAAGCCCGGGCCTCGGCGATCGGCGAACAGGTGCGCGCCGAGCCCCGCCCGCGAGGTCGTCTTCAGAAAGCGGGCAGGAATGATTTGGTCGGTGTCCGCATCGTCGATCGGCAAGACAACGAAGCGGGAGACAATCGTTCGGATGGGTTCCATGAGGGGATAGTCTCGCTCAGTGGTCCAGGAGCTCGCGAACGTCGGCGATTCGACCGGTCACCGCAGCCGCGGCGGCCGTGAGGGGGCTGGCCAAGAAAGTCCTCCCGCCCTGTCCCTGGCGTCCTTCGAAGTTGCGGTTGCTCGTGCTGACGGCGTATTGACCTGGTTCGAGTCGGTCGCCGTTCATCGCGATGCACATCGAGCAACCGGGCTCGCGCCATTCGGCGCCCGCGTCGCGAAACACCCGGTCGAGGCCTTCTGCCTCCGCGCGTCGCTTGACCTGCTGCGAGCCGGCCACGACGAGCATGCGCACTCCCGGCGCCACGTGTCGTCCGCGCACGACCGTGGCCGCCTGACGCAAATCGCTCAAACGCGCGTTGGTGCAGCTCCCGACGAATACGACATCGATGCGGCGGCCGAGGAGCGGTTTGCCCGGCTCCACGCCCATGTACGCGAGCGAGCGCGCGCGCGTCGCGTCCCCCTTGGCCTCCGGAACGGGCGAGCCGATCGGAATGGCCGTCGATGGGTCGGTGCCGAACGTGATCATCGGCGACAACGCGTCCGCGTCGAGGGACACTTCGCGGTCGAACGGGGCGTCGTCGTCGGTCCGCAGCGCGCGCCAGCGCGTCACTGCCCGGTCCCATGCGGCGCCTTTGGGTGCTTCGGGACAAGCGGCGAGCCATTCGAAGGTGGTGTTGTCGGGCGCGACCATGCCGGCGCGCGCGCCGCCCTCGATCGTCATGTTGCAGACGGTCATACGCTCTTCCATGGTCATCGCGCGGACTGTCGAGCCCGCATATTCGATGACGTGGCCGGTTCCGCCCGCCGTGCCGACCTTCGCAATGAGCGCGAGCACGATGTCCTTGGCCGTCACGCCGCGCGGCGGGGTGCCGTCGACGATGGCGCGCATGGTGCGGGGACGGCGCTGCAACAAGCACTGTGTTGCCAGGACGTGGCCGACTTCGCTCGTGCCGATGCCGAACGCGAGCGCGCCAAAGGCGCCGTGCGTGCTCGTGTGGCTATCGCCGCACGTGATGGTCATGCCGGGACGCGTCAGTCCGAGCTCGGGCGCGATGACGTGCACGATGCCCTGGCGGTCGTCTCCCAGCGAGTAGAGGACGATGCCGTGCTCGCGGCAGTTGCGTTCGAGCTGCTCGATCTGGAGTCGGGCCTCGGGATCCTCGACGAGGCGCGGGCCTCGAACGGGGCGCGGCGTCGTGGGAGTCGAATGGTCCATCGTCGCCACGGTGCGGTCGGGGCGACGGACGGACAGACCGCGCTCGCGCAGCACCTGGAAGGCCTGGGGCGATGTGACCTCGTGGATGAGATGCAGGTCGACGTACAAGACCGCCGGTGTCGACGACGTCTCTTCGTCGACGACGTGGGCGTTCCAGACCTTTTCGAAAAGCGTCTGTCCCATCAGGAAGCGACCCCCACGTTCGATCCGCGTCGCTGCGGCCCGGCGTCCTCGACAGCCTGGGGCGTCATTGCGCGAAGCACGCATAGCTCGTAGCTGTCGAGCAAGGCCTGGCAGCTCGCCTCGATGATGTTGTCCGAGCAGCCGACCGTGATCCAGCGCGCATCGCCGTGCGCGGCCTCGAGCAGCACGCGAGTCGTCGAAGCCGTCGCGCGTTCGGGGTCGAGAATGCGGACCTTGTAGTCGACGAGTCGCAATCGCTCGAGCTCGGCGAAGCGCGGGACGAGCGCTTGCCGTAGTGCATGGTCCAGCGCATCGACCGGTCCGTCGCCCTCGGCTTCTGTCATGACCGCGTCCCCATTCACGCGCAGCGTGACCTTGGCCTTTGCAGGCATGCCGCGATTGATATCGGTCTGCTCGGTTTGCGATTGGACCAGCACGTCGACGAGCTCGAACGGCGCCGCATAGCCCGCCTGCTCTCTGCGCATCACGAGCTCCACCGTTCCGTCGGCGGCCTCGAGCTGGAACCCCTTATTTTCCATCTCCTTGACCCGCGCGAGCACCGACGATTCCCGATCGCCCACGTCCAGGCCGAGCGACCGCGCGCGGGCTCGCAGGTTCCCCCGCCCCGAGAGTTCCGACACGAGGATTCGCCTGGAGTTTCCGACCGCCGCGGGCGGCACGTGCTCGTAGGCTCCTTCGAGCCGCTCGGACGCGGCCGCATGGTAACCAGCCTTGTGCGCAAACGCCGAGGCGCCGACGTAGGGGGCAAACGCGTCGGGAGCCATGTTGGCGATCTCGCTCGCGCGGCGCGACAGCTCGGTCAACCGCCGCAGCGCCAGCTCGTCGACGCAGTGGCGCCCCAGCTTGAAGGTGAGCGCGGGAGCGATAGTGACGAGGTTTGCGTTTCCGCATCGTTCCCCCCAACCGTTGAGGGTGCCTTGCACCATCGTGGCGCCAGCCTCGACCGCCGCGAGGCTATTGGCCACCGCGAGCTCGGAGTCATTGTGTGTATGGACGCCGACTCGACAGGCATGAAACGAGGCCAGCGATGCGACCGCCTCGCTCACCACCCGGCTCACCCACGCCGGCAAGCTGCCGCCGTTGGTGTCGCAGAGCACGACCCAATCGGCGCCGGCCTCCGCGGCTGCGCGCGCCGCTGCAAGCGCATATGTGCGGTCTTCGCGCATCGCATCGAAAAAGTGCTCCTCATCGAAGATCACTTCGCGCCCGCGGTCCTTCGCGAACGCGACAGACTCGGCGATCATGGCCAGGTTCTCCTCGAGGGATACACCGAGTACGTGACGCACGTGCGACGGCGAGGACTTGCCCACGAACGCCACGGCGGGCGTCTCTGCGGCGAGCAACGTGTGCAGGTTCATGTCATTGTCGGCGCGAACTCCGGCGCGACGCGTCCCGCCGAAGGCGGCGATCTTCGCGCGGCGGGGCCGGGCGCGCCGGAAAAACTCGGCGTCCTTCGGATTCGAAGACGGAAAGCCGCCCTCGACGTAAGGAATCCCGAACTCGTCGAGGAGCTCCAAGATACGGAGCTTGTCCTCCAGTGAAAAACTCAGTCCTTCGCGCTGCGAGCCATCTCGCAACGTCGTGTCGTAAAGGTACACATCCATGGTTAGGGACCCCAATGCAGCGATGCGCGTCCTTCGAGGATCGATCGCAGGTCGTCGTCGTCGATTTCCTTCTTGTGCTCGGCCACCTGTTTGACCATTGCGAGCGCGTCGTCGAGGCGATCCTCGCGTATGCTGAATCCGAGCTGCTCGAATCGCCGGCGCAGCGCGTGCCGCCCGCTGTGCTTGCCGAGCACGAGGCGGGAGACGCCGAAGCCGACGTCCTCGGGACGCATGACCTCGTAGGTCGCGCGGTTGGCCAGGACGCCGTGCTGGTGGATTCCGGATTCGTGTGCGAACGCGTTAGAGCCGACGACGGCCTTGTTGGGCGCGACGATGCAGCCCGTGATGCGCGACACCAGGCGGCTCGTCGGGCAAAGAAGCCGTGTCTGGACCCCCGTCGCGACTCTGAAGTGGTCGCGGCGCGTGACCAGCGCCATGACCAGCTCTTCCAGGGGACAATTGCCCGCCCGCTCTCCGAGCCCGTTGATCGTGCACTCGATTTGTCGTGCCCCTGCGTCGACCGCGGCCAGGGCGTTGCCGACGGCGAGCCCGAGGTCGTCATGGCTTTGAATGCCAAGCGCGACGCCGTCGACGCCGCGGACGCCGGCGCGCAGTCCCCGAAAGAGCTCGGCGATCTCAGTGGGAACCGAGTAGCCCACCGTGTCGGCGATGTTGACGGTCGTCGCCCCCGCCGCGATCACGCGCTCGACGACCTCGGCGAGGAAGTCCGGCTCGGTGCGTGTTGCGTCCTCGGCAGAGAACGCCACGTCGTCGCAAAGGGACCGAGCATAGGCAACACCTTCCGTGGCGGAAGCGAGGACTTCGTCGCGCGACATGCGCAGCTTGTGCTCGCGGTGGATGGGGCTCGTTGCCACGAAGACGTGAAGCCGCCGTCGCGTCGCATCGCGTACTGCCTCGAAGGCGCGGTCGATGTCTTCGCGTATGCAGCGGGCGAGGGCAACGACGATGGGCCCCTGAATCGTCTCCGCGATGGAGCGGACCGCCTCGAACACGGCGACCGAGGCCACGGGGAACCCGGCTTCGATGGCGTCGACGCGCAAGTCGCGGAGCGCGCGCGCGATCTCCAGCTTCTCTTCGAGGTTGATGGATACTCCGGGCGATTGCTCGCCGTCGCGCAGCGTGGTGTCGAAGATGAGGACCTGTGGCTCGGGTGCACCCATGGCGCCTATACCTCCCGAACCGCAGCGAGCCGCGCGACTTGAGCCTCGCCCTCCTCGACGTGAACCATCTCCACGTCGATCAACCGCTGCACCTGTCGGACGAGCACCTCCGGCGAACGGTCTCCTTCGAGGGTGGCGTGCACTGTCATCGTCGACCCGTCGCGCGTAGTTCGCGCCTCGAGCGCCACCACATGCCAGCCACGGCGCCGAACCAGGCCGATGAGCCGTTCCAGATCTCCTTCCGCGCGTCGCACCCGGACCGCGAGTCTCATCGAGTTCCTCCTGCCGCAGGGCGCGGCGTTTTGTGGTCGTGGTCGAGCATCGACGAATTTGCGGCCCCAGGCTTGACGATGGGCCACACGTTCGTCGTGGGGTCGACCACCACGTGGCACAAGAGCGGCGCCGGGCCGTCGACGATTCGCTCGACCGCGCGCTCCACCTGGTCTGCGCGGTCGACGCGAAATGCAGGGATGCCGAAGGCCTCGGCGACGCGAACGAAATCAGGATTGTCGCTCAGGTCGATTTCGCTGTAGCGCTCTTCGTGGAAAAGCTCCTGCCACTGGCGCACGAGCCCGAGCGCGCGATTGTCGATGAGGACGATGCGTACGGGCAGCGAATAGCGGACGATGGTCGAGAGCTCCTGCAGGTTCATCATGATCGAGCCGTCGCCGGTGACCGCGATGACCAGCGACCCCGGGCGCGCGAAGCAGGCTCCTATGGCGGCCGGGACGCCGAAGCCCATGGCGCCAAGGCCGCCGCTCGTAAGGTGCCGGTCGGGGGACTCGAAGCGCACGTGCTGCGCGACCCACATCTGGTGTTGTCCCACGTCGCAGGCGAACGTGGCGTCGCGCGGTGCGCGATCGGAGAGGCGTCGCAGGAGCGTGGGTGCGTGGACCTTTTCGTTGCGAGGCGATGGGTCCAGAACGTACTGGCGCTTCCATTCCAGGCACTGGGCGCGCCAGGGGTCAATGTGGTCGAGCGGTCGCGCAAGCTCGCGCAATGCGACGCGGGCGTCGCCGATCAACGACACGTTGGCGCGCCTCAGTTTGCTCACTTCGGCGGCGTCGATATCGATGTGAATGACTTCGGCATGGGGCGCGAAGTCCGCGAGCTTTCCCGTCGCCCGGTCGTCGAAGCGCGCGCACGCGCAGAGGAGCAGATCGCTCTCCTGGACGGCATAGTTGGCGCCCTTGGTGCCGTGCATTCCGAGCATCCCGAGCGAGAGCGGGTGATCGGTGGGAACCGTGCCGAGCCCCATGAGCGTCGAAACGAAGGGGAGGCGAGTGGTCTCCACGAGCGCGCGAATCTCGGGGATGGCTTGAGCGCGCCGGACGCCGCCGCCTATATAGAGGAGGGGGCGCCGCGCACGTTCGAGCGCGCGCACGCCGCGGGCGATGGCCTCCGAGTCGGGCGGGGAGGGGCCCTCCGGCGCCGATGCGAGCCGAACCGACGATTGCATGCGGTCGCCGGCTGGGCTGTTGGCGACGTCCTTGGGTATGTCGATGAGTACCGGCCCGGGACGGCCGGTGCGCGCGATCCGGAAAGCTTCGTGCACGACGTCGGCCATCTCGGTCGCGCGACGCACGACGAAGCCGTGTTTGACCATCGGCATGGTCATTCCCAGGACGTCGAGTTCCTGGAACGCATCGGTCCCCATGAGGCTGGTAGGGACCTGTCCTGTGATGATGACCATCGGCACCGAGTCGGCGCAGGCGTCGGCGATGCCCGTGACCAGGTTGGTCGCGCCGGGGCCGGAAGTCGCCATGCAGACACCCACCTGCCCGGTGGCGCGGGCCCAGCCGTTTGCGGCAAAGGCGGCACCCTGCTCGTGTCGTACGAGGATGTGCCGGAGCTTCGAGTCCACGAGCGCGTCATAGACAGGAAGGATGGCGCCACCGGGATAACCGAAGACGATGTCGACGCCCTCGGCCTCGAGCGCACGCACGAGAGCCCCCGCGCCGTTCATCGTTTTGCTTCAGCCATCGGTTGGCTCCTCCCAGGAAGAGTCGCCGAGGCTCCGTGCTCCGCGCTTGATCGGGTCGCCGGCTGAGCGCCGGCCGTCGCGGTCTCGCGGTCGCCCTCGGCGAGCCACGACATGCGCTCACGCAGCTTTGCGCCGACGCGCTCGATCGGATGCACCAGGTCACGCGCCAGCAGACGCGAGTAGCGTGGCCGTCCGGCTTGGTCTTCGAGGATCCACTCGCTGGCAAACGCGCCCGAGCGAATCTCCTCGAGCAGCGTGCGCATCGTCTGTCGCACGTGATCGTCGACGACGCGCGGCCCGCGCGAGAGGTCGCCGTACTTCGCCGTTTCGCTCACGAAGCGATGCATCTTGGCAAAGCCCCCTTCGTAGAGCAGGTCGACAATGAGCTTGAGCTCGTGCAAGCACTCGAAGTAGGCGACCTCGGGCTGATATCCGGCGCCCGTCAGCGTTTCGAACGCCGCCGCGATGAGCTCCGTGACGCCGCCGCAAAGCACCGCCTGCTCGCCGAACAAGTCGGTCTCCGTCTCTTCCGCAAAGGTCGTCTCGAGGACGGCCGCGCGTGTGCCTCCGATCCCGCGCGCATAGGCGAGCGCTCGGTCGCGCGCGTGTCCGGTGGCGTCCTGATGGATGGCCAGGAGACACGGCACGCCGTGGCCTTCGGTGTACGTGCGCCGAACCAGCCGCCCCGGAGCCTTCGGGGCGATGAGGGTTACGTCCAATTCGCGAGGGGGAGCAATGCGCCCGTAGTGGATGGCGAAGCCATGGGCGAAGAGAAGCATCGCCTTCGGTCGTAGCCGCGGTGCGACCTCCTCTTGCCAGACGCGCGGTTGCGCCATGTCCGGTACCAGCATCGCGACCACGTCGGCTTCGGCCACCGCGTCGGGCACGGTTCGAGGCTTGAACCCGTCGCGCTCGGCGAGCGCCCAAGTCGCACCTCCTCGGCGCAACCCGACCAGTACTTCGCGCCCGTCGTCGCGCAGATTGAGCGCGTGCGCGCGACCTTGGCTCCCGTAGCCGACGACGGCGATGCGTTTGTCGGACAATTGCGCGTCAGAAGCGTCTTCGGTTCTCATGTTGTTTGCTTTCTCGCATCCAAGGGGTGAAAAAAAGCCCCCGCACCGTTTGCCGGTGCGGGGGCCGGGGTGGCGAAACGTACGCCTTACCTCGGCGGCCCGCACCTGGCCTCAATAAGGCCAATAATGTCGATCACTACGAGAGCCCGCAGCCGTCCGCCGAGCACGTCGGGCACGACGTGTAGCGTTGAAGAAGAGACGGACAACGGAGCCCTATACATCGCGACACCACCCTACCATCGGCAGAGCCACGCGTCAAATCGCATGCGATGCGTTATTGGAGTTTAGACGCGGTGCGTTCAGCGAGATTATCGCGAGCCGATCACGGGCACGCGACGCTTTCCCCCAGCGAGCAGATGCCGTTGACGCACGACGCGAACACGTCGCATGTCTCGGCCGAGGAGTTCTTCGAGCCGCATGGCTGGCCGTCGGGAATGACCACTGGGCATGTGCCGCCGCTTCCGAAGAAGCTTGATGAGCAATTCCCGACGAGACACCGAACGGTGTTTCCGCACGACTGACCGCTCGCTGCCCATCGAGGCGCCACGCACTGGCTCGGGTTCGCCGCCACATCGCAGACGAGCCCCTGGGCGCAACCCGAATCCTGAAAGCACGGCGCTCCTGCGTCTCCGGGATTTTGGCATGTCTGACCAGGAGAACCAATACACGATAGAGGATACGCGCAACCCATCGCTTCGTTGCAGCGCGCATCCGCTTCCTGAGGGAATTCGCAATTTCTTGTGAACGGGTCGCAATAGAGCCCGGGTTTGCACGAGGTCCCGCCGCTCACGCTGAAACAGGATGTTCCGACATTGCCCGTGTTCTCGAGGACGCAGGTCGGATTCGGCGATGAAACGTTGCACTGTGCACCCGGCGCGCATTGCCCTTGTGCAACGTTGCCGCAAGGCTGGCCCAGCGGGATCACCCCTCTGCAAGATCCGCACGCTAGCATCTGCGAGCTGCCGCTGTCGGGGTCATACAAGAACGGCTTGGTGCACGAGTTGCTCGCGCACTGCAGCGGTTCCGTGCACGAGGCGTCGCCGCCCAGAGTGCCGGATCCGAGGCATGCCGTCAGGATCGACGAGATGCGACATCCATTGGCGGCGGCCGCGTTCGCACACGAGCTGAGTTTCTCGGGAGTCAGCGCGATTCCAGGGAGAGCGAGCCCCCGCTGGCACACCTGCTCGTAGCGCTGGCGCATGTGCGCGACCGCGTCGGCGGGCGGGGCTGCTTGAGCGCATTGGACGTTGAGGGCGTCAAATACACGGTCGCACGCGGCGAGCGCGGTTGCGCTCGTCTGGTCCGATTGGCCCGAGTGACAAGCGGAGACAGACGCGGAAAGGGCAAGGATGGCGAGTTGCGTTGCGCGCGTTCGTCTGCTCATGTTCCTCCCCCGCTATGCGCGAGTAAGTTGCTGCACGAGTGTAGTCAGGTGAGGAAACCGCATCGTCAGCTCATCGCGGCGGGGCATTTCGAAGTCGACGAAGTCGAATCCAGGCGCCACCGTGCAACCGCACAGCGCGAAACGCGCTCCACGGGGCACCGCGGCCTGCCAGACCCCGGCGCGAACGACATGCTGGGGGCGGTCGCCCTGTTGTATGCCCTTCCCGAGTACCGTCGCAGTGTGCTCGCCGGACTCGGCAATCGTGTGGAGCTCGAGCGGGTCGCCGTCGTAGTGATGCCAGACTTCGTCGGAGGCCACTCGGTGCAGGGCCGAGAAGGTTCCGGCGGGCAACAGGAAATAAATGGCTGTCGATGCGGCGCGCGGGCCTCTCGGCGTTTGCACGACCTGGCTTGCGCGAAACATCTCTCGATAAAAGCCGCCTTCCGGGTGCGGCGCGAGGCCCAGGGCATGAACGAGAGCGAGTGCATATTCGTTTATCGACCACGCGGCCATGGCCAGGCCACGATACACTCGCGCGGTGGCTGCGAACCCATTTGCTTCATACGACGCCGTCGGATTGGCCGACTTGATTCGACGGCGCCAAGCGTCGCCCGCGGAGGTGCTGGAAGGGGCCATCGCCGCGATCGAAACGCTCAACCCGCGGCTCAACCCCGTCATCTTCAAAGCGTATGACGAGGCCCGAGCTGCCGTGCGAGGCGGTCTCCCGGACGGACCGTTCATGGGAGTGCCCTTCCTTGCCAAAGCGCTTTACTGCCAGGTTGCAGGATGGCCGGCAGAAGAGGGAAGCCGCGCACTGGCAGGTCGGCGTAGCGCCGCCGATGGGACGCTCGCGACACGCTGGCGGAGGGCCGGGCTCGTGTTGGCCGGCAGTACCAACACGCCGGAATTCGGTCTTACGGGCACGACCGAGGGGCAGCACCACGGCGCCTGCCGAAATCCGTGGCAGCCCGATCACATCGCAGGAGGCTCATCGGGTGGCGCCGCAGCGTCCGTTGCGGCGGGCATCGTACCCATGGCCCACGCGAGCGACGGCCTCGGCTCCATTCGCATCCCGGCCGCATGTTGCGGGCTGGTGGGCCTCAAGACGACGCGCAACCG
>Ga0210409_10004587_pt1 | contig 14820 bp, 12 predicted proteins | sample IncBWH17MmetaG_FD_161649 | JGI IMG/M metagenome (GOLD analysis project Ga0210409, IMG submission 161649) | Forest soil microbial communities from Barre Woods Harvard Forest LTER site, Petersham, Massachusetts, United States - Inc-BW-H-17-M | ecosystem: Environmental > Terrestrial > Soil >... | reverse complement strand
CTATGCACGCCGAAACATCGCCCAGGGACACGTCGAGCGACTGCGCGAGTACGGCCACTTCGGCAATACCTTCGTCGAGCACGGCGAGCCAGGTATTGAGGACGAGCTTCATGCGAGAGCCGCTACCCGCGCGCTCCCATCGCATCGTCTTCTGACCGAGCACCGAGAATACTGGCGCCAGTGCGTCGAGCGCCGCGGCAGGCCCAGACGCGAGGATGAGCAACTTCCCTTCTTCCGCGGGGGCCTTCGACCCGGACACCGGCGCATCCACGAACACGACATCACTCCGATGCGCCTGCGCGAGCGCCATGGCACGCTCGGTTCCGTCGACGCCGATGGTGCTCATCTGCAGCCACGTCGCGTCGGGCGGCAACGCGGCCAGCACTCGCGGCATCGTTTCCTCGATCGACGCGATCGTGGGGACCATCGTGAGCACTACACCGGCGTCGCGCACGGCCTCTTCTGGCGTCGCTGCTACCTGGGCACCCGCATCCGCGAGCCGCGCGGCTGCAGCGCCGGAGACATCCCACACGCTCACTCGCATTCCCGCGCCGAGGAGCCTTCGGGCAAACGCTGATCCCATCGTACCGACGCCGAGGACCGCAATATTTTGAGTTGACTGCATTTCGATCATCTCCAGGAGCCGCTGTAGCGTCAACATTGGGTGGCAGACTATAGTAGTGAAGCACATGATCTCTGACGTCGTCAAGAGCGTCCGGACACTCGCGAAGGCACCGGCATTCACGGCAGCGGCCGTCCTGTCCCTGACCATCGGCATTGGCGCGACGAGCGCGATCTTCGGCGCCGCGAACGCGCTCTTGCTCCGTCCGCTCCCCTATCCCGACGCCGAGCACCTGGCGATGCTCTGGCAGCGCTCGCCGGGACTCAACGTGCCGCGCGACTGGCTGTCGCTCGGCCAGTATCTCGACATCAAGGATGAGAACACGGTCTTCGGTCGCGTCGGGGCGGCGATTGGGGCCAGCTTCAACATGACGGGCGTGGGCGCGCCGGAACGACTCGACGGCGTCCGCCTTACCTCCTCTTTGCTGCCGATGCTCGGCGCGAGCGCGGCGGCCGGCCATCTCTTCACGGCCGACGACGACCAGCCGGGCCGCGCGCCGTCGGTCGTGCTCGCGTATGGCTTCTGGCAACGCCGGTTCGGTGGCGATCCGTCCGTCATTGGCCGATCCCTGACGCTGAACGGCAAGAGCGTCACCATCATCGGGGTGCTCTCGCGCGGCGTCCTCTTCGACCGTGAGGTCATGCCGGCGGTCAATGGTGTCGAGCGGATCGACGTCTTCCTGCCGCTCCCTGTGCCGGCGAGCGAACGAAGCAATCGTGAGGGCGAAGACTACAATATTTTCGCCACACGCAAACCCGGCGTGTCCAGCGAGACCGCGCAGACGGAGATGGAGACCATCGCCGCGCGCATGCGGCGCGAGTATCCCCAGGCCTATCCACCGAATGGCGGCCTCACGATCAGCGTCGTGCCGCTCATCGATCAGGTCGTCGGGGACACGCGACTCGCGCTGTACGTGCTCCTGGGCGCGGTCGCGGTGCTGCTCCTCATTGCGTGCAGCAACGTCGCGGGACTCCTGCTCTCGCGTTCCGCCGTGCGCGAAAGGGAGCTGGCGATTCGGGCCGCGATCGGCGCGAATCGCGCACGATTGGTGCGGCAACTCGCCGCCGAGAATCTCTTGCTCGCACTCGCGAGCGGCGCCCTGGGGCTCGGCGTGGCGTTCGCCGGCATCTGGATCTTGCGACACTTGGGCCCAGCCGGCGTCCCGCGTCTCGAGGCACTCACTATTGATGGGCGCGTGCTGGCGTTCACGTTCACGGTGTCGGTGGTGAGCACGCTCATCTTTGGCCTCGCCCCGGCGCTCCGGGCCGCGAGCGTCGACCCGCACGCCGCGCTCAAGGAGGGTGTTCGCGGATCGACGCTCGGCCACAGCCGGCTGCGCAGCGCACTCATTACGACCGAAGTGGCGTTGAGCCTCGTGCTGCTCATCGGCGCGGGTCTTCTCGTCCGCAGCTACGCCCGTGTCACGCGCGCCAACCCGGGCTTCGACCCGCATAACACATTGTCGCTGCGCCTTTCCCTGCCCGCCTATCGATACGGCACGCCGGAGGCGGTATCAGGTTTCTACCGGCAGCTCGGCGACCGGCTGCGCGCACTGCCGGGCGTCGCGTACGTCGGCACGAACTATCAGCTACCGCTGAGCTCTGTCGCCCTCGCCTGGGAGCCGATTCGCATTGAGGGGTATGTCCCTAAGGCGGCGGGCGCCGATATCATTATTGCGAGCAGCGCCTATGTGAGCCCCGACTACTTCAGCGCCATGGGCATGCCGCTCAGTGCAGGCCGCTTCTTCAGCGATCAAGACCGCCAGCAGACTCCACCGGTCGTGATCGTCGACGAGAATCTCGCCGCGCGGTTTTGGCCGCACGAGGACGCGATTGGCAAGCGGCTGCGCCAGGGCGCTGACGGTCCGTGGCGGACGGTCGTCGGCGTCGTTCGCGACGCCAAGGCGTACGAGGCCGACGTCTCGCCTCCGATCACGACCTATTTTCCGGTGGAGCAGTACACGATCGGCAGTCGCTTCGTCGTCGTGCGGACGCGCGCGGGCCTCACCGACGTCTCGGGTTTGACGAACGCGGTCTTGCGCGAGGTGCATACGCTGGACGCGGAGCTCCCGGCCTATGATCTCAGCACGATGGAGCACCGCCTGCACGATTCGCTCGCGCGCCGGCGACTCTCGATGCTGTTGTTTGCCACGTTCGCATCCGCGGCACTTATCCTGGCAGCGGTCGGCGTGTACGGCACGATCGCGTACTGGGTAGGCCAACGACGTCGCGAGATCGGCATCCGCATGGCCTTGGGCGGCAACCGCGCGAGCATTCTCGCGCTCATTGGCCGCGAATTCGCTCTGACGGTCGGGATCGGGATCGTCATCGGCGTCGGAGGCGCGCTTGCGCTGACACGCGTCATGTCCGCGTTGCTGTTCGCGGTGAGCCCGACCGACGCGCTGACATTCGGTGTCGCTCCCTTACTCGTGGGCGTCGTGGCGGCCGCTGCCGTCTACGTCCCCGCCCGCGACGCGGTCACGGCGGCGCCGACCGACGCGCTTCGCGCTGGCTCATAACGCCCCCAGCGCAAGGGACGGTAAGCGTGAAGGTGGACCCGATGCCCAATGCACTCTCGACCGTGAGGTCGCCGCCCATCCCTCGCGCGAGGTCGCGGCTGATGGCGAGACCGAGTCCGGTGCCTTCGTCCTTCCCCGGCAAGCGCGCGCCGACCTGCACAAACGGCTCGAAGATCGCCTGAAGCTGTTCGGTGGCGATCCCCCGGCCGGTGTCAGCCACACTGAGCTGTACCGGCAGTTCGTTCGCCGGCAGCGAGAGTGGCGGCGCGCCCTCGGCGCGGCGACGGTCGACCGTCGCGGCCGCGAGCGTGACGCGTCCGCCGGGCGCCGTGAACCGGATGGCGTTGGCCAGCAAGTTGAGCAGAATCTGGAGCACTTTTTCCCGGTCGGCGTGCATGGAAAGCGTTGAGGAGCACGGCAGGCGCGCGAGCGCGAGTCGTTGTGTCAACGCGAGCGGCGCGACCATGTACCCGGCCGCGTCGAGCACCTCGCTTACCGGGACGTCGGTGATGAGAAAACGCGCCTGCGATTCTCTGAGCCGTGCGACGCGCAAGACATCGTTGATGAGGCTGAGCAAGTGCAGCCCCGCGCGCCGGATCCGGCTCAAGGCCTCTGTCTGGTCCGTGGACACCGGTCCTCGCATGCCCGTTGTCAGCAGCTCGGTATACCCGAGGATGGCGTTCAACGGCGTGCGCAACTCGTGGCTCATCGACGTGAGAATGGTGCCCTTGGCATCGTTGGCCTGCTCCGCATCGTCGCGCGCGACATCGGCGCCGATCTGTGCGAGCCGTCCGTCGTCGTAGAGGCGCGCGCCGTCGAGGAGGTTCGCGCATCGGGCGGCGAGATCTTCCGCCAGGACGACATCATCACTGGTATAGGGGGCAGCCCCGCTCGGCCCGACGAACGTGATGGCGCCGCGGAGCCGTTCATGGGCGATGAGCGGCACGACGAGGAGCGGGCCGAGGCCGAGGGCGCGGAGAATCCGCAGGTTGTCGGGACCGTGCGCCGCGCCGGCGAGTATCGCCTCGGTGTCCGCGGTGACGATCGTCGACACCCGCGACTGGGCGATGAGCGGAACGCCAATTGGATCGCCAGGCGCCGGCGACCAATGCCCGGCGAGCTCGCGGACGAGCCCCTCTTTCGTCGGATCGGGGTGCGCGATCGCCAGTCGGAGCCACGAGCCAGTGGGCTGGTCGACGTCGACGATGGACCAGGCACCGGCTACCGGGAGCGCGACCGTCGCAACGGCGGCATAGGCGTTCGACAGCTCGAGGGACGCCCCGAGGCGGCGACTCGTCTCGGCGAGGAACACAGCGCGTGCGCGCGCGTTGTCCGCGCGGCGCGCCCCATCCTGCTCGCGCAGCGCCGTGAGCAACAGCCGCTCGGTGATCGCCCGGTGGCGGATCCGGGTGACTTCGCGGCGTGGCGCCTTGCGCACGGTGACCACCAGGTAGTCCAACCGCCCGCCTTCATCCGCGGCGGGCCACGCGTCGCACAGCCAGAGGAGTCCGACGCGCGCGTCATGCGCGGAGACGCCGTTCCGCCGCACGCGGTCGAGCAGCGCGTTCACATCGCCGCGCGCGTCCGCGGGCAAGGCATCGGCAATCGGATCACCAAGGCCGACATACGCCTCCGCGTCGGCACTCAGGCGCCGAAACTCCGCGTTGGTGAAGATGCTTCCGTGCGCGGCGCCGCTCACGATCGCGGCCGCCATCGGCGCGTGCTCTAGAAAACGCTGGAGGAGCGCGAGCGACGCGTCGGCTTCGGCGAATAGCGGATTCATTCACTCGCCCGCGTGCGCGACGGCGCGGTACGTGCGTTCGTGCAGCGCACCGGCCTCACTCGCGTAGTCGAGCGCGACGAGCCGCTCCAGTACGCCCGCGACATCGCCATCGGCCACGCCGGCCTGCGTCGCGAGCAACGCCGGCGACGCCTCGCGCAGCCGAATCAGCACGTCGAGGATGGCGCCCTCGCGCTCGGTCAGCCCGGCGTATCCCGTATGGTAGTCGTCGAGACGCTTGCCAACGACGGCCCCCCGCTCGGTGATCTCGTACGCGCGATAGTCCCGGCTGTGTCGGCTACCGCGCATCTTGACGACGGCCAGCACCGGTCGGAGCTCACCGGCGATCTCCACATATCGTTGCACGATGATGTCGTCCGTGACAAAGGACACGCGCTCGAGTGTCACACTTGACGCGGGAGATGCCGGCGTTTCGGCGGTCATGACGACGGTGACGCCGATCGCCGTGAGTGCCCCGACGAGCCGATAGAGGGACTCGCGGAAGTCTTCGCGGAAGGTCGGAGCGAGCGCCACCTCGAATCCCGACAGCGAGTCGATGACGACCCGCGTCGCGCCGAGGCGCTCGACGTGCTCGAGGAGGGTGGCCAGCGTCTCGTCGACCGAGAGATCGAGTGGCCGCAGATAGATGACCGCCAGCGTATCTCGCTCGATCATCGCCGCCAGATCGATCCCCAACGCCGTCGCTCGCGCGAGATACGCTTCAGGGTATTCCTCGAAGACAACGGCGACGCCAGCCTCACCGTGGGCGAGGCCTTCGGCCAGGAACTGCGTGGCGAACATGGTCTTTCCACTGCCCGCCGGACCGGTAATCAACACCGCGTCGCCCGCCGGATAGCCCCCGCCCGTCATGGCATCGAGTCCGGGTACGCCGGTGGAGAGCCGCTCGTTGGGTCGCGGGCGGCGCTCGTCCTGGTGCCCGGGCATACGCGGAAAGACCTGGATGCCGCGCTCGCTCATGCGGAACGTGTGGAGGCCTGGTATCGGAGAGCGCCCGCGCATCTTGACCGCTTGCAACTTGCGGACGACGGAGTTGCGGTCCGATGCTTGTGAGAGCCAGAGGATGCCGTCGGCCACGGTGAAGAGCGGGTTGTCGAGCTCGGGCACGGCGTACTCGCCGATCAGAAACGAGGTCACTTCCCATGTCGTGAGCTGGAGCGCGAGCCGCTGCACGAACTGCTCCATACCCATCGTGTCGGACGCGTCGCGTCCCGATGACGGGAGCGCGAGGGTGCGAAACGAGTCGACGACCACGAGCGCGGGTTGAATCCGCTCGACTTCATCGACGATCCGTTGGAGGACCGCGGCGAGATCATCGCGCAGCACTTCCTCGGTCAGATTGATGAAATGCACGGCGGATCCGATGAGGTCCGACTGAAAGAAGCGGAACTGCCGCTGGTAGCGGATCATCTTGAGCGTGGGCTCGCCGAGCACCGTGAAATAGAGCGCCGGGCGCTCGACGGTGGCGTTGCTGAACACGATCTGCTGCGCCAGCGTGGTCTTGCCCGCGCCTGGTCCACCGGCCACCAGGTTGAATGACAGCTCCGGGAGTCCGCCGCGGAGCACCGCATCGAGACCGGGCACGCCGGTCGGCACGGATCCGATGAGCGATCCATCATCCGTTTCATCGTCGCGTCCCACGAGGCGAATCATTGAACGCCTCGCTCTGGACGCGCGCTCACGCGAGTCGGGGGACGCGCGAAAGAGCTCTGTTCCAGCAGGCTCAGCGCCATATCCTCTCCGATCAAGCGGCCGAGGAGCTCGATGAGGGCCGAGAGTATGGCCGCGGCGCCTTCGGTTGCCGCTGTGGCGCCGTGTCGGGTCGCGCTGTCATTGAGACCGTCCAAGCAGTACACCGATCGCGCGCTGGTTCGCACGGTGTCGAGCACCGGGTGCCCACCCTCCACCTGAGCGGTTGCCAGTGCACGCGCGAACAGGGCGTGACACCCGTCGCGTCCGATCCAGCGGGACAGCTCATCCGACACCCGCCGGCAGACGCGGTCGGCCCCCGACGTTGTGTCGGGGCCCGGCGGCGCCAATGTCTCACGAGTGAGAAGCTGGCAGGCCAGCTCGCGAGCGCGAGCTCTGGGTGGTGTGGAGGGCGTGGGCATGCGTCACGCGGTCGCGCTAGACGCCGTTGGGCGCGGCAACATTGCCGCAGGCGATGATCGTCGCCTTGTCGGTCGGCGACGCGTTCACGTTGACGTGATAGTCACCGATCCACAGTTCGCCTCCCAGTGTCGCGGTGGCGGTGGCCGTGCCGTCGCCCTTGACCTCGAGCCACGGGTACGCGCTCGCCACGCCGATCAAGTTCGCATCGTTGCCGCACTGGCCGCGGTAGACCTCCCACGGATGAAAGCCGAGGGGTGTCGCGTTGCGGATCACGACGGTGGCCATACTGCCGCTGGGTCCATTGCGAGCGAGCGATGCCGTGCCGCCCACGTCGAGCGCGCCACTCATGCCGTTCGGGGCCATCAGTGTGCCGGTCCAGTGCGCGCTGCCCGTCGAGTGCGCGCTACCCAGGGGATCCTGCGGGGCGATCTGCGCCAGGTTCTGCTGGCTGGCGACCGAGCTGCAGGAGGCCACGATCACGAGCGTCGCGAGCGCGACGAGAATCGAGGCAAAGCGTCGAATGTGCATCAGCCCTCCGGGCCGATGGCATATATACAGCTTTGACTAGTTAATGTCAATGATATAATATGGACAAATGATAGACACCGACACAGACACCGCTCTCCGCCATCACCCCATAGGAGTGGCCGCAGAACGAACCGGCCTCAGCCCGCACGTGCTCCGGGTATGGGAGCGCCGCTATCGCGCCATCGAGCCAACTCGGACCGATGGCGGACGGCGCCTGTATTCCGACGCTGACATCCAGCGACTCCGCCTCATGGCCTTGGCCACCACGGCCGGACGTGGCATCTCTCGGGTCGCACGGCTGCCAACGAAAGAATTGGCGCGATTGGTCCGCGATGACGAAGAGGCGCGCCGCCAGGTCGGCATCAGTGATCGAGGGCGGATCTCGGGCATCAGCGCCGCCACCACACATGATGTCGCTACGGCTCGAGCCCACGCGCGCGCGCTCGACGCGGTCGAGCTGGAGCACGTGCTGAGACGATCCGCCGCCCTCGTCGGCGCAGGCGCGTTTCTCGACACCGTGGCGACTCCGCTCCTGAGACAGATCGACGACGAACGCCACGCGGGAGAGCTCGCCACGGGCGAGGAGCAGTTGGTGCTCGTCGCGCTGCGCCGGATCATCGAAGGCGTCGTGCCCATCCTCACCGTGTCGGGCGATGCGCCGAGCTTGCTCGTCGCGACCCCCGTGGGCGACCGCCACGAGATCGAGGCTATCATGGCGACCGCGGTCGCCGCCATCGAAAATTGGCGTGTCACGTATCTCGGTCCGGGCGTGCCCGTGAGCGAGATCGCGGTGGCCGCCGCGAACACATCGGCTCGCGTGGTGAGCGTGACCTTGCCGCCGGCCGACGGCCACGACCTGTTGCTCCCCGGGCTGCGGGCATTGCGCGTGCGACTCGCTCCCCAAGTGCCGCTGGTCGTCGGTGGACCCGGCGCGCTCGAGATCGCCGCGGAGCTCAGGGGAGCGGGAATCAAGGTGATCGAGAATCTCACCGACTTGAGACTGGCGCTCCGCCTGGCGAGTCCGTCGGACTAAATCGGCTTCCCGCGACGGTACCACGGGACGGCCGGCGCCGCACGACGGACCAAGAGCTCGCGGTAGTACAGCGCAATGCGTGACTGAATCGCGTACTTCGTGTCGCCGGGGTCGGCCCGAAATGGCGCATATCGCTGCTTGTCCCCCGACACCCCGAACCACCACCACGCGTCCGCCAGCTCGTTTCGCTTTTCGACACGGCACGTGTAGGTGCGACTGTCGTCCTCGAAGTCGAATTCCCGGACGGCCATGTCCTAGACCACCGGCGCAATCGCGGGATCGCGATCCCATCCCAGGCTCGCGAGATCCTGTACCACCGTCGACACCACATCATCATCCGACGCGTCGACCGCGACGTTGACCCGACGAAAGGGCGTCCACGGTCCATCGCTGCCGGTCTGCATTATGTAGTGCCACGCCAGGCCTGCGCTGAGCACGCGCGCGTCCGTCTCGCCAGGTTGGGGAAACAGGGTCTTCGCATCGTTGAACTGGGAGACCACGATGTGCCGCTGCCGGTGACTGCGGCGGTGCGTCTGACTGAACGTGATTTCGCGCATGGGGGCTTCCATAGAGCACTCCTGAACAAAGACTGAGTGGCCGATCGACCCTTGAAGGATACGCCCACGCTGGCACTCTGTCAAATTTATGTCTTGGACAAATCATTGACACATACCGTGCCGGGGTATATGTTCAAATTCTATTGAATCGGAGCTCTTATGGACAGCAAGATTGCCACCGCCGCGCGTGTCAGCCCTCTGGCGGACCGCGTCGTCGTGCGAGCGCTGGAAGAGACGGAACAGATGCGGGGCGGGCTCTTTATCCCGGATACCGCCAAGGAAAAGCCGCAACAGGGCGAGATCGTCGCCATCGGACCCGGCCGTTTCGACGAGGGAAAGCGGGTCCCTATGGAGGTCAAGGTCGGTGACAAAGTGCTGTATGGGAAATACACCGGCACCGAAGTCACCGTCGACAACGAACCGCTGCTCATCCTTCGCGAGTCGGACGTCCTCGCGGTCATCAGTTAGCACTTCTTAGGGAATCCGAACATGTCTACCAAAGAGCTCCATTTCAGTACGGACGCCCGCGCGGCACTCAAGCGCGGCGTCGACCAACTCGCCGATGCGGTGAAGGTCACCCTCGGTCCCCGAGGGCGGAATGTCGTCATCGACAAGAAATACGGCGCCCCGACGATCACCAAGGATGGGGTGACCGTCGCGAGGGAGATCGAGCTGTCCGACCCCATCGAGAACATGGGGGCGCAGATGGTCAAAGAGGTCGCGACCAAGACCTCTGATATCGCCGGCGATGGCACTACGACCGCGACGGTCCTCGCCCAAGCGATCTTCCGCCAGGGGCTCAAGAACGTCACCGCGGGTGTCAACCCGATGGCGCTCAAGCGCGGCATCGACAAGGCCGTCGCCGCCGTCGTCGCGGACCTCAAGACGCTGAGCCTCCCAACCGCCGGGAAGAAGGAGATCGCGCAAGTCGGCACCATCTCGGCCAACAACGATCCCGAGATCGGCAATCTCATTGCCGAGGCGATGGAGAAGGTCGGGAAAGACGGCGTCATCACCGTCGAGGAGGCCCGTGGTCTCGAGACAACGCTCGACACCGTCGAAGGGATGCAATTCGACCGCGGCTATCTGTCACCGTATTTCGTGACGGAACCGGAGAAGATGGAAGCGGTCCTGGAAGACGCCTACATCCTCATCCACGACAAGAAGATCTCGTCGCTGAAGGACGTGCTTCCCATTCTTGAAAAAGTCGCTCAGCTCGGGAAGCCGCTGCTCATCATCGCCGAGGACATCGAAGGCGAAGCCTTGGCCACGCTCGTGGTCAACAAGCTCCGCGGCACGCTCCGCATCTGTGCGGTGAAAGCCCCGGGCTTCGGCGACCGCCGGAAAGCCATGCTCGAGGACATCGCCGTCCTCACGAACGGCACGGTGCTCTCCGAGGATGTCGGCTTCAAGCTCGAGAACGCCGGCGTCAAGGACCTGGGTCAGGCCAAGCGCCTCGTGATCGACAAAGACGATACGACGATCATCGATGGGGCGGGTGAGACCGAGAAGATCCAGGGCCGTATCAAGGAACTCCGGTCGGCCATGGACAAGTCGACCTCCGATTACGACAAGGAGAAGCTGCAGGAGCGGCTGGCCAAGCTCGCCGGCGGCGTGGCGATTATCAATGTCGGGGCCGCGACCGAGCCTGAGATGAAAGAGAAGAAGGCCCGGGTCGAGGACGCGCTGCACGCGACCCGCGCCGCGGTCGAAGAGGGTATCGTACCGGGCGGCGGCGTGGCGTTCCTGCGCGCGCAGAAGGCGCTCTCGCGCCTCGTGCTCGAGGATGCGGACGAGCAGATCGGCGTGGACATCGTGCGGCGCGCGATCGAAGAGCCGATTCGCATCATCGTCCAGAATGCCGGCGCCGAGGGCTCCATCGTCATCGAGAAAGTGCGGGCGTCCAAGGAAAACAACTATGGATACAATGCGCAGACCGAGATCTACGAGGATCTCGTGCTCGCCGGTGTGATCGATCCCACGAAGGTGGCGCGCACTGCGCTCCAGAACGCGGCGTCCATCGCCGGTCTGCTCCTGACGACCGAGGCGATCGTAGCCGAGAAGAAAGAGCAGAAGGGTGCGGCGTCCGGCGGCTCCCCGGGCGGCGGGATGGGAGGGATGTACTAGGCGAGATGGCCGTATGGCAGTGACGTGCTCGGTCAGGACGCCACTGCCTGTACTACATTAGAACCATGACGACGTTTTCGACCGACACGAACCGACTCGAAGCGTTTAGCGATGGCGTGCTGGCCGTGATCATCACCATCATGGTCCTCGAGCTCCGGCCCCCGCATGCCGACACGCTCCAGTCGCTCCGTCACACGCTCCCGAGCATTGCGTTGTACGCGCTGAGTTTCGTGTTCGTTGGCATCTATTGGAACAACCATCACCACATGCTGCGCGCCAGCAAAGGGATCAATGGACTCGCGATGTGGGCGAATCTCCACTTGCTCTTCTGGCTCTCCCTGGTGCCCTTTGCGACCGAATGGCTTGGCCAGAACCCGAGAGCGGTTGGCCCAACCGTCTTCTATTGCGTCATCTTGTTGATGGATTCTCTCTCGTATGTGCTGCTGCAACGCGTGTTGCTCAACGTCAACGGGAAATCCACGCCGTTCGCGAACGCCGTTGCCGTGGACATCAAGGGTACGCTATCGAGTGCGCTGTACGTTCTTGCAGTTGCCGCGGCGTTTCTCTCTCCGATCGCCTCGGATACCATTCTGGTGGCGGTGGCCGTGATGTGGCTCGTCCCCGACCGTCGGTTCGAGCCACTGATTAACCAGCATGCCGAAGCGTGAACGTAGAGGCGTCGCGGGCGTGCTGCTCGCCGCGGGGACGTCGAGCCGGATGGGTCGCGACAAGATGCTTCTCCACCTCGATGGCGAGAGCATCGTGAGGCGCGCCGCTCGACGGGCTGTGGCAGGCGGGCTGTCGCCTGTCATTGTCGTCTTGGGAGTGCACGCGGATCACTCGCGCGAGTTGGACGGGCTTTCGTGTCGTGTCGCCTTCTGCACGGACGGCCCGATGTCGGCATCCATTCAAACGGGGCTCGGCGCGGTGCCATCGACCGCGCCGGCCGCCATGATACTGCTGGCCGATATGCCGCTCGTGACCGCCGAGATGATCAGCACGATGATCGCGCGGTATGAGAGCACGCGGGCGCCGCTCGTGATCTCGGACTACGATGGCGTCACCGCACCGCCCGTCATTTATGATCGCTCCCTGTTCGCCGAGGGCGGCGGACGGCAGGTTGTCGATCGGCATCGGGGAGAAGCCGAGGTGCTGTACTGGCCCGGTAAAGCACTGGTCGATCTCGATGTCCCCGAGGACTACGCTCGGCTCACTGCACGATGATTGTCGCGCGTTGCCCCACTTCGGCGTGCACCAAGTACCAATACTCAAACCGTCCGGTGGCGTAGCCCGCCTGCTGCGGCACGTGCAGCGGACCGTCCGGCCCCGCGAGGCCCTTCTAGGTCAGATAGTCGCGCACAAGGTCGAGCAGCGATATACGTGAATCGACGCTCAGTTGCCGACGTTTGCCCGTTCACAAGAAGGCTGATCATGCATCATCGTAGGACCGAATTTCGTATCAGCACCATTTGCCCATCGGTCTACGCTGCGCTATTACTGTTGTCGTATTGACTGTGTGCGCGGGAGACCCGATCAAAATTCAGACGTTTCTGTTATCGCTGCCGCTCGCCGGAGCCCTCTTGATGCGTCCAGCCATGTACCGCATTCCACTCGATGCGACCGTGGCCGGGCGCGGCGCGTCGGGCGCGGCGACGTTGTCGCGCCCGACGTCTCCATTTTCTATGCCGGTCACTCGCGACGGCCACATCGTCTATGATGTGGCCGTCGCGGTCCAGGGCCTGCCCTCCCCCGACGCATTCAACGGCGCCACGTCGTATGTGGCGTGGGCCACGGTGCCCGACCTGTCACTCGCCGTGTCACTCGGCCGGCTGGGGTCCGATGGCACTACCCACGGTCAGGTCGCGTGGAACAAGTTCATCGTGCTCGTGACGGCCGAGCGAACGGCCGGCGCGCGGTGGACTGGTCCGATCCTCCTCAAAGGCTCGTCGCCCAGCACCTGGATGCAGCGCTTCCAGGCTCACGTGACCGGAAACGCCGGCAACCCCGACTTTTGACCGTGCTGAGATCGGCCCTGGCCTTCGCGCTGCTCCTGGGTCCTCCCGTCCCAGCCCAGGACACGTCGATGGCCGGCATGCACATGGCGATGCCCATGGGTGGCAATAGCAACGGTCATCGCATGCCACCGATGCCTGCCGGCATGCTCATGATGCCGGGACTCGATAGCGTGTCACCACAAGTGACGGCGTTCCTGCCCGCGGGGGACGCGTCGCCCGCGGTGGCCAGCACGGTGGTCGAGCTCAAAGATGGCGACACGCTGTCGCTCGACGCCCGGCTCGTCACGCGCACGATCAATGGCGCGACGTACACCACGTACGCCTACAACGGCCAGATTCCCGGCCCGCTCATTCGGGTGAAGGAGAACACGACATTCGTGGTGCGACTCACGAATCACATCGACCTGCCCACATCGATCCACTGGCACGGGGTGCGCATCGAGAACCAATACGACGGCAGCGCGGGCATGACGCAGCCTCCGGTCATGCCGGGTGCGTCGTTCATCTATCGGGTTCACGTGCCGGATGCCGGATTATTCTGGTACCACCCCCACGTGCGCGAGGATGTCGAGCAAGGGCTCGGTCTCTTCGGCAACCTGCGCGTCGACTCGCCCGACCCGGCGTATTACAACCCGGTGAACGCCGAGGCGACACTGATGCTCGATGATCTCCTGGTCGACAAGACTGGTCTCATCCCGTACGGACGCGATGGCGCCAACTTCGCGATCATGGGAAGATTTGGCAACGTGCCGCTGGTGAACGGTCAGCCCCGGTATCACCTCGATGTGCGCAAAGGCGACGTGGTGCGCTTTTTCCTCACCAATGCGTCGAACGCGCGGAGCTACAATCTCGACTTGGCCGGCGCGAGGCTCAAGATCGTGGCGACGGATGTGAGCCGGTATGAGCGCGAGGTCCCGGTGACGAGTGTCGTCATCGCGCCCGCGCAGCGATTTATCGTCGAGGCACGGTTCGACAGCGCCGGTACCTTCGCGCTCGCCAACCGCGTACAGGCTGTCTCGAATTTCACCGGCGAATACTCGGTCGAGGCCGATACACTGGGTACGGTTACGGTGTCCGCTGCGCGGACTACCGCCGACCATGGGCGGGAATTTTCGAACCTGCGGACCGTGTCCGAGGTGACCAAAGATATTGATCGATTCAGGTCAGCGTTCAATAGGCAGCCGGACCATACGCTCATCCTGACGGTCAACATTCAGGGTCTTCCCAAAACCATCGTGCAGTTCATGGCCATCGATACCATGTACTTCAACCCCGTCGAATGGAATGACGGCATGCCGGATATGAACTGGGTATCGACAAGCAAAGAGGTCCGTTGGATTATGCGCGACAGCGCGACCGGCAAAGACAACATGGATATCGATTGGCATATGAAAGCCGGCTCCGTCGTGAAGATCCGCATTCACAACGACGAGCGCTCGATGCATCCGATGGCGCATCCGATCCACTTTCATGGTCAACGATTCCTAGTGCTCGATCGCGATGGTGTGCG
>Ga0210409_10004586_pt1 | contig 14821 bp, 12 predicted proteins | sample IncBWH17MmetaG_FD_161649 | JGI IMG/M metagenome (GOLD analysis project Ga0210409, IMG submission 161649) | Forest soil microbial communities from Barre Woods Harvard Forest LTER site, Petersham, Massachusetts, United States - Inc-BW-H-17-M | ecosystem: Environmental > Terrestrial > Soil >... | reverse complement strand
GGGGATGTGATCCTGAAGCTCAACGGCCAGCCGCTGAAGGATTCCTCGGAGCTGCCGGTGCAGATCGCGAGCGTGTCACCGGGTACCACGGTGAATCTCGAGATCTGGCGCAACCATGCCACGCGCGACATCAGCGTGAAGCTCGGCGCCATGGAGGACAAGCGCATTGCCGCCAACCTCAAGGGACACGAGGATGCGGGCGGCAAGCTCGGGCTCGCGGTGCGGCCGCTGACCGTCGATGAGCAACGTCAGGGCAACGTCAAGGGTGGCCTCGTGGTCGAGCGCTCGAGCGGCCCGGCCGCCGAAGCGGGCATCCAGCCGGGGGATGTGGTGCTGGCCGCCAACGGCGCACCGGTTGGGAGCGCCGACGAGCTGCGTGGCGCGGTGGAGAAATCCAAGGGACACGTCGCGCTCCTCATCCAGCGCGGGGACGCGCGGCTGTTCGTGCCAGTGCGGGTCGGCTAGGTCGTTCAGGCGGACCCGTTGCTCACCATCGCCGCCATCAGCTCGTTCACCGGCAGCGCATCGAGCGGCTGTGCCTTCGCGAACAGAGCCTTCACGCGCTCGGCCTGCCTGGCCCCGAAGTGCGCCTCCACCGCGCTCTCGAACTTCTTCACCAGCACCGGCATGCCCTCGGCGCGGCGGCGGCGGTGGCCGATCGGAAAATCGACCTGTACGCGCGGCGTATGGCCGCCGTCGCGGAAGAACACCTGCACCGCGTTGCCGATGTAACGCTTGTCAGGCGCGTAGTACTCCTTCGTGAATGTCGGGTTCTCGCGCACTTGCATCTTCGCGCGCAGCGCATCGATGCGTGGATCGGCCGCCACCGCGTCTTCGTAGTCCGCCGCGGTGAGGCGTCCGAAAATCAACGGCACCGCCACCATGTACTGGATGCAGTGGTCCCGGTCGGCGGGGTTGGCGAGCGGGCCCACCTTGTCGATGATGCGCACCCCCGGCTCCTGGGTCTCGATCACGATGCGCTCGATGTCGGCGAGGCGCTCCCGGACGCCCGGATGCAGCGTCATCGCCGCCTCGACGGCGGTCTGCGCATGAAACTCCGCCGGGTAGGAGATCTTGAACAGCACGTTCTCCATGACGTAGCTGCCGAAGGGCTGCGGGAGTGAGACGGGCTTGCCCTTGAAGAGCACGTCGCTGAACCCCCAGGTTTTGGCCGACAGTGCCGACGGATAGCCCATCTCGCCGGTGAGCGCGATCAGCGCAAGCCGCACGGCGCGGCTCGTGGCATCCCCTGCCGCCCAGCTCTTGCGCGAGCCGGTGTTCGGCGCGTGACGATAGGTGCGCAGCGCCCCGCCGTCGATCCAGGCGTTGGATACCGCGTTCACCACCTGGCTTTCGCTCGCCCCGAGGAGGCTCGCCACGACCGCGGTGGAGGCGATGCGCACCAGCAGCACGTGGTCGAGTCCCACGCGATTGAAGCTGTTCTCGAGCGCGAGCACTCCCTGGATCTCGTGCGCCTTGATCATCGCGGTCAGCACATCGCGCACCACAGGCGGGGGGCGGCCCGACATCACCGCGAGGCGCGCCAGGTAGTCGCTGACCGCGAGAATTCCCCCGAGGTTGTCGGAAGGGTGACCCCACTCGGCGGCGAGCCAGGTGTCGTTGAAGTCGAGCCAGCGGATCATGGCGCCGATGTTGAATGCGGCCTGGACCGGCTCGAGCTCGAAGGAGGTCCCCGGCACGCGCGCCCCCCCGGGCATGACGGCCCCTGGCACCACGGGACCTAACAGCTTGCGGCAGGCCGGATATTTCAGCGCCTGCAAGCCGCAGGCGAGCGTGTCCATGAGGCAGTAGCGCGCCGTCTCGTAGGCCGCCTCGCTCTGCACAGTGAAATTGCGCGCGTAGGCGGCGATCGTGACGAGGGCGGCGTCGGGCTGCGGGCGCTCGGCGGAGCGGGTGTCGTGTGCTGACATGGCTTACTTACTTGCGCTGCTCGATGGGGACGAACCTGACGTTCTCGGGACCTGTGTAGTTGGCCGCCGGGCGGATGATCTTGCCGTCGACGCGCTGCTCCATGACGTGCGCCGCCCAGCCGGTGGTGCGGGCGATGACGAACAGCGGCGTGAACATCTCGGTCGGCACGCCCAGCAGGTGATAGGACACGGCCGAGAACCAATCGAGGTTGGCGAACAGGTTCTTGCTCTCGTGCATTACCGTCTCGATGCGCGCGGCGATGTCGAACAGCCGCATGTCGCCCGCCTCCTTCGACAGCTCGCGCGCCACCTCCTTGATGACCTGATTGCGCGGGTCGGAGAGGGTGTACACCGGGTGCCCGAAGCCGATGATGACTTCGTGGCTCGCCACGCGCGCGCGGATGTCGACCGCCGCCTCTTCGGGGCTCTGGTAGCGGCCCTGGATCTGATAAGCGGCCTCGTTCGCGCCCCCGTGCTTGGGTCCGCGCAGGGCGCCGATCGCGCCGGTGATGCAGGAGTAGACGTCCGCGCCGGTGCCTGCGATCACGCGCGCCGCAAACGTCGAGGCGTTGAACTCGTGCTCGGCGTAGAGGATGAGCGAGGTGTGCATGGCGCGCACCCAGGAGGGCGGGGGCGGGCGCCGGTGCAGCAGGTGCAGGAAATGCCCACCGATGGAATCGTCGGCCGTCTCGACCTCGATGCGCTGCCCGTCACGGCTGAAGTGATACCAGTAGACGAGCATCGAGCCGAGCGAGGCGATGAGACGATCGGCGATGTCACGCGCACCAGCGGCGCTGTGGTCGTCCTTCTCCGGCAGCGTGCAGCCGAGCACCGAGACGGCGGTGCGCAGCACGTCCATGGGGTGGCTCGAGGCCGGCAGCACTTCGAGCGTGCTGCGCACCGTGCCCGGCAGGCCGCGCAGCGCTTTGAGCTTCGTCTTGTAGGCGCCGAGCTCGGCGCGGTTGGGGAGCTTCTCGTGGATCAGCAGGTAAGCGATCTCCTCGAATTCGCAGACATTGGCGATCTCCAGGATGTCGTAGCCGCGATAGTGCAGATCATTGCCCGTGCGCCCGACGGTGCACAGCGCCGTGTTGCCGGCCGTCACCCCCGAGAGCGCGACGGATTTCTTCGGCTTGAAAGCGTGGGGCTCGTTCGTGGCTTCGTTCATGGCTTCTTACCGAATAGCTCGTCGAGCTTTTTCTCATACTCGTGGTAGCCGAGCACCTCGTAGAGCTCCTCGCGCGTCTGCATGTAGGGGACCACGCTCTTCTGCGTGCCGCCTCTGCGGATCGCCTCGTATACCACGACCTGTGCCTTGGCGGCGGCGCGAAAGGCCGAGAGCGGATAGAGCACCAGCCGCACGCCGGCCGCGCCGAGCTCGACAGTGGTGAAGAGCGGCGTCTGCCCGAACTCGGTGATGTTGGCGAGCACCGGGACGTTCACGCCTGCGGCGAACTGGCGATATTCGTCGAGGGTGCTGAGGGCCTCCGCGAAAATCATGTCCGCGCCCGCCTGCACGTACGCCCCCGCGCGCGCGAGCGCGGCGCCCTGGCCCTCCACCGCGTGAGCGTCGGTGCGCGCCATGATGACGAAGCCGCGGTCGCTGCGGGCATCCACCGCGGCCTTGATGCGGTCGACCATCTCGGCCTCCGGCACCAGCGCCTTGCCGGGGCGGTGGCCGCAGCGCTTGGCCGAGACCTGGTCCTCCAGATGCATGCCGGCCGCGCCGGCGCGGATCAGCTCCTTTGTGGTGCGGGCGATATTGAAGGCCGCACCGAAGCCGGTGTCGGCATCGACCAGCAGCGGCAGCGCCGTTGCGCCGCAGATGCGCCGCGCGTCCTCGCATACGTCGTTGAGAGAGGTGATCCCCAGATCCGGAAGTCCGAAAGAGGCGTTGGCAACCCCGGCACCGGAGAGGTAGATCGCGCGGAACCCGGCGCGCTCGGCGAGCAGCGCCGCATAGGCGTTGATGGTCCCGACAACCTGCAGGGGGCGTTCCGCCTCGACTGCAGAGCGCAGCCGAGTGCCGGCGGTGGCTGACGTTTCCGACATGGAGAGACCTCGCAAGGGAACAACCATTCTATATCGCGCCCCCCAAAGCAGCCTCCGCGCAGCGCAAGGAACCGGCTGGTCGGTTCAGGTGATCCGTACCACGGTGCGCCCGGTGACACGCCCTTCGAGGTAGGCCGGGAAAGTCGTGGGCAGCTCCGCGAAATCTATGGTGCGCGTGACGATGCGCTCGAGATGCCGCGGCTTAAGATCCGTCGCGATGCGCTGCCACACCGCGAGGCGCCACTCGCGTCGCGTCGCCGAGGAGTTGATTCCGAGCAGCGCCACGCCGCGCAGGATGAAGGGCATGACGGTCGTTTTCAGCTCCGCGCTCGAGGCGAGCCCGATGCTGGCGATGTTGCCCCAGAAGTCCACCGTGCGCGTGAGCCAGGCGAGGGTATCGCCGCCGAGATTGTCGATGGCGCCGGCGAAGCGGGCGTTCTCGAGCGGGCGGGAGCCGAGGTCCAGCTCCTCGCGTTTCAGCACCTCGCTCGCCCCCAGCTCCCTCAAGTACGCTTCCGCGTCCGCCTTGCCGCTGACCGCCACCACGCGGTAACCGCGCACCGCGAGCATGTCGACCGCGAGGCTCCCGACCCCTCCCGAAGCGCCGGTGACCGCGATGGGACCGCCCTGCGGTGCCTGGCCGTTCTGTTCCATGCGGTGGATGGCAAGCCCGGCCGTGAAGCCGGCGGTACCGATTGCCATGGCGGTGAAGGCATCGAGCCCCTTGGGGATCGGGATCACCCAATCGCCCGGCACGCGCGCGAATTGCGCGTAGCCGCCATCGTGTGTCTCCGAGAGCCCGCAGCCGGTCACCAGCACCGGGTCCCCGGGCCGGAAGCGCGCATCGGCCGAGGATTCGACCACCCCCGCGAGGTCGATGCCGCCGACCAGCGGAAAGCGGCGCAGGATCTTGCCCGCGCCGGTCGCGGCGAGCGCGTCCTTGTAGTTGATGTCCGAGTGGGTGACGCGGATGACCACGTCGCCCGGGGCCAGATCGTTCAACGTGAGCGACTCGAAGCGGGCTGTCACCTTGCCTGCCTCGGAGTGAATGCGAAACGCCTTGAAGGAGCTCATACCTTCTCCTTGTCCTTACAGCGCGCGAGCCAGGCGATGAGCCCCTGAGTGTTGAGGGTCAGGTCGCCGGCGAGCGCGTGCCCGATTTCGGCATCAGATAGCCGGGAACCCTCGCGCCGCGCAAGCTTCAGCCACAGGGCGAGCATGTCGGCGCGGATCCCGGCCGCGGGATCGGCATCCGCGGCGTGTGCGCGCGCAATGCGCGCCAGCTCCACGATCTGCTCCTTCAGGAGCCTGCCTAAGCGCGGCACGCCCGTCACGCGACTGAAGTGCATGAGGTACATGGACTCGGGTGCGTAGGCGAGCATGCGATCGACGGAGGCGAGATGCTGCTCGGGGTCGAACTGGGTGGGCACGGTCGAGGGGGTGATGAAGGGGCCCTTGTCGGTGTCGAGGGCGCGGTAGGAGATCCCGAACGTGTCGCCGGTGAAGATGCTCGCGTGGGCCGCATCGATCACGACGTAATGATGCTGGGCGTGTCCGGGCGCGTGGATCAGCTCGAGCGTGCGCGCCCCGAGCTGCACGCGCTCGCCATCGCGCACCGCCTGCACGCGCGCGGGGGCGATGGGCACGAGCTCCCCGTACATGCGCCGGAAGGGCTCATCGCCGTAGACCGCCTTCGCCCCCGCGATGAGTCTTTCGGGATCGATCATGTGCGGGGCGCCGCGCGGATGCAGGAGCGCGCGGGCGTTGGGAAGCTCGCGCATGAGCTGGCCGGCGCCGCCGGCGTGATCGAGATGCACGTGCGTGAGCAGGAGATAATCCACCGCCGTGCGTGCAATGCCGAGCTCATCGAGCGCCGCGAGCAGATAAGGCACCGAGGCATTCGTGCCGACATCGACGAACGCCGCCCGGCCGGAGTCCTCGATCACGTGCGCGGCGGCGTGGCCGGGGTAGAGGTACTCGGCATCCACGGCGGTGATGCCATGCGGGTGACGATAGAGTGTGGGTTTCAGGGGAACGTCGGTCCGCGACGCGGCGCGGTCAGGAGTTGCGCATATACACATCGTAACCTGTACGCTAGCGTAGTGGCATGACCCCTCGCGATCACTGCTTCTTTCCACGGATATTCATTCCCGGCATCGCGCTGGCTGCAACCCTGCTCAGTGCCGCTGCGGGTGCGCTGGGAGAGCAGCCGCCCGCCGCGCCCGCAGCCAGCGTACCAGCGGGGCCGCCCGCTGCGCCGCCGCCTTCCGCTACGCAACGCCGCGAGAGCGGCACTCTTCTCCTCGACGGTGTGCCGACACCCGATCCCGCACTCGGCGCGCTTCTGGCACGCTATCAGCAGTCGCGCGGCGCGACGTTTCTCGACTGGCTGGCGGATGGCAGCATCCTCGTCTCGACGCGCTTCGGTGAGACCGAGCAGGTGCATCGCGTCGCGGCTGCGCTCGGCATGCGCGAGCAGCTCACCTTCTACCCCGACCCGATCGAGTGGGCGCGCGCCGCAAAGAGCGGCCTGGGCTTCGTATTCCTCAAGGACGAGCGGGGTGATGAGAACGCCCAGGTGTATTTCCGCTCAGGCACCGGGAGCGTCCGGCAGCTGACACGCGGGGCTTTCATTCACGGCAGCACGGCGTGGGCGCATGACGGCAAGCGGGTGGCCTTCTACGGCAACGACCGCGACTCGCTCAGCTACGACGTTTACGTTGCGGATGTGACCAGCGGTAGCGCACCGCAGCTTCTCGTCGGAGGGGGCGAGGAAACGTGGTACCCGCTCGACTGGTCGAGCGATGACTCGAAGCTCCTGGTGTGGAAGTACCTCTCGATGACCGAGAGCTACCTGTACCTGGCGGACGCAGCGACGGGCGCCGTCACGCCGCTCGAGGACAAACCCCGTAAGGCCGGCATCCGCACGGCAAAGTTCGCACCCGACGGCCGCGGGGTCTACGTCCTGACCGACGAGGACAGCGAGTTCGTGCAGCTCAGGCTCAAGGATCCGGTCACCCACGAGAGCCGCCGCATCACGCCGGATGCCGGCTGGGACGTGGAAGATTTCGACGTCAGCCCCGATGGACGCTACATCGCGTACGTGCTCAACGAGGACGGTCGCAGCCGCCTGACGGTTCTCGACACACAGACCCGCCAGTCGCTCACGCCCGCCGGCTTGCCGGAGGGGCGCATCGGCAACCCGCGCTTCGACCGTACCGGAGGCAAGCTCGCGATGTCCGTCGATGCGCCGACCTCCCCGCGCGATGTCTACGTGTACGACCTCGAGCAGCAGAGTACGGCGCGCTGGACGAAGAGCGAGGCGGGCCCGATCGATCTGGGGACGCTGGTGACGCCGGAGCTCGTGCGCTACCCGACCTGGGACCGCGCGGGCGGCCATGCACGGCTGCTCTCGGCCTTCGTCTACCGGCCGCGCACGAGCACGCCTGCGCCTGTGGTGATCGACATTCACGGCGGACCCGAAGCCCAGTACCGCCCCGAGTGGGATCCGTTCGTGCAGTTCCTCGTCAACGAGCTCGGCTACGCCGTGGTGGCGCCCAACGTGCGCGGCTCATCGGGCTACGGCAAGAGCTTCCTCGCGCTCGACAACGGCGTGCTGCGCGAGGACGCGGTGCGTGACATCGGCTCGCTGCTGGTGTGGATCGGCGCGCAGCCCGGTTTCGATCGCGAGCGAGTGGTGGTGATGGGCGGCTCGTACGGCGGCTACATGGCGCTCGCCTCGCTCGTGAACTACGGCGAGCGGCTGCGCGGGGGCATCGACGTGGTCGGCATCAGCAACTTCGTCACCTTTCTGCGCAACACCTCCGCCTACCGGCGCGACCTGCGCCGCGCCGAGTACGGCGATGAGCGCAGCCCCGCCATGCGCGTGTTCCTCGACCGCATATCGCCGCTCACCAACGCCGGGCGCATCCGCAAGCCGCTGCTGGTCGTGGCGGGGATGAACGACCCGCGCGTGCCGGTTTCGGAGTCCGAGCAGCTGGTGTGGCGCATCCGCTCAGCGGGCGGCGTTGTGTGGTACCTGGTGGCGAAGGACGAGGGCCATGGCTTCAGGAAGAAGGCCAACCGCGACGAGTACCTGCTCACCGCAGCGAGCTTCCTGCAGAAGATGGCGCATTGATGTTGCGGCCATTGGGTTCGTGCGCTGCGGCGGCCGCCGCGAACGAGACGGTCACGGCCAGCCCCTTGCCCGACGGTCCCTGCGCGAGCTGCACCGTGGCGCCGTGGGCCGTGGCGATTGCCTTCACGATCGCAAGGCCGAGCCCGCTGCCGGGGGGCTCGGTGCCGGGATGGCGATAGAAGCGATCGAACACCCGCGAGCGCTCCTCGGGCGCGATGCCCGGACCATCGTCGGCGACCGTGAGGCGTGCTGCCTCGACCGTCACATCGACGCGGCCGCCGGGAGGTGTATAGCGCACGGCGTTGTCGATGAGATTGCGCAGCAGCGTGCGCAGGGCATCCGGATCCCCCGCTATGCTGACCGGCTGCGCGGCCGCGACGCCGAGATCGATGTGGCCGGCGTCCGCCAGCGGCACGAGCTCCGCGACGACCTCGCGCGCTAAGTCATCGAGGCGCACGGGGACGCGCACGGCACTGGTGCGCGGCTCCTGCCGGGCAAGCGCGAGCAACTGCTCCACCAGGCGGATGGCGCGCTGCACGCCCGTCAACAACGTGCTCATGGCCGCGGCGCGCTCGCCCTCACTGCTCGCCCGCGCCAGCATGCCCATCTGCAGGTGCAGTGCGGTGAGCGGCGTGCGCAGCTCGTGCGCGGCGTCGGTCAGGAAGGCGCGCTCGCGCTCGAGCGCTGCGGATAGCCGCGCGAGCAGATCATTCAGCGCCAGCACCAACGGCTGCACCTCGTCCGGCAGGTGGGTGACGGGCAGGGAGTCGAGCGTGTCGACGCGGCGCGCCTTGACCAGCGCGGTGAGCCGCTGCAGGGGCTCGAGCGCATGACCGACGGCGAACCAGATGACGAGCGCAAGGACCGGCAGCAGCAGCGCGAAGGGCTTCAAGGTCTGCAGCGCAAGCTGCGCGGCGCGCTGCTCGCGCACGGCGAGCGGCTGCGCCACCTGGATGACCCGGTTCAGGGCCTGCACGCCGAATACGCGCCAGCGCCCCTCGCTGGTGCTCACCGTGGCGAAGCCGAGCGTGGTGATCTGCGGCAGAACCGCGTGCGGTCGCGACAGGTACACGCGCACGCCATCGAGCGACCAGACCTGCACCACGAAGTCGTACGCTGCCTCGGCCGGCGCAAACTGCGGTGCCAGCTGATACTCGACCGGCTCGTCGCGCAGGATGAGCGCGGTCTGGCGCAGGTGGTAGTCGAAAAACGCATCCGCCTCGGCGAGTGCATTGCGATACACGATCCATCCGCCGGCGGCGCCGACGAACAGCACTCCGGCCAGGAGCGACGCCAGCAGCCGCGCGCGCAGCGAGCTCACGCGCGCGGCCTCACGCGATAGCCCACGCCGCGCACGGTGAGGATGAACTGCGCGCCGAGCTTGCGGCGCAGCCCGTGGATGTGCACCTCGACCGCGTTGCTCTCGACCTCCTCGCCCCAGCCGTACAGGCGCTCCTCGATCTGGGCGCGCGACAGGATCGTCCCCGGCCGCTCCATCAAGAGCTGCAGCAGCGCGAACTCGCGCGGCGCTAGCGCGATTTCCGCGCCCTGCTGCGTGACGCGGTGCGTCGCCGGGTCGAGCACGACTCCGAGGTGCTCGATCGCGCTGGCGGCACGCCCGGATTTGCGGCGCAGCAGCGCGCGGATGCGCGCGGCGAGCTCGTCCAGATCGAAGGGCTTGATGAGGTAGTCGTCGGCGCCCGCATCCAGGCCCTGCACGCGATCGGAGACCGCATCGCGGGCGGTGATGATGAGCACCGGCAGCATCTCACCGCGCGCGCGCAGCGTCTTGAGCAGCTGCAGGCCGTCGCTCCCGGGCAGCCCCAGATCGAGCAGCACGACCCCGAAGGGCTCGCTCCCGAGCACGCGCGCGGCGGCGCCGGCCTCGTGCACCCAGTCGACGACGAAGCCCTCGCGCTTCAGTCCCGCGCGGATCGCCTCGCCGATCATCGGGTCGTCTTCTACCAGCAACAGCCTCACGGTGTGCAAGTATGATCAATCACGCCCGCCGCAGCGCAAGGAGCTCTCTTGATCGCCCCCGGACCCGGTGCCGCAGAGCCAGGTGCCATCGAACGGCTGATGCAGGACGCGGCGAGCCTCGGGGTGGCGCTCGGCGAGGAGGATGCGGCACGGCTCTTCACGCTGCTCGACGAGCTCGCCCGCTGGAACCGCCGTTACAACCTGACGGCGATCACGACCTCCGAGGCGATGCTCACGCACCATCTGCTCGACAGCCTCGCGGTGCACCCCGACCTGAAGGGCGCGCGCATCGCCGATGCCGGCACGGGAGCCGGATTCCCGGGCCTGCCGCTCGCGCTGTGCAACCCCGAGCGGCACTTCACCCTCATCGACTCGACCGCCAAGAAAATCCGCTTCGTGTCGCACGCGGTCGGGCGGCTCGGGCTCACCAATGTGAGCCCTGTGCACGCGCGGGTCGAGGCGCTGGAGGTGGAGGCGCCCTTCGACACCGTCATCGCGCGCGCGTTCGCGCCACTTCCGCAGCTGCTCGCGAAGGTGGCGGCGCTGTGCGCTGCGCACACCCGGGTGCTTGCCATGAAGGGCAAATGGCCGAAGGCCGAGCTCGCGGCACTCCCTGCGCCCTGGCGCGTGGTGGATTCGCGCGAACTCGCGATTCCGCACCTCGGGGCGGCGCGTTGCGTCATCGTGCTGTCACCGGCTTGAGCGCCTGCGACAAGCACCAACGTATATGATTGCGTACCCGAGCGCGACCTGACCGCCTCCCGCACCGTCCCGTGAACCCGATCATCGCAACCTGGCCGCTGCTGCTCGGCATGGGGATCCTCATGCTGGGCGCGGGCCTGCAGAGCACCCTGCTCGGACTGCGCGCCACGCTCGAGGGGTTCGCGCCCCCGGTCACCGGGCTCATCATGTCGTGCTACTACGTGGGGTATCTCATCGGCACCCTCGTGGCTCCGCGGCTGCTGCGGCAGGTCGGGCACGTGCGGGTGTTCGCCGCTCTGGCCGCGCTCGCCTCGGTTACGGTCCTGATTCATGCCTCGTGGGTGCATCCGTTGCCGTGGGCGCTCATGCGCCTGCTCTCCGGGGTGTGTTTCGCCGGCATCTACGTGGTGGCCGAGAGCTGGCTCAATCACCGCGCCACCCGCACCAATCGCGGGGGGCTGCTCGCCGTCTACATGCTCGTGCTGTACGTCGGCCTCGGAGCTGCGCAGTTCCTGCTGGTGCTCTCCAGCCCGCAGACGGCGGCGCCCTTCATGTTGATCTCGGCGCTGATCTCACTCGCGATGGTGCCGATCGTCGCCTCGGCGCAGCAGACACCCGAGCCCGCCGTGCCGAAGCCGGTGCGCTATCGCGACCTCTACCGCAATTCACCACTCGGCGTGGTGGCGGTCGCGATGTCGGGACTCATCTCTTCCATCATCTTCTCCATGGGCCCGGTGTACGCGCGCCTCATCGGCTCGGGCACCCGGGGGGTGGCGGAGTTCATGGCGGTCAGCATTCTTTCGGCTGTGCTCACCCAGTACCCCGTGGGCCGACTCTCCGATCGCATCGACCGGCGCACGGTGATTGCCGGCATTTGTGTGCTCGCGACGCTGGTGGCGGTCAGCATCGTGGTATTCCACCCCCTGCCGCGCGCGCTATTCCTCCTGCTCACCGGGCTCTACAGCGGCGCGGTGCTGACGCTCTACTCGCTCTCGGTCTCGCACGTCAACGACAAGCTCGAGCCTGCGCAGATGGTCGCCGCGAGCAGCAGGCTGCTGCGCATCAACGGCATGGCGGCGGCGCTCGGCCCGACGCTGGCGGGCACGCTGATCGCCGCCTTCGGGCCGGGCGCCTACTTCGGGACGCTGGCGACACTGACCGGCGGCCTCACGGTCTACGACCTCTGGCGCAAGACCCGGCGCGGCCCCGTACCGCGCGCCCAGAAAGGCCCTTTCATCAACACGCAGCAGATCGTGACGTGCGCCGGGCTCGATCCGGCGCCCGCGGCAGGCGTCGAGCCGCTCACTCTCCCGGTCGCCGCCGCGGCGGTCCGCGTCAAGGCAGCAGAGGGAGCGCCGTCGTCTCCTTGATCACGGCGAGCGCGATCGAGGAGTTCACGGACTGAACTCCGGGAAAGCGCGACAGATGATCGAGGAAGAACGCCTCGTACGCCTTGATGTCGCGGCAGACGATTCGCAGCAGGAAGTCCGTCTCGCCCATTAGCGTGTAGCACTCGAGGATTTCCGGGTGCGCCCGCACCGCCTGCTCGAAGCGCAGCAGCGCATCGCGCCCGTGACCGGCGAGCTTCACGTGCGAGAACACCAGCACGGAGAGCCCGAGCTTCTCGCGATCGAGCAGCGCCACGCGCTTCTTGATGACTCCGCTCTGCTCGAGGCGCGTCAGCCGCCGCCAGCACGTGGAGGTGGTCATCCCCAATCGCTCGGCCACCTCGGCCGCCGACAGCGCCCCGTGCTCCTGCGCGAGCTCGAGGATCCTGAGATCGCCTCGGTCCAGGTCTACCTGCATATGCATTATCCATCTCAATATCAGATGACAATTGAGATGAATATTTCACCCAGAGGCCAATTAAAGCAATTTTTGTGACGATCGGTGCGGAGGGCCCGGCGTAGCCTTCTGCGATCCGCCGCAGGGTGCGATGCCGCGCCGGAGCGAGAGGGCCCATGGAAATCTTCGACATGCGTGAGTTCGACGGCCACGAGCTCGTCGTCTTCGGCCATGACGCGACCCCGGGGCTGCGCGCCATCATCGCCGTACACTCCACCGCCCGCGGGCCTGCCGCCGGGGGCTGCCGCATGTGGCCCTACGCGAGCACCGCGGAAGCCGTTGCGGACGTGCTGCGACTCTCGCGTGGCATGAGCTACAAGAACGCGCTGGCGGGAGTGCCATTCGGGGGCGGCAAGGCGGTGATCATCGGCGAGGCGCACAAGGCGAAGACGCCGCCGCTCCTCGAAGCGTTCGGTCGCTTCGTCGACTCGCTCGCGGGCCGCTACATCACCGCCGAGGACGTCGGCACCACGATCGCCGACATGGCGCACGTGGCGCGCGCGACGCGTTATGTGTCGGGCCTCGGCGCCGCGCCGGGGCGGGCCGGCGGAGATCCGGGACCGAAGACCGCGCTCGGGGTGTACCTGGGGATCAAGGCCGCGCTGAGATTCCGCCTCGGGCGGGCGGACCTGGATGGGGTCACGGTCGCGGTGCAGGGCGCGGGCGGGGTCGGGTATCACCTGTGTGGCCAGCTGGCAGCCGAGGGCGCCCGGCTGTTTGTCGCGGATGTGCGACGGGCGGCGGTGCAGCGCGTGTGCGAGCAGTTCGGGGCGCGCGCCGTAGCGGTCGAGGACATCCTCGCGCTCGATGTCGACGTGCTCGCCCCCTGCGCGCTCGGTGGGGCGCTCAATATCCAGTCCATCCCGCGCCTGCGCGCCCGCATCATCGCGGGGGCTGCGAATAACCAGCTGGCGCAGGGCCAGGACGGGGCGGCGCTGCAGGCGGCCGGCATCCTGTACGCGCCGGACTACGTGATCAACGCCGGCGGTATCATCAGCGTCTCGCGCGAGTATCACGGCGGCGCCACGGAGGCGCAGGTGATCGCCGACATCCAGGCCATCCCGGTACGGCTCACCGAGATTTTCGAGCGCGCCCGGCGCGAGAACCGCACCACGAACGCCGTGGCGGATGAGATGGCGCGCGAGCGCCTCGGCCGCCCCCCGCGCAAGCCGCATAAGCTCGTGGCCTGAGGGCCACAAGCGAGGGGTCGCGAAGAGCGGCGCGGCGCTGGCGCCGCAGTGCAGTACACTGTCGGCCCATGAACCGCGTCATTGCCATCGCGAACCAGAAGGGCGGCGTCGGCAAGACCACCACGGCGGTCAATCTCGCCGCTTCGCTGGCGGCCACCCGACGCCGCGTGCTGCTCGTGGACCTCGATCCGCAGGGCAACGCCACCATGGGGAGCGGCATCGAGAAGGCGCAGCTCACCTGCAGCGCCTGCGAGGTGCTGCTCGGGGAAGTGGAGCTCGCCGACGCGCTGGTGACGGTCGAGCACGCCGGCTTTACGCTGCTGCCGGCGAACCAGGATCTGGTGGCCGCGGAAGTGCGGCTGCTGACGCTGCCGATCGGGCGCGAGACCAAGCTGCGCCACGCGCTCGAGCCCAAGCGCTATGACTTCGATGTGATCCTCATCGACTGTCCGCCGGCGCTCAACATGCTGACGGTGAATGCACTGGTGGCCGCCGACAGCGTGCTGATCCCGATGCAGTGCGAGTACTACGCGCTGGAGGGGCTGTCCGCGCTCCTCTCGACGGTCGAGCAGATCCGCGAGGCGGCCAATCCGCAGCTCACGGTCGAAGGCGTGCTGCGCACCATGTTCGATCCGCGTAACAACCTCGCCAACGAGGTGAGCGCGCAGCTCATCACGCACTTCGGCGACAAGGTGTTCCGCACCGTCATCCCGCGCAACATCCGCCTCGCCGAGGCGCCCTCCTTCGGCAAGCCGGCGCTGTTTCACGACAAGGAGTCACGCGGCGCGCTCGCGTACCTGGCGCTCGCCGGAGAGATGATCCGGCGCGAGGATGAGGACGCCAGCGGGCTCGCACAGACGGCAGCGGTGACGCCCGCTGAGGCTCCTGCGGCTGCGGCGGGTGAGACGCCCGGCTCCTCGCCCGAGGATGCCATTGCGGACGCAGCGCCCGCTGACTCGACACAAACGCACCTCGCTCCGTCC
>Ga0210409_10004585_pt1 | contig 14821 bp, 10 predicted proteins | sample IncBWH17MmetaG_FD_161649 | JGI IMG/M metagenome (GOLD analysis project Ga0210409, IMG submission 161649) | Forest soil microbial communities from Barre Woods Harvard Forest LTER site, Petersham, Massachusetts, United States - Inc-BW-H-17-M | ecosystem: Environmental > Terrestrial > Soil >... | reverse complement strand
GGTCCTTGCAAACCATGATGTTTCCAGGCTTCAGATCACGATGGATGACACGCCGCTGGTGCATGTGTTGGAGCGCCAGACAAACCAGGCTCGCAATGCCAAGAGAGTCCTTCTCTGGGAGTAATCGATTAATACCGAGAAGATGCGTCAGCGTGCACCCCTACAAATACTCGGTCACGATATAGGGCCTGTTTTTCTTTTCCAGTTGAAGGAATTTCAGGATAAACGGGTGGTCGAGCTTGCAGCCAATTTCCTCTTCGCGCTGAAAACGTGAAAAGAAATTAGGATCCGATTCATATCTCATGTGAGGCACTTTAACAGCGACAGGCCGATCGCGGTCCTGAATGTCCTTTGCCATGAAAATCGTGGCCATTCCACTGTTGCTGATTGTTTCACCCAATAAAAATCTCTCATCAAGGGTCTGCCCAGGTCGCACGTTGATACCAAAGTACGGTTCCACCGGCTCTTGATGGTCCGGCACCTGCCGAAAACACTCGATCTCGCCCGGCATTTCTTCGCCGTTCGCGTTCACGTCAGCTTGACGACCTCGGATTTACCAGTAATTGGTTTTTCATGCGGAACAGGGAACGACAAACGCCGGGAACGAAGCTCATGCGATTTCCGCCACAAGTATGACTTGTGAGCCGCGGTTGAGCGCGATTTCGATTTCGATAATGTAAAAAGATCTGGACTCTTTCATTCGTTCTGGTGCTGAGACCGTAACGCGATGTTAAAGCTGGGCGTTAGTTAAAAACCTGGCCCAGCGTGTACAGAAAGCATTAAAATCATGAGGGGTCCCGCATGGCAGGTGGGAGCTACAGGCCTACCATTTCCGTCCGGAAATCTCTTCCACGCTCGATTTATCAATTCGCGAACCTTCCCTGTTTGCAACCGCGATGGTGAGCCAATCGAATTGTTGATGCGAGGGCGCATTGGGATCTTTCAATCATGTTAGTGCTCAACATGCCTTGGCTTCAGGTTCTGTTTGAACCAGGCGATAGCCTACCCCCGGCTCGGTCAAAAGGAGTGAGGGTTTTGAAGGTTCGGCTTCAAGCTTTTCTCGCAAATGGGCCATATATACCCGGAGGTATTGCGTTTGATCCATATAGTCTGGACCCCAGACTTCACGGAGAATTTGTTGATGAGTCATGACCTTGCCGGCATGCTGAACGAGCAGGCGCAACAGGGCGTATTCAGTCGCTGTCAGCCTAACCTCTCTTCCGTCAACTTTGACCAAACGGGCCGTCAAATCCACTTCCAACCTTCCCGAGTGGAAGACCGCTGATTCAGATAGAGGTTGACCATGGCGCATGGCAACCCGTAGACGCGCTAGCAATTCGGCTGTGCCAAAGGGTTTGGTCAGGTAATCGTCAGCTCCATTGTCCAAGGCCTTGACCTTGTCTTCTTCCCGGTCGCGCACCGACAGAACAACGACCGGCACTTTGCTCCATTCGCGTAACCGCTTCAACACCGTCACGCCGTCCATGTCGGGCAACCCCAAATCAAGGACGACAACGTCTGGACGGTGCTGAGCGGCCTCAGAGATACCCTCCTGCCCAGTGGAGGCTTCCAATACCCGGTAGCCGTTTGCATCCAAGCATACCCGTAACAATCTGCGAATCTGCAACTCGTCATCTATCACGAGCACTGTTGGTTTAACGACGGCTGTTTCACTCATATAACAATCTCCTCGTTCACAGGTGGGGGGGTGCCGACTGGCAGGCGGATTGTGAACCGAACTCCACCTCCCGGGTTGTTCTCTGCTTGGACGCTGGCGCCCTGGGCTTCAACAAACCCTTTAACAATCGCCAAACCCAGGCCAGTACCTCCGGCCGGCGCGGATGGCGCACGGTAAAACTTGTCGAAAATGTGCGGGGCAACCTCGGGTGGAAGCCCGGGGCCATCATCAGAAACAAAAAGGAGCAAAGCGCCCGATTCGATGCTCGCGCAGACGTGTACCTCGGTTCCCGGTGGCGTATGGATGGATGCATTCAACAGCAGATTCGTCAAGGCTTGCTGCATTAGCACAAAATCCATGCGGACGAGCGGAAGCCCAGGCGCGACTTCGACTGACACCTTATCTTGACTCATGTCGTGCTCGATCTCTTTCAACGTGACGTGAATCAAATCGGCTACATCGCACCAATCGAGCTTGGGTTTGACATGACCGGATTCAACGCGCGTCATGTTCAATAGATTGCCGACCAGGCGGTTCAGTCTCTTGGTCGCTTCTTGGATCTCTCCCACCATCGTCCGCTGGAATTCGTTCAACGTGCCATGCTGTGGCTCGCCAAGATTGCTGGCGGCATTGCCGATGGCCGCGATTGGTGTTCGTATCTCATGCGATACCGAGTTGAGCAGAGTTTTGCTCAGCCGTTCCGACTCCGTCACGAGCTTCGCCGTCTGTTCGGTGTCGCGCAATCGCTGACGATCGAGCACCAAGGCTATTTGACGAACGAAGGAGTCCAACAAATCGCGTTGTTCCGTTGCCAACGGAGTCGAATCCTTAAAATGCAGACTGAGCACTCCCGAGGCGTGGTCGCCAGAAACCAGGGGGAGATGACGCCCCTCCGCCGAAGGCAAAGTATCGGTCCCAAAACCAGCTGGTTGGCGCCGGCGGAAAGCCCAGTCAGCCACGCTCTGCTCCTTTTGGGACAGGCTCCAAGTGCTGGTAAAGTATGGCGTGAGCGAGTAGTTTTGGTTTTCCTCGGGCAAGGATAGCGCAACCTCGGCGCGAAAAGCTTTGCCCACCTCACGGATGATGATCGCCATGAGGTCGGCGACATCCGTGGCCTGGGCCAGTTCTCTGGTGAGGAGAAAGAGTGCGGTCGCGCGTTGCTCCCGCCGGCGTTCAGCATCCTGCTGAGCGCGCAAGCGGGCCGCCAGGTGCCCCATTGCGATGGCGACGACAAAGTAGGTTGCAAACATCATCGCATCCCCGGCATTCACGATGCGGAGGCTGAAGCGGGGTTCGGTAAACAGGAAATCCCATAGAAATGCAGTTAACGCGGCCGCAGCCAGAGTGGGCCCTCTTCCGACGAACATGGCCAGAACGACCACACTCAGCAAATAAACCAGCGCGACCGGTTGGTTTCCCAGCCAGCGCTGAAGAATCGCGTTCAAAGCTGTAACCCCGGCTACGACCCCCAGCGCTAGGCCGTAACTCTGGGCAGTGGCGGCGTCGAAGCGCGGCCTGGCTGGGCGCCTCAATATTGGCGCGTCCCCCTCTGCCCTGACAGCGTGGACGTCAATGTGGCCGCTTTCACGAATCAGGCGATTTAGCAGAGAACCGCCTCGCAACAAATCGAGCGCCCGCCATCCCACCGGTTTGCCGACTACCAGTTGGGTCACATTCTGCTCCCGAGCGACACGCAGCAGGCCGCGGGCAACGTCAGCATCCGTAGTGGTGATTACCTCCGCGCCCAATTCACGAGCCAAGGAGAGGTGGCGGGCCAGACGGATCTGTTCCTCCGCATTTAACGCCTTTGGAAGCTCCACATACACGGCCAACCAAGGCGCCTGAAGTTCCCCAGCCAGACGTCGGGTCCAGCGCACCAGAGACGCCGAAGTGGGGCTGGCGCTCAGAGCCACCAGTAGACGCTGGCCAGACTTCCAGGGATCAACAATGCCCTGCGCCTTGCGGTAAGCCAGCACGTCCTGCCCAACATGCTCGGCAGAGAACCGGAGAGCCAGTTCTCTCAGCGCGGAAAGATTTCCTGGTCGGAAAAAATGCTCCTGAGCCGCGCTCGCTGCCTCAGGAACATAAACCTTGCCGGCCGCCAGGCGGGCGCGCAGTTCCTCGGGCGGAAGGTCCACCAATTCAAATTCGGTGCCATCCAGGATCGAGTCGGGCAGGGTTTCCCGCATCGAGATCCCGGTGATTTGGTGCACAGCTTCGGCTCTGCTTTCGACATGCTGGACATTCAGGGTGGTAAAAACGTCGATCTCGGCTTCGAGAAGTTCGAGAACGTCCTGGTATCGCTTCGGATGTCGGGAGCCTGGGACATTGGTATGCGCAAACTCATCCACTAGCGCAAGCTGCGGATGCCTGGCCGGCACCGCATCCAAATCCATCTCCGTGATGGCGACACCGCGGTACTCAGCGGTCCGTCTCGGAATAATTGGCAAGCCCTCGGTCAGGGCCTCGGTTTCCTTGCGTCCGTGAGTTTCCACATAGCCAATGACCACGTCGCGGCCGGTAGCCAACTCACGGTGTGCAGCCTCCAGCATGGCATAGGTCTTTCCAACTCCAGGAGCCATGCCGAAGAACACTTTGAGTTTGCCGTGCTTAGTTTTGGCTTCCTCCTTTTGGAGCGCAGCGAGCAGAACATCAGGATTTGGGCGCGCGTGCTCACTCATCCTGGCAGGTTATTGTTTAGAATGACCATTGGCCATTCCGATGATGCAGAAGAATAACTTAATACTTCTACGGTGCACCCGCATGCCGGCGAAGCAACAGGAACGACAGAATCAGGATTCCGATGGCCAAAGGAGCGAGCATAGCCACCGCCAGCATCCAGGGACGCTGGAGTAGATTGGGGGTCCAGGGCGTTGGCTCCTGCAAGCGGTCTGCCAGGCCCGTGACCCGGACCTGCTCAATGGTGTCGATTTCGGCTTTCATGTCGGCGGCTGTCGCGTAGCGGTCGGCTGGATCCCGTTGAAGGGCACGCAACACGATTTCCTCAGCTTGGGCCGAAAGCTCAGGATTGAGCTTGCGAGGAGCCACAGGATCGCCCGTCACGCGGGCGTTCAAAGCGGCCCAGGGGTTGTCGTTTTGAAAAGGCAATTGCCCGGTGAGCATTTCGTACAGGAGCGCGCCGAGGTTGTAGATATCGGTCCGCTTGTCAGAGCGCTTGCCTTTGACTTGTTCCGGCGCCATGTAGTCTGGCGTGCCCATGGAGCTGGAATTGCCGACACGGGTAATTCGCCGTGAAACCTCATCGCGCGCAATGCCAAAGTCCATGATTCGAATGGACCGGTCACAACAAATCATCACGTTTTGAGGCTTCAGGTCGCGGTGTATAACTCCATTATCATGCATGTGCCGCAGAGCTTCACAAATAAGGCCGGCAAGCTTGAGCGCGTCCTTTTCCGGCAATGGCCGCATCGCTTTGAGCATGTGCTCGAGCGTGCAACCTTTCAAATATTCGGTGACAATGTAGGGCCGGCTTTTGTTTTCGACCGGGATGAATTTGAGGATGAAAGGGTGGTTCAACTCCAGACCGATCCGCTCCTCGCGCTGGAAACGGGAAAAGAAATTGGGGTCGCTCTCGTACTCCAAATGCGGGACTTTCAACGCCACGAGTCGATTACCGTCCTGTTTGTCCTCGGCCTTGAAAATCGTTCCCATTCCGCTGCGACTGAGGACTTCCGTGATAAGAAAACGGCCATCCAGCACGTGTCCTGGCTGGAATGGGGCGCCGACTGCATCGACCGGGTCGTGATGTTCGGGCACTTCACGGCAGCAGGGCACCTGCTCAAGCGGGCAAGTCTCGTTTTGTTTCACGCATTGAAGTTGGCCCGCAATGACGTTCGGCGGTAATTAAATGCAAACAAAATCCCGTTAAAAATGCATAAAGCTAAAGCTGGTTGCTCCCCGGTGGTTGGCGCCCATTGGCCAGTGGTTTGGCTTAACGGTCTATCGGCAGTTCAGGTGGCTCTCTCAGGCCGGTGCCGCACCGTGCCACGCCTAGAGGACACCGGGGGACTGCACGAGTTCTTTCGATTGGCTACTCGCGCGAGGAACGCAGCGAACGCAAGGGGGAAGACGATTAACAGGCCGATGAGTAAAAACGGGAATAGTAGATCCATTTTGTTCATAAATATACTGCCCGAGCGCTTTGTCAGTGGACCCGGGTCCTTCCTTCAATGGCCCTTCCACCACTCAGCGGCGATGAGGGCCGCCAAGAAGAGTCCCAGCGCGAACAATCTGCCGCAGGATAAATAATTGAGCAGGCGGGTGACCTGACGGCTCAGTTGGTGACCAATCCTGACCCACGAGCCGTCAATCACCCAGTTCACCTCCAAGGCTGCGCAATTCGAGCTTCCAGAATACCACTGGTAGCGATCAGGGATGAACCCTTCCAATGCCAGGTGCCTGATAAAAGAAATCTTGGCCGGAACGGAAAAGTTGTCACGCATCAACCGTACGACGACGCAGTTGCCTCCGTTCTTAACTTGAACAAGATTATCGAGCACGCGATGGTAAAGCTCGATGTCGCGGCCAGCCTCAGTGGGCGTTGTTGCTTTCGATTGTGTGTTCATCAGATTGTCCCGTACGAGAGTAAATGTCATGACTGGAAGATGGATGCGGGTACGCAGGAACAATAATTAAATCGGAAATCGGGAGCGTTAATAATATACAAAACACCCTTTTTCAGACTGTTAACGCACCGACGAGTCGAACCGTGCGGCACCGAACAACCGCCTCTGAGGACTACGCTATCGGGAGTTGCCATGGCTCATGACTTTCTTGTTTTTCACCTGAACCTGTGGAAAGTCTTTTTTGTCTTTGTGGAAGTAACAGATCTCCACAAGAGTTGGCCAGAGTTCCAGAGACGCCTGTATCACACTCACTACGTCATCCACAATGCGAGTGACATTCTGTTGAAAGAAATCGGGTTCAAACCCATAGAAGGAGCGTGTCAAATTTTCAGCAAACAACAGCAGCGCCTGGCGTCGCTTTTTGTCACGAGTCTTTCTGGCTGAGCCAACTACTTTTTCGTGCACCGCTTGAATCCTGACGAGAATCTCCTCGGTATCTTTGAGTGTCACTTCGCCGCTGTACCCAAACCGGATTGAAAGATCGTCCAGCTTTTCGACGGTCGCTTTGATCTTCTTTTTGAGTAGTCCGCAAATCTCTTCATTGAAAACGTCCATCGCAAGCGGATTGCGCATATAGTTGTTCTTCAAGTGCGTCTGCACGGCATCGACATGCGCAGCCACAATGCCCGGTTGTTGAATCCACAGTCGGTAAATATAGTCCTCAAAACGAAGCCTTGTCGGGAAGAACGGAGGCAACCCGAGTCGGTTGTCGTATCCCGCGACCCCACAGTCCATGCGCCAATTCTTGTTGGTCACAACTGGTCTGAAGTTCACCAACACATACAGGTCTTCGAATTCGTGCAGATTGGCTTGCCGCTGCGACTCGTCATCTAGATACATGTGCACAAAATCGAGCGCATCGTTGTCGTTGGTTCCAGTCCGGAAAGTCTGCGCAATCTTCACAACAGAGTTCTTGGGAACCGAGCCCTTTTGCAGCAATAAGGAATTGTCGCGCGCGTGATCCTTCGACGCATTAGTTTCCAGATCGGTCGCTGTATCGACCACCAATTCGCCCTTTTCATAATTCGGCGGGAGTTCGCTAACTTTTCGGCCGAGCACGTCTCTGAAGGACGTGAGCAGGTCGAATGACTTCTGAATGACCCCGGGGGCTGCCCGCTTCAGGAGCTTCCCGCGGCTGATTTCATCAACCTTCAAGGACTCCGGGCTGCTCTCGACCAGAGCATGGGGCCGCATATCGTCGTCGGCGCTGATCATGAGGGACCCGAGCGTATACATCAGAGTAAAATTCCGGTTCCCGCCATAACTCGGGCGAAAGAGATTCCGCACGAGTGATTCGAGCTTTCGGTCGCGCAGCTTTTTGTTGAGGAAGGCGATAAACTGTTCCTTTTCGTGCGGCCCAACGTAGTAAAGGTCATTTACGGTCCTGGTTCGCTCCAGCAGGCCGTAATATTTTGTATGATTGGCGAGACTCGAATCATCAAAGACTAACATCTTTACGGAGTGACCGTTGCTCCAAAAGTGCTCGTCATATCGTTCGATTGTCTCAGCGACGTCGCGCAGACGGTAAGTTGGAACGACGAATACAGCTGTATCTGGGTTCATTTAAAAGTTTGCGGGTTTTGTCTTACGAGAACGTGAGGCACCAAAACTCCCCTCGCGGTGCGAAGAGCGGTCGGGATTCAATTTCCCTGGTTCTGGACAAGGGAATTCACGCACGGGAGCCGACCGTGGAATTTATGACTGGCTGCGGCGCGGTCTTTGGGCGTTCACTCTTGTGCCACCAAAGAACGAAGGCACTGGCGATGTAGATGCTTGAATATGTTCCACTGATGATTCCGATCAAAAATGTGAAAGCAAAGTCGTTGATGGCACCACCGCCGAAGATAAACAGCGCCATCGTTGCCAGGAAAACCGTGCCGGAAGTAATGATTGTCCGGCTGAGGGTCTGGTTCAGAGCTTGATTTATGATGTCCCGAAAGCTGCCGCGCACTCCCAGCCTCAAGTCTTCGCGGATCCGGTCGAAGATGACCACTTTGTCATTAAGCGAGAATCCGATAATGGTCAGAACCGCCGCGACCACGGTGGCGTTGAGCTGACGTCCTTCGCCAAGCATTCCGGTGAGAAAATAGCAACCAAGCGTCAGGAGGATGTCGTGAAGGACGGCCACGATGGCGCCGACCGCGAAGGAGAATTCGTAACGGAAGGCGACATAAATGAGAATACCCAGCATTGAAACCAAGCTGGCAATGATGGCCGTGCGCATGATTTCTCCACCGATCGTCGGGCCGATCTTCTCGACTCCGAGTTCCTCAAAACCGGCGGTTGGGAACAGTTTTACCAAATTGGCTCCGATGGTTTCCCCAGTGCCGTAGGGTGAGGTGATCCGTAGCGATTCCGAACCGCGAACCAAATCCTTCTGACCCTGGATTTGAACGTCCGGCACGCCCAGCTTGGCAATGGCCTGGCGGAGTTTGTCTGGATCGACCTTCTGACTGAAGCGGAGGTTCAGATTGTCACCGCCGGCGAAATCAGTCCCAAGCAGATTCTTGCCGCGCACGAGGGTGCCATAGGCTAGGCCCACGAGGATGAGCGCTAACGAACCCACGAAAGCGAATCGGGAAAACTTCATGAAGTCGAACTTGGCGACCTTGATGATGTGGAGCATCGGCAATGATTTGAGCCAGCCCTTGGCCAGCAAGAAATCGAAAACAAGCCTCGTCACGACCAGGGCAGTGAACAGACTGGCCGCCACGCCGATGGTAAGGGTCACGCCAAAGCCTTTGATTGGCCCGGTGCCCATATAGATCAGGATGATCGATGAAATGAGTGTGGTGACGTGCGAGTCGAAGATGGTGCGGAAGGCGCGCTCGTAGCCCGCGGCTAAAGCGCCGCGCAGTGATTTGCCCTTGGCCGATTCTTCCCGAATGCGTTCGAAGATCAGAACGTTCGCGTCCACCGCCATACCGATGGTGAGGACTACTCCCGCGATGCCCGGAAGAGTCAGCGTGGTCCCGATGGCACACATCACCCCCAGAAGAATGATAATGTTCGTGATGAGCGCCAGATCAGCAACTAATCCAGCGAGGAGGTAATAGGAGGCCATGAACCCTGCTACCGCAATCGTTCCAAAGATTGCTGCGGAGATGCCGCTGCGGATGGTGTCTTTGCCCAAGGTCGGATCAACGCTGCTCTCGGAACGAATGCTCACCGGTACCTGCAGGGGATTTTGCAGCACGTTGGCCAGTTCGTGAGCCTGTTGATCCGTGAACTGGCCTGTAATCTGGCCACTGCCACCTTCGATGGGAGAATTGATCACTGGCGCCGACTGCAACTCGCCGTCCAACACAATGGCCAACTGGCGTCTGACATTCTCTCGTGTGACATTGGCAAAGATCCCTGCTCCCTCCGAGGTCAGAGTGAAGTTGATTTCGGGCCGTCCCAATTGGTCCCGCGAGACAAACGCCGTTTTAACGTATTTGCCCGTCAGCTCTGGCTTTTTCTTTACTAAATATCCTGCCACATCGTGGCCCTCCGCCGATTTGTGCAGGTGTCGGAGCAACTCATAGCCGGGCGACCCCAATCCTTCCAGGACCAGCCGATCGCTTTCCTCGTTGACGAGCCGAAATTCCAGGTATGCCGCCTTTTGGATCTGGGCTCGAGCGCTTTCCTTGTCGGCATCGGACAGACCGGGCAGTTGAATTAGAATCCGATCACTTCCAGCAGGTTGGATGATTGGTTCGGCCACACCGAATCTGTCGACGCGCTTGCGCAGCACTTCCGAAGCCTGGGAGAGAGCCTCCTTTTGCCGGTCGGACTGTGACAAAACATTGTTGGTATCAGCCGCCAAATAGTTTGTGTCAATCCCCACCAGAAATGAGGTGCCTCCCTGGAGATCCAACCCGAGCTTTATTTTGCCCGCGGCATCCGTTTGCAGTCGATTCAGGACTGCGCGAGAAGGGTTGGGCTGGTCCTTGACCTCGTAAGCAGGAAAGTAGCGAGTAAGGTCGTTGGTGCCGGTCGCCTCGAGCAGATTGGGAAAAGAACGTTCGGGCCTTTCCTTCTGTAGGACGCGGAGACGCTCGGTTATACCGGCGAAGGTGGTATCCTTCCGCACCGCTTTGGCTTGGAATTCCTTTGATAGGTTCCGCCCGACTGGGGGGAACATTTCATAGATGGACCAGGCCAAAATACCGAACACGAGGAAAAGCCTCCAACGTGTATTTTGATTCTTCATGGTGTTGATCAGAACTAGCGGGGAATCTGCTGACCCAGCGTTTGGTGGGCGGATCGGTTCAATTACAGGTTACGCAGAACCATCACGTGACACTCAGCTTTGTCGATCACTTCTTCCGTGGTGTGTGAACCGAAAAGCAGACGACTCCATATTCCCTGCCTCTCAGCGGTCAGCACGATCAAGTCGGCATCGCGTCTATGTGCCACCTTGAGGATGACCCCAGTAGGCGTCCCTTCGTGAATTTCGCAAGTCGCGGCTACGCCTGCCTCGGTCGCCATCTTCAAAACAGGACTCATTCTCGTAACCAATTCCGTACGAAGCGCCTCGCCAACCCAGGGCGGATTGGCCGGTCCAAATGGAATCACCCTTGGCGCGAAAGACTTGCACAACACGAGCTGTCCTCGGACGTGGCGAGCGATCGAAATGCCGACCTTCGCTGCTTGCAGGGAGTCATGCGAATTTTCGAAAGGAACCAAAATGACGGGCTTGCGCACCACCTCATCTGCCTCATGGGAGCTCATGAGCGGTACAGTCTTTTCCTCGCCCTTGAACCGGTGTCCGTTTGAATCTCCGTTGACTGCAGGAAAGGTCGGAATCGTTATTGGCTGCGGAGAGACTTGGTCCCAGTCTCCGAGGAGTTTTTCGAGCAATCCGTGTGAATTAACGAACCATGTGATGGGTCCAGTCATTTCTGCTTTCACAAAGCCAATGTGGCCTCAGCGCCAGATTGAGGGTAATTAAATGTCGCGGAAAACCCGTTAAAAGGGGCTAAATTTGCTGAAGGGTTGCGGAAGAGGAAGCAAACCTGTCTAGACTCGGCTAGCTCGGCGGCCAAACAACAAAAGTCTCAGGCCCTCCAATTTTGCGGGAAATCAGGCAGCAACCGAGGTTTTGGAACAAAGATCGAGACTGGCCAAACCAGTTTCCTGGCGAACTACGTCCACTGGGCATTTAGCCTGTTCAATGACCCGACGCGCCGTATGCTTGGAGAAGAAATTCCAGACTGATTTAGGGTGCGGCTCACTAATAATTAAGAGGTCAAATCCTGAACTGTTCTCAACGATAGCTTCGTACGGAAGTCCTTCAACTAACAGCGTTTGAATTCGAACTTGCGGTTGTTCGAACGAATTTTTTAGCCGCGTCAACTCTGAGCTTGCGCTCACCCAAAGCTGCCTCATCAGATCTTCCGCTGTGCCACAGTGTTTTGAGGCTGCCGGAGGATTGATGTCGATGACATGGAGGATTGTTAGAGAGGCGTCGGTTTGCCGAGCCAGCTCGACCGCGCGTTCGAGCGCACTAGCGGAGGCTGGTGAGAAGTCAGTCGGGACAAGAATCCTGCGAATGCGCCGGCCTGTCTCCTGGTTAATGCGCCCGCGCGAGGACGCGCGCAGATGTACTGAGTAATCTTTGATCGCAGCCGATGGGACGTTCTGTTCTTCCACCGAAGGACGGAAAGCCAATTCGGCCGGCGGATGCTTCTGCAAAGTTGTCATGCAATTTCGCATGAATCAACATGCCGCCCGACGATGCGTGAGAAAAATTAAAAGAACAACGGAACTCATTAAATCGGGGTAAAAATGCGCTACTATCAGGTTTAATTAACTCCCAGGTGAGCAGCGCGACAAGAACCCCTCTCGGCACGATCCGCTGCTGTAATCTTCGCGCGACTAGCGTTCCAATGGAGCGCTTCAGGGAGATTGCGCCACGGGCTTGGTCCCGGGTGAGGAACCGGCGGCATCAAGGGCCAGGTTAAGCGTTAGAACGTTGACACCGGGTTCACCCAGGAAACCAAGGTCAGGTCGATCCGTGTTTTGGGCGACAATCCGGCGGATTTCCTCCTCGCTCAAGTTACGGGCTTTGGCGACACGAGCGACCTGGAGTTCGGCGTTCTCGGGGCTGATATGCGGATCCAGACCACTCGCCGAAGCAGTCACGGCGTCAGCAGGCACGGGCGCATTAGTGGCGAGGCCATTTTGAGAACGATAATCCGCGACATTTTGAGCGATGCTGTCGTGCAGTTTCTGCGAGGTCGGACCAAGATTGCTGCCGCCTGAGCTGGTGGCGTCGTACCCATTTCCCGCGGCGGATGAGCGCGAGTGGAAGTATTTCTCCCCGGCGAACTGTTGGCCAAGCAGGCGCGAGCCCTGAACGATCCCCTTGGCATCCAGGATGAGACTGCCATTTGCCTTGTCATGGAACAGGACCTGACCAATGCCAAACACAACCAGTGGATAAAGCCCACAGCAAACGACCGCCAGCATCAGCGTTACCAGAACTGCACTGCGAATTTCAGAGAAAAACATTTTCATAGGTTTAGACGAGTTTGAGCGCAGTGATGATCACATCGATAGCTTTGATCCCGACAAAGGGAATAATCACACCTCCCAAACCATAGATGATCAGATTGCGTTGCAGAATGGCCAACGCACCTATAGGTTTGTATACCACGCCGCGAAGCGCCAGTGGTATTAGGGCGATAATGATCAGAGCATTGAAGATTACGGCACTGAGAATGGCGCTAGTCGGACTTTGCAGGTGCATGATATTAAGCGGGGCGATGGCCGGGAACGTGGCCATCAACATGGCTGGGACAATAGCGAAATACTTCGCCACGTCGTTGGCGATGCTGAAAGTCGTCAGCGACCCGCGGGTGATAAGTAACTGTTTCCCGATTTCTACGATCTCGATGAGCTTGGTCGGGTTACTGTCCAAGTCCACCATATTTCCTGCCTCGCGCGCCGCTTGGGTGCCTGTGTTCATGGCCACCCCAACGTCAGCTTGAGCCAAGGCCGGGGCGTCGTTGGTCCCATCACCAGTCATCGCGACGAGATGGCCGGATGCTTGTTCACTACGAATGCGCTTGAGCTTGGCTTCAGGCGTCGCCTGCGCGATGAAGTCATCCACCCCCGCCTCGGCCGCGATCGCCGCGGCGGTCAATTGGTTGTCTCCCGTGATCATCACGGTGCGGATGCCCATTTTGCGCAACTGGGCGAACCGCTCTTTGATGCCGCCCTTGACCACGTCTTTGAGTTGCACCACTCCGAGCACTTCCTGGCGTTCGGCCACTACCAACGGCGTGCCGCCTCCACGCGAGATCTCTTCAACAGTCAGGCTGACCTTTTCCGGAAACCTCCCCCCCAATTGTTCGACATAGGTGCGCATAGCTTCGGCCGCGCCTTTGCGGATACTGCGATTTGCGACAGGTGGTGCGGCTAGTGCTACACCGCCCCGTCCATTCCCCGGGGTGGCGACTGGTCCCGAGTTCCGCGAATCATCGAAGAAATCGACTCCGCTCATTCTGGTCTGTGCGGTGAACGGCACAAATTTAGCCTGCGGCTCGGCTAGGTCCCGGGCACGCAAATTGAACTGTTGCTTTGCCAGGACCACGACCGAGCGTCCTTCAGGAGTTTCGTCTGCCAGCGACGCAAGCTGGGCGGCGTCGGCCAGCCGTTCCGGGCTGATGCCGGGCGCCGGAATAAAGGCGGTAGCCATGCGGTTTCCCAGCGTAATCGTGCCCGTTTTATCGAGCAACAATACATCGACGTCGCCAGCCGCCTCGACAGCGCGACCACTGGTGGCCATCACGTTACGCCGGATCAGCCGGTCAATGCCGCTGATGCCGATGGCGCTGAGCAAACCGCCAATGGTTGTTGGGATGAGGCACACCAGAAGCGAGACCAGTACCGGCACCGAGAAAATCACCCCGGAGTAGATGCCGAAAGGCTTGAGCGTCACACACACCAGAAGGAAAATGAACGTTAGGGCCGCCAGCAAAATGGTCAGGGCGATCTCGTTGGGGGTCTTTTGACGTCGCGCTCCCTCCACCATCGCGATCATGCGGTCCAGAAAGGCCTGCCCCTTTTCCTGGGTGACGCTAATGACGATGCGATCGCTGATCACGCGCGTGCCACCGGTAACTGCGCTGCGGTCGCCTCCGCTCTCGCGGATAACGGGCGCGGATTCTCCGGTGATAGCCGATTCATCGACGCTGGCGATACCCTCGACCACGTCGCCGTCAGCGGGGATCGTATCTCCTGCCTCGCAGACGACCAGGTCCCCTTTCTGCAATTGGGGGGCGGGCACCTTCTCTTCGCGCCCATTCTCGAGTCGGCGCGCGATTGTATCTTTGCGGGCCTTGCGCAAACTCTCAGCCTGAGCTTTGCCCCGGCCCTCGGCGACCGCTTCGGCAAGATTTGCGAACAGGACCGTGAACCACAGCCATACGGCCAGTTGCGCAATGAAACCGCGCTCGGCCGGAGCGCAGGTAAAAATGCCCACTGTGGTCAATGCCGCGCCGACCAT
>Ga0210409_10004582_pt1 | contig 14826 bp, 11 predicted proteins | sample IncBWH17MmetaG_FD_161649 | JGI IMG/M metagenome (GOLD analysis project Ga0210409, IMG submission 161649) | Forest soil microbial communities from Barre Woods Harvard Forest LTER site, Petersham, Massachusetts, United States - Inc-BW-H-17-M | ecosystem: Environmental > Terrestrial > Soil >... | reverse complement strand
ATTGGAGCGCAGCAAATGCCCTTCAAAGCCCACGCCTGGGTGGAAGTTGGCGGTCGAGTGGTCAACGACAAGCCGTACATGCAGGAGATGTACGCAGTGCTCGACAGGTGCTGAAACAGGACTCAAAAAACGGAGACACGTCGTGAGCGTGCAATTCGGAAGATGGAACTTCGAGGGGCGGCCAGCGGACAGGGAGTATCTGGCAAAGGCCGGGGAGATGGTCGCTCCTTACGGCCCGGATGGGGGAGACACATATATAAAGGATAGCGTCGCAATCCTCTATCGCGCTTTCCATACCACGAATGAGTCCCGGAAAGAGACCCAGCCGCTCGTAACCCGTTCTGGTGCAGTACTTACGTGGGACGGCCGGCTGGACAACCGTGCCGAACTCATCCGCGAGTTGAGAGACATCCTGACCACTGCCTCGACCGACGTTTCTGTTGTTGCTGCGGCTTACGAACGGTGGGGAACTGCCTGCTTTGCAAAGCTCATCGGGGACTGGGCTATTTCCATCTGGAATCCGGTGGACCGGTCGCTGATTCTCGCAAAGGACCCCGTCGGGACGCGGCATCTTTACTACTCGCTCGATAGGGAGCAGATCATTTGGAGCACCATCCTTGATCCTATCGTCTTGCTGGCCGGGAAAGCTGTTTCGCTTGACGAGGAATATATCGCTGGCTGGCTGTCTTCTTTCCCGGCGACCCACTTGACTCCTTACGTTGGAATCCATTCCCTATCGCCGTCCTCATTAGTGCTCATAAGGGCAGGGCACCACACGGTTAGCAAGTATTGGAATTTCGATCCGGGCAAGAGAATCTGTTACCGTACCGACGCCGAATACGAAGAACACTTCCGCAGCGTCTTTGCCGAAGCCGTCCGGCGCAGGCTCCGCTCGGACAGTCCCATCCTCGCCGAACTCAGCGGCGGCGTGGACTCGTCCTCCATCGTATGCATGGCGGACACCATCATCGCCCGCGGCACTGGCGAAGCACCGCGCCTCGATACGGTCTCCTATTACGACGACTCAGAACCCAACTGGGACGAACGCCCCTATTTCACCAAAGTAGAAGAAAAGCGCGGCCGCGCCGGCACTCACATCGACGTCAGCAAGCAGCAATCTCTCAAGTTCGAGCTCGATGGCAACCGATTTACTGCGATTCCTGGTTCGCACGCCGGTCTTGCCAACGAGGCGGACTGCCTGTTCACGGCGTGCGTGACATCGCAAGGAAATCGCGTCGTGCTCTCCGGCATCGGCGGTGATGAAGTCACCGGCGGCGTACCGACGCCTGTACCGGAACTCGAAGATCTTCTCGCAAGAGGTCACTTCAGAACGCTCGCGCACCAATTGGAAGTCTGGGCACTCAACAAGAGAAAACCGTGGTTTCATCTTTTCAGTGAAGCCGCAAGAGGGTTTTTCCCCTCCGCTCTTGTCGGCATCCCAAAACACAAGAAGCCCGCACCCTGGCTCAATCCAGCCTTCGCCGGGCGCAACCGCGCTGCCTTGCACGGTTACGAAGCTAGGCTGAAGCTCTTCGGTCCATTGCCGACATTCCAGGAGAATGCTTCCGCATTGGAGGCATTACAGAGACAACTGGGATGTGTTTCTGTTCCCTCGGAGCCGCCGTACGAAAAGCGCTACGCCTACCTCGACCGCGGCCTGCTGGAATTCCTCTTTGCTGTTCCCCGCGACCAACTTGTTCGCCCAGGCCAACGACGCTCTCTGATGCGGCGAGCACTCGCGGGAATTGTCCCTGACGAACTCCTGAACAGAAAGAGAAAGGCGTTTGTGGTGCGTGGCCCTGCGGTGAATATCGGGGCCCAATGGACGGACTTGATTGAATTCACTCAGCACATGCTTGCGAGTGAGTTAGGAATTGTGGATTCAGTCCGTTTCGAGAGCGCTTTGGCCAAAGCCCGCGAGGGAAAGGTCATCGCTCTCGTTACTCTGCAACGTACGCTAATTACCGAATGCTGGCTCAGGAATCTCCATGCCTGCAACTTCTTTCTTGATTCCAAGTTGGGAGATCGTCGGGCCTTGCACCTTCTAGCGAAAAGGCAAGAAGAGAAATCCCTAGCGCTCACTGCCAGTGGGAAAGGAGGTGAAAGCCCATGAAATACAACAAACCACGCATCGCTTTGGCGGCTTCTGCGGCCGAAGCGGTCAAGGGCGACCAGACCAAGCATTCTGACCCGTTCCCAGACAACAACATGTTCGTTACATCTGGAGCGTATCAAGCCGATGAGTAAGGCCCAGCCGGAAGGAGCAGGCCTCCGAAGTACCAGCTTGATCTCAGCTGAGACAGTCCAAACAGGGAAGGAGGTGAAATACATGAAATACGAAAAACCAAACATCGCATTGATCGCTTCTGCGGTCGAAGCGGTCAAGGGCGACCAAACCAAGCATGCCGACCCGACGATTGACTGCCCCTTGTTCGTTACCTCGGGAGCCTATCAATCCGATGAGTAAGCCCGAGCAGTAACGAGCAAAAACAGGCCGGAGCGCCGCGGCGCTCCGGCACATACTTCTGAGCTACTCGTAGCGTCGTACAGAATGGTTTTTTCGGTTGGGTCAGGGTTCCTATCTCGCTCCCAAATGACGGCCGAACCAGCCAATCATTCGGTTACAAAAGTCGGTCTGGTTCGGATAGCTCCAGGAAAGCGGGGAATGGTCTTCACCCTCATATTTGGCATACTCGACGTCTTTGCCAAGCCGGCGCAGAGCTACAAAAACCTGATCACCTAGAAACGGCGCGACAGCCCTGTCCTCTGACCCGTGGACAATCAGGAGCGGCGTTCCTACTCGGTCGAAATAGAAGAGCGGCGAGTTCTCGATGTACCTTTCTCGAAACTGCCAGGGAGTTCCCCCCATCATGCCTTGGTCTTGTTCAGTGTTTGAGACCTGAAAGGCCGTTCCGTCTCTCTGCATCTCCCCGTAGGCACTGATTAGATCGCCCATTCCATCGGCTTCCAATGCAGCCTTAAACCGGCCAGTCTGCACGATCAAGGAAAGGACGCTGTAACCACCGTAACTATGCCCCATTACGCCAAGCCGATCAGGGTCAGCAATACCCATACTTATGACCTTGTCTACGCCTGGCAGAATCGTCTTTGCCAAGTCAAGCATGGGTGTCCCCAGATGTTGTGGTGCGTCTGGAAGGAGGACCGCGTAGCCCCGTGTCGCCAGCATCTGCAGATTGAGCGGTCCGGTACCAGCGAGGCCAAAATGATCGAAGTGGTCCGAGAGGGTGTCGCCGCCGTAAACCCAAAGAATCAGCGGGTATCGGGTTCCCTTGACGTAATTGGACGGCAAGAGCAGCACTCCGTACAACTCTTCTCCGTCGACACTTGACCATGAAACCAACTGCGCCGTACCGAAGTGATATCTGTCCAGCTGAGGGTTGACATGTGTCAGGCGCTGCGGACTCTGGAACTCTGGAGAACTAATCCAGATGTCCGGGCTGCTGCCAGCTTCCTCGGCAACATACGCTAACCGGCCTCCATTCTCACGTGCTGCCGCAATCTGATTTTGCCCACTACACGTATAACATTGCCCATTCTCAAGGAGCTTGGCGTTCCGGCCGGTACTGAGATCGACCCTATAAAACCCGTCCTGTCTTCCAAGATCATCGTGAGTAACCACGATGGTTGCTTCTCCATGGTTGAGTGTCCAGAGTTGGCCTTGAGAGTAAGACATCATCAGCCTGATCTCGTGATTGGGTATCTGCGCAACCCTCGCTGCGCTGCTACGCTCCAGGGAAGCGCGCCACAATTCCCCGTCATTAACAAAATAGATGTTTTTTCCTTTCGCGTCCCAGAGAGGCGTCTCTGCCTTTCGATCCGAAGGGCGCTCTGGCTGCAAGTGAGTCAGGTTCTCGAGCTTCCCGCTGCTCAGGTCAACGACGAAACAATCATGAGCCTTGTCTCCTACCCCGCCAGCATGAAAGCTTAGGTGCGAACCGTCCGGGGACCAGCTGAGAGCTCCCCCGTCGTAGTCGAGGCGGATATTGCTTGCAAGGTTTCTCTGTTCCTTCCCGAAGATATCGACGGTCAGGATGTCAAAGAGGATCTGTTGGGAGTCAGCTCTTTCAAAACGGTTTGGCCGCGAGTAAGCCAGACGCGAGCCGTCAGGGGAAAGCAGAAACTTTGTTATTCTTTGCCCATGCGCAATCAACGTGGCTCTGCCAGAACTGAGCTCTATTGAGACTAGATCGCGCAGATACAAGTCAAGGTTCCAGGGATCCGACGTCGAAGCGGCTTGAGTGTTGGGAGAAATGGGGGCGCCACGATAAAGAATCACGCTGGACCCCGGCGTTTTGTGGGAATCATCGTCACTGGGGTGGCTGTTTCCGGATGAAAGCATTTTGGCGAAGTCCTCAGGGGAAAGATCACGCGGTACTGTGGTTACGAAGAGTGCCTTTCCATCGGGACTCCACTCGATGCCATCTCCTCTAACGTCAACGTCGGAGACTTTTCGCAGCTCATTTTTAGCAACATCCCAGATCCACACCCTTGCTTGGCCACTGCCATCCCGATCGGAATAGAAGGCCAGGAATTGACCGTCTGGCGACCAAGCGGGTAACCAGTTGTTCGCCTGACCTGCTGTGAGGTTTATGCTTTCGTTTGTCTTTCTGCCAACGATGTAAATGTCTGCGCGTGTCGCGTGCCACGGAACACCAGTGCGAGCCTGAGTCTCCTGATAGCGGGGATTGCTCTTTTGATTGTCCCTAACCACGTAAGCCAGCCGCTCGCCATCTGGGGAGAATCGGAAGGCGGACTCCCCAAAGGAACGTAGTTTGAGCGCGTCCTCCACAGACAATGGAAGTTTTTCCTGCGCCGATGCCGAGCAGTTTAAGACAGCCAGGTTGAATACACATGTTGCCGCGACGAGCAATGCGCATCTGGCTTCATTCATGAATCGTAGCCTTCCTTCCTTGCTTTTCAAGTCGGTCCACAAAGTAAGCCAAGACTGTCAACTACCATAGCAGTGGACCAGTCACGTTGATTTGTAACAGCTAACTTATGAACGCTGAATGGCCAACCCTCTTTAGAACATTAGCTTCAGGGCAAATTGAATGGATCGGGGGCCGCCTATTTGGTAGAGCGGATTAAAGCCTCCCCCGCCCAAATTTCCTCCAAACCCACCACTCAGGCTCTGCCCAAACATCTGAGTTGCCACCCCGAAGCCGGCCGGACCGCCATTCTGAGGCGAGAGGAATGCGCCGCTCGGAGGTCCAAAGTTAGGGTGGTTCAAGACGTTGAACATTTCCGCCCGGAACTGCAATTTCAGCAATTCATGCACAGGAAAATCGCGGTGGACTCCGAGGTCCCACTGAGCTACTCCGAAGCCTCGGAGCGTATTTCGCCCAAGATTTCCTTGCCGTAGCGGAACACCTGAGTTCGGGTCAATTGGCGGATCGTTGAACGCGGCTGGATTGAATCCCTTTCCGCCAGGGCACAGGGATCCAAAAACTGGACTGCATTGTGAACCAAGCAAATAGAGAGGTTGACCTGGAACCACATCGGGGCGAATTGTGACTTGGACGCCATTTGAAAGCTGGAAGAAGGCGCTGTCAGTAACCTCAATCGGTGGAGCGGAACGGGCAAGAACGAGATTCTGTAGGGACCAACCTCGCAGAATTGCGGTCGTGAATGCATTGGTCTTGGGAACCGGGAGGTCATAGGTCACACCCGCGGAGAATGCATTGCGTATGTCAAAGTCGGAAGGCCCCCGGTTGGCATTGCTGTTGAACGTCGCGGACAGAACATTGGAATTGTTGCCGTAGGAGCCCGCAGACCCGTCATCAATCGAGTGTGACCAAGTATAGGAAGCGAGCGCCTGCAGGCCGCGAGACATGCGCCGCTGGAATTGCAGCTGCAGCGCGTTGTACTCCGAGGTTGCTGTATTCCCGAACAAGACTGCTTGAGCTAGATTGACATTTGGCGAGAGTATGCTCGCTGCCTGCAAGAGCCGTCTCCCTGCAGAGCCAACGTAGGAGGCCGATAGCGACTGCTGTTTGCCCAACGCCTGCTCGACCGCAACATTCCACTCGAGGGTGTAGGGTAGCCGAAGATGGGGATCGAAAGCGTAAAGAGGCTGACCGTTGCTCGCGTTCGGTGGGACGATGGGAGGCGGGGCAGCATCCGCGGGACTTAACGGGAAGGAATTGCTGGTGGGGAAATTGATGGAACCAAATGGGTAGCTGGCGATATTAAAAGCATTGCCAGCCTGCGACGTCGCCAGATCATAAAAGACACCGAACCCTCCCCGAAGCACAGTTTGCCACTCTTGACTTTGAGAAACCTGGTAAGCCAAACCTACGCGAGGAGCTAAATTGCCGTACCTTGTTTGAAACGGAAGCATTCCCGCAGGGGCCAGCGCCAGATTCGAGAGATCTTTGAGGTCATAACCTGTCACCGCTTCCAGATTGGGGCCGCTGACGGCCGAAGGCGCAAAGTCCACATCCCAACGCAGACCATAAGTGATTGTGAGATGTGGCTTAACGCGCCAGGTGTCCTGTCCAAAAACACCAAGGTTCTTGAAGAGTAGAGCGGTTTGCCGCGCGGACAATACTTCAGCAATGAGAAGATTTCCGGCTTCCGCGGCCGGCACATTCAGGAAGAAGGCATCCTGCCGATAGACCGCCGGATCACTCAGGGGCGACAAGCGGCGAAAGTCGACTCCAAACTTGAGGCTGTGCGAACCCTTCTGCAGGGAAAGATTGTCAACGATGTTTATCTGTCTCTGAATATTTCTCGCTGAGTGCCCTGTATTGAAGACGCTGCCGCGGTTATTTAGCGAAAGAATCTGAAACCCGAACAAGGCATCTTCGCTGGTGAAACCATTTGGAAGTGGCAAGGAGCTCAGGGGAACTGCACCGCTAAAGCTGTCGAGGTTCGATTGACTCGACGCACTGGTCCGGCTGTAATTGAAGCGCAAATCATTGGTGGTTGCAGGAGAAAAGATCGATGTTCCGCCCACCGTTGCTGTTTGGGTGGTAATACGCGATGAGGTGATCGTACTTAGGGCATCCCCCGCCCCCCGCTGATCTAGTTCCGAAGGCGAATAGTTGTATCGAGCAAAAAGACTGAGCTTGTCGTTTTGTCGATGGTCAATTCGAATGCTATACGCATCGAGCGTCGCGGGGTTTGAAAAACTGGCATTGAGCGCGGCTGTCCCCGTTGGCTTTTTGCCCGAAGATGGACAATTGGGATTAGTTGCTGGATTGCACGCCACAAAGATTTCCGGGCTACTGGGATTCGGGAGAGGATACGCATTCAAGAAAGGCTGAAGAGCCGGGACGGCATTTTGGCGTGAATTTGTCGTTCCTCCAGGCGTGAAACTCGCGTCCGGAACTGTCGTCAGCGCCGTTTGCGGCAGCCGAAGCCTGAGACCTTCGTAGGAAAAGAAGAAGAATGTTCGGCTCCTGCGAATCGGGCCGCTAAATGTGCCTCCGAAGTCATTCTGTCGTTCTTGTGACTTGCGAAGCGCTGGCGTAACAGAGGTATTGAACCAGTTGTTTGCGTCGAGGACGTCATTTCGGAAATAATCAAATAAAGTGCCGTGGAGCTGATTCGTGCCGGAGCGGGTTAGAATTGAGATCTGCCCACCCGGGGTCCGGCCAAATTCCGGGGCATATGTCGACGTTTGGATGCGGAACTCCTGGAGAGCGTCCACCGATACAAGGCTGTTTGTCCCTCCTAAAACACTGAAGGAACCAAGCGCACCTCCAAACCCATTCCCCGTAAGCAAACCAGCACTCACGCCAATGTTGGCGCTGACTCCATCCACCGTCCAATAATTGGATTCGCCTCGCTGGCCGTTCACACTGAACTGCCCACCATCGTTTGCAGTGCTTGGAGTGAGAACCACGCCCGGGGTAAGTTGGATGAGGGTTTGAAAGCTCCTGCCATTCAGCGGCAGGTTTTCGGCAAATTGACGATCCACGACTGTACTGACAGCCGCATCTTGGGTGTTCACGAGCGGCGCGCCGCCCGTGACCGTCACTATTTCAGACACGGCGCCGATGGGCAGCGTGAAGTTGATCGCGAGGGCATCCTGAACGTTGAGAATGAGGTCTGGCTTGATGAGCGTCTTGAAACCGATTTTCGCAACTTGAATCCGATATGGTCCAGGCGGCAAGTTCGTTACGACATAGATGCCTCCGCTATTGGTGATGGTCTCATGCTGCACGCTCGTCGCGTCGTTCACCACGATGATCTCCGCGCCAGCTATCGGCGCGCCGGACGGATCTAGGACAATGCCATTTATGCTCGCAGTGGGGGACTGCGCGATCGCTGGAATAGCGCACAGCAGACATACGATAAGAAGAAAAGTGACTTCACGCACGTTGTCTCTCCCGCTGGAACGCTAATTGGACGCACATACTTGGTCTACGCAGGAGATTACGACTCTTGTATCGCTCCCTGGGCATGACAGCGGTCCCTATGTGGTCAGTAGGCCGTAGTAAATCCTGGCTAGGGATGATTCGGGTCAACTTTTAAGTAGGCAAAGAGGAGCGGCTTTCCGCTAGGCTTCCGGCTTCCGCCATTTGGTTCCACCGTCACGAAGACGGCGTCAATCTGTTCCAATTTCTTGGGGTCGTCGAATTTCAGTACCCATCGTTTCTTGGCGAGGCTGTCTTCAAAGAAGACGCCAAGACTCGTAGCCTGCTGCTTATCAACACCGCGGCTGCCCCACGCTTGAAACGTGCTGGCCCTCTGGAGCCCTGCCTGCTGGTCGAGATCATACGCGTAGAAGATTAGAGACTTCCCTTTGGTATAGAAAACCCGACCATAAGGTTTTTGCGTCTGGCCGTCACGGGCGACGTCATATACTTCGGCAATATAGAGCTCCCGCGCGCCCATCAATTCCCGGATGTCACGGTCGTGGGCAAGCAATTCCTCCTGTTTACTCACCGCCAGTTCTTGCTCGCGAAGCTGACCGTGGAGATCCCTGATTTGCGCCTCTAAGCTCTCGGCGCGCGATTGATCCTGCGAGCGTTGTTGCCGAAGGGAGTCGAGCTCCGCCTGGGTCTTACGCAGTGAAGACTGAACAAAATCAAGCTGCTGCAGAAGATTACTTTGTTCTTCGACCACTTGCTGCCTCTCGGCTCGATCACCGAGAAGAGACTGCTCCAAATTTGTCCGAGCGCTCTTCGTCTCATTCAAGTCCGCGGATTGGTTTTCGACTTGGCGCTGAAGCTGAGCAATCACTCGGTTTCGTTCCACGAGCTCCGACCTCAAAATTTCGCGGTCGTGACCTGCGTCGCTTATCCTTTTCTCGAGCGCATCAACTTTCGCATCTGGAGTGGTAGGTGTCGCCCGAACGACATCCTGGCCCTTATGCTTGCCAACTTGAAATGAGTAAATGGCCAATGCGGCCGAGAGCACGACGGCGGCTGCGAACGGCATCCACACGTAGTTCCAATTCACCTGCATGTGACGGTCGCCGTTTCGATGAGGGAATCTGAGTTCGCTAGTTGATTCGGTTGGTTGTTGCTCTTGGTGTGGCGTTTCCGTCTGCCCAGTCGCATGCGCCGCAGCCGCTCTTGCAGCCTCGGCGGGAATCGAGGTCGGCTCCGGGGCGCCAGTATTAGACAACTGAGGATGAAGCAACGGCATGCCGATACCAGCGGCAGCCTCAAATTCCTTCAAAGCTTGTCGGCATTCTGGACATGCAACGAGGTGTCTCTGCAGAGTCTTCTGTTCTTCCTCGGTAAGTTCGCCCGAGGTCGAAATGGCGCACAGCTCGATGAATCCGTCGTGTGGTTCCATTTCCGACCAGCCGTCGCGTTCCGGATTGGCTGTTTTATTTCTCATGCCTGTCTACTAGGGGCACAGTATTCCCAAACATCTGCTTCCGCAACTTATCGAGGCCGCGGTAATAATGGTTCCGGACGTTTCCGAGGGTCTGTCCCGACTTTTGGCTGATCTCCGCCAAGGTGTAACCGTCAAAGAAGTGAAGGCACAAGGTCTCACGCTGATCGTCCGTCAGGGACTTGAGCACCTTGCTTAGACCATTACGCCCAAAAACCGTTTCTGCGGAATAATCGCTCTCTGCGGTCGGTGTTCCGACCACGTGGTCGGCGTTGCTTTCGATCCCTGTCCGCGCATAGAACCGGCGGGTGGTGAGGTAGCGGCGCCGCTCAATCGATCTGTGGTAAGCCATCTGGATAATCCAAGAGCGGGCGGTACTCTTCGAGCTGTCGAAGATGGCACATTTGCGCCGGATGAAGAGAAACAAGTCTTGGACCAGATCGTCTGCTTCGGAGGCGTCTCTCAGGATGCGAGCCGCTACGCCGCGCACGAGTCGCGCATAACGTTCAAATAAGCAGCCCAGAGCATCTTGTTCACCGGCTTGAAGGCGCGCCAGAAGGGCTTCGTCGGTTACTGAGGGAACCGCTGAGTTAACGCTTTCCTCTACACCACATTTCAACGCAAGAGGCAGCGGGGTCAACCGGGCCGTGAAAAAGGTGTTCACGGCTTGTGCCTCGCGGCCCCACTACCCTCCGGCTGCTTGACGGTCGGCCGAATCCTGTACTGCAGCAATCGCTCGGTTGAACCCGCAGTCTTAAGCTGCTCGAAGGCCCATTCCAACAGCGTAGCTCCGATGTTCCCGAGGGACCGGCGCTCTCTAGCGGCAAATTGCCATAATTCAGCGCGAACAGCTGACGGGATTCGCATGGTCACCGATTCTTTGCTCTCACCCATGAACGCCCTTACTTACATTCGGCCCAGCCAATAAACAATGAATTGAAGCAACGCTTTAATTGCTTCAAAACTCGAGGCGGACTTGCGTTTTTCTTGCTGCAGCCGAATAGGAGAAACTGCGGGTGAGGAAACGGTCGAAATCAGAAATTTATAAGTCGTCCGCAAAAATCCGAGGGGAGAAGGCAGTGACTGATCAGGGTACGGGAGGACCCATTTTTCAGACTGTCTCGGCGACTAGCTCAATTCACGAGTTTTGTTTGCTTTTTTAAAGCAGTTCGCCACGTCCAGAAGCGAAATTCGTCGGCGCGTTCACGCGCGGCCATCGTTTCGGCAAAATCGGCATTCAACCCGGCCCGGACTTCTTCTAGACGGATGGCGTACTCTCTGAGTTCTCGACGGGAACGAATCAAGTGCAACTCCAGACGACCGAGCACACGAATCAGTCGATCCATGCATTGATTCCATAGGACGATTTCTATGTAGGCATCGGTTTTGGTCATTCCTGCTCCAACGTTGTTGCTCAGGATTTTGCTTTTGGTTTCGCCGGTCCTTGGCCGCTGGCGATTCGCATTCGGAGGGCTGACTAGACGCACGGATGGCGGAGCGGTCCGGAATCCGATTGCAAGGGACAAATATCCGCCCTGTTTTAGCTCAGGAGGGGGTTCCGCGACCGGCTCAGGTGGGGGAAGAGCTGGGGAATTGGAGCGCCGGGAAAGTTGCGCCCAGAATAGGAAATGGATAACTTCTTGTGCAGCCATCGTTGCCTCCTTACCGAGGTGATGTTGGTTAGGGGCGCGCTTGGTGCTAGTAACACCCGACGCGTCCCGCTATATCACTTGCTCTTCTTTCTCCTACTTCGACGACTTCCTCTACCCCAATAGTGGTCTGCCTTATATCTTTTGACTGTCTCGACATCTTTCTCAGACCAAAGTCGAACCTTCACGCCGCCGATGAGCTGAAGATTAGGTGCCGGAACCTTCGTCTCCTTAATCCAACGATGCAGAGTATCTGTCCCGATTCCGAGAAGGTCTGCAACCTGAGCTGTAGAATACGTCGCCATTAATAGAATCCAGTAGGTCACCTTGATTTGTCAAGCACAAAATTAAAGGCCAGGAGCATCTAGGAACTGCTGTTAGGCCGCCAAGAAGGATATCCCAGTTCAGGCTCAATTCTAAAGAATCCCAAAAGCGATCAAGCTTTTGGCCGATTCTCCTCAGCCGACTCGAAGCGCCCGGTTTTCGCGCTTTCATCCCCACGAAGGAGGTTTACGTCCATGCGTTGTCCCTACTGCAAGAATGGCCAAACAGAAGTCTTCAGAACTAAATGTCTTCGCAGCAAAACATACCGTTACCGTCGCTGCCAGTTCTGTAAGGCAAAATTTAGGACGCAAGAAAAACCGGTGCGTTGGGAAGGGTTGGATCGCAAATGGCCCGGTACGGCCCCGAACCGAAGAGGCTGTGGCTGTCATAGAGCGCCGGCTCTTCGTGGAAATTGCGAAGTGGAGGCCTGCGGAGTGGACCTCAGACAGACCGGAGCGAAGCGTCACGTGGATCACATCGTGCCAGCACGGCTTATCCGGAAATTGAGAGCAGGGAATCCAGATCGACTGGAAAACCTTCAATGTATCTGTGGGACCTGCCATGGGTACAAGCTTCAGGCAGACCACAAGCTGTGCATGGGGGATAAGCTGGGTTATCTGGAAATCCTTCGCACGCATCATTTCGATGTTGCACGGGCCGAACGGGCATTGGCCTTGTTCGGTCTGTAGTTCCGGTTGTCATCCCACCAACTCTGCTGCATAAATCCCAAGCTTCGGACGTGGGTTCGATTCCCATCGCCCGCTCGATAAACCCTGATGATTCGATTGCCTTTCTGCCTGGAAACCCGTGAAAATCGCCCCATAAACTGAGGGTTTTGTTCCAAGGATGTTCCAAAGCCCTCGCAATTGTTCTAAGACTCCACGCTCGAATCTCGATGCAGCGGGACGCGGATTCGGCGTTCTGATTCCAGTTGGACGCGGAGCCGATGGCCTGCTTCGCCTCCAGGGCCTCGTATGCTGTCTAATGTCCGAGGATGGCACCTAGCCTCAACCTCGCTGGGCCGATGTGCCATCGGGCGGTTAACCTGCGGTCAACCGTAGCCGTATGGGGCATCAGGAAGCGCGCCCGTAGCTCAGTTGGATAGAGCGTCTGCCTTCTAAGTGGACGCAAATCAAATCCAAGTCGTTGCTTCGGTTGCGCTTACGAGTTTCGAGCCATCCTTGACCTGCTCCAAAGTTGCTCCAAAGAATCCCGACACAATTAGAGCATTCGGTTAACAGCGGAGCGTTCTACCGTTGAGCTACCGGAGGACATCCCTATTTTGCGACGGTTGCGTAGCGTTTTTCAAGCGAGGTCTTGCACGTTTTGAGTCAGAGTGCTTTCGAGTGGCACTGAGGATCAAAAATTACGAACCGCCTGAACCGAAAAGAGTGTTCGGTTGAGCACGGAAGAGTCTTTCAGCTGAAACAGAAACATCTGAAACTGGTTCTGGTGTGTATGCGCGTGGCTGTCACCCAGGAGGTCTTGGGTTCGAGCCCCGTTGGTCCTCGGGCTCATAACATGGATGTGCGGTGCCGTCACGACCACTTAATCTATAGACGCTATCATCGGGTGTTGCAAACGCGGTGGAAGGGAACCAGACCAAGCGAAATGATGAAACGACAAGCGCTCCGTTCTCACTAACTAAAGGAATTGACACGTAGTTTCCGAGTGGGTATAGTCCCGGCTCATACCTTTCTGCACTGGTGCTCGTGTCGGTCGCATACTTCTTGTCTAAGCGTCCGCTATGGCGAAAGAAGCCCAGTCCAACGCCAGTAGTGACCAGGATCACTTCCAGGTTGCTGCCCCGCAATTGACCTTGCCAAAAGGCGGCGGGGCAATTCGCGGAATAGGCGAAAAATTCGCAGCCAATCCGGTGACCGGCACGGGATCTCTATCGGTGCCCATTTATTCCAGTCCGGGCCGTTCGGGATTTGGCCCGCAACTCTCTATATCGTATGACTCGGGGTCGGGCAATGGACCATTCGGGTTCGGCTGGACACTGGCCCTGCCAAAAGTAACCCGCAAAACGGACAAAGGTCTCCCGCAGTACAGAGACGCTGAAGAATCCGACATCTTTATTCTTTCGGGAGCTGAGGATCTAATTCCGGAGCTAGTCGGCACTGGTGCCAACTGGGTACGGAATATCTCCCCGCCACGCACAGTGTACAGTAAGCGGTACACGATCAATTTTTATCGTCCGCGGGTCGAGGGTTTGTTTGCTCGCATCGAGCGCTGGGTGAACGAGGCGGATCGGCAAGATACATTCTGGCGCTCCATCTCCAAAGACAACATCACGACTTGGTACGGCAAGACTAAGGAAAGTCGGATCTTTGATCCGTATGATCCAAGTCGCATTTTCAGCTGGTTGATTTGCGAGAGCTACGATGACAAGGGAAACGTTATCTCCTACCAGTACAAGCCTGAAGATTCTTCGCGGGTGGATCTTTCCCAAGCCAACGAGCGTAACCGCACGGACCTGACCCGGTCTGCCGAACGATACATCAAGTATGTTTTTTACGGCAACCGCACTCCGTACTTTCCCGATCTGACAGGCACTGGACCATTAGCTCTGCCGACTGATTGGTGCTTCGAACTCGTATTCGATTACGGAGAACACGATCTGTTTGCTCCGCTTCCGCAAGATACCGGCACCCCAAAGTGGACACCCAGAGCAGATCCATTCTCCACCTACCGTCCGACATTCGAGGTGCGGACGTATCGCCTTTGCAACCGCGTACTCATGTTCCATCATTTTGCAGACCAGCCCGACATCGGCGTCAATTGCGTGGTTCGCTCCACCGATCTTGCTTATTCGGCGGCGCCACCATCTGATCCCACGCAGCCCTTTTATTCTTATCTGCTAAGCGCGAAGCAAACGGGCTACATCCATGATGGGAAAGGTGGTTACATCCCTGACTCCTTGCCGCCTCTCGAATTTGAATACACGACCGCGGAGATTGATGAGACGGTTCGTGACGTCGACCCCGAGAGCCTCAAGAATCTGCCGTATGGTCTCGACGGCTCGAACTATCGC
>Ga0210409_10004580_pt1 | contig 14827 bp, 9 predicted proteins | sample IncBWH17MmetaG_FD_161649 | JGI IMG/M metagenome (GOLD analysis project Ga0210409, IMG submission 161649) | Forest soil microbial communities from Barre Woods Harvard Forest LTER site, Petersham, Massachusetts, United States - Inc-BW-H-17-M | ecosystem: Environmental > Terrestrial > Soil >... | reverse complement strand
AAAGTGGTCAAGGACAGCTACGCCGCCAACAAGCGGATCATCTTCGACGGCGACAACTACGCGCCCGAGTGGCACGAGGAGGCCGAGAAGCGAGGGCTGTACAACCTGCGCTCCACCCCCGACGCGCTGCCGTGGCTCGTGGACAAAAGCACCGTCGCGCTGTTCAAGAAGTACAACGTCCTGTCAAAGCGCGAGCTCGAGTCCCGCCACGAGGTCTTCCTCGAGCAGTACGCGGTCAAGATCAACATCGAGGCCGAGACGGCTGCCTCGATCGCACGCACGCAGATCCTCCCGGCCGCCGTCCGCCACATCAACGAACTGCGCATGGCGGGGCTCGAGGAGCTGATCGAGGAGATCGAACCGGTCGTCAAGGAGCTGCACTTCGCGCTTCGGGCGCTCGAGGACGCCAACCTGACCGACAACCAGGACGACTCCAAGGCCGAGAAGTGGGCGGCGTACATGCATGACCGCGTGGTCCCGGCGATGGAAGACGTACGCGAGGTGGCCGACCGTCTGGAGAAGATCGTCGCCGACGACCTCTGGCCGCTGCCGAAGTACTCGGAGATGCTGTTCATCAAGTAGGGCCGAACGCGGCTGGAGGCGTGAGGATCTCTACGTGCGTGCCAGCGCTCGTTGATACGAACGTCCTCGTCTACCGCTTCGACCCGCGGCCGGCGTTCCCGCCGGTGGCCGTGTCGCATGGCTAGCATGGCTGGATGGCACGCGATTACCTGAAGGCGATCCAGGACCACGTCGTCGTCTACGACGGCGGCATGGGCGCCACGCTCGAGCAGTTCGACCTGACCCAGGAGGACTACGGCGGTCTGCTCGGCAAGTGCCACGAGGCGCTCGTGCTCAACCGCCCGGACGTGATCGAGGGCGTGCATTCATCGATGCTCGACGCCGGCGCGGAGGTGCTCGAGACAGACACCTTCCAGGCCTCGCGCATCAAGCTCGGCGAGTGGGGCCTTGCCGACTACACGGTCGAGATCAACACGAAGGCCGCCGAGATAGCGCGCAAGGCGGCCGGCGAGAGCCGTTTCGTCGCCGGCTCGATCGGCCCCACCGGATATCTGCCGGCCTCCGAGGACCCAAGCCTCGGGCAGATCCGCTTCAGCGAGCTTGTCGAGGTCTTCGAGGAGCAGGCGGCCGGCCTGCTCGACGGCGGCGTCGATCTGCTGATCATCGAGACGGCGCAGGACATCCTCGAGGTCAAGGCCGCGATCTTCGGCGCGCGGGCGGCCTTCAAGAGCACGGGTCGCGCGGTTCCGATCCATACGTCCGTGTCGCTGCTGCCGAACGGCGGCAAGATGCTGCTCGGCACGGACATCTCCTCGGTGCTGACGACGCTCGAGGCGCTGAAGGCCGACGTCATCGGCCTGAACTGCTCGACCGGCCCGGAGGACATGCGCGACGCGATCCGCTTCCTGGGCGAGAACTGCCCGGTTCCCGTCGCGTGCATTCCCAACGCCGGCCTGCCGCTGCAGGGGCCCGACGGGGAGACGATCTTCCCCGAGCAGCCCGAACCGCTCGCCGAGGCGCTGAAGGAGTTCGTCGAGCGCTACGGCGTCGGTGTGGTGGGCGGCTGCTGCGGCACGACGCCGGCGCACATCGCCGCGATCGTCGAGCGCGTCGGCGGACGCGCGGTCGCGGCGCGCCCGGCCCCCCGCGCGCCGCATCTCTCCTCGATGATCGCCGCCACGCCGCTCGCGCAGGACCCGCCCCCGACGATGGTCGGCGAGCGCGTCAACTCGCAGGGCTCGCGCAAGGCCAAGGAGCTGCTGCTCGCCGATGACTACGACGGCCTCGTGCAGATCGCCGAGGACCAGGTAACAGGAGGCGCGCACGTGCTCGACCTGTGCGTCGCCCTCACCGAGCGCCAGGACGAGGACGAACAGATGCGGATCCTCGCCAAGAAGGTCTCGCTCACCCAGCCCGCTCCGATCCAGATCGACTCGACCGAGCCGGAGGTCATCGAACGGGCGCTCGAGCAGATCCCCGGCCGGCCGATCGTCAACTCGGTGAACCTCGAGGCGGGCCGCGACAAGCTCGACCGCGTCGTGCCCGTCGCGCTGGCTCACGGCGCGGCGCTGATCGCGCTGACGATCGACGAGGTCGGGATGGCCAAGACGGCCGAGCGCAAGGTTGAGATCGCCAAGCGCATCCGCGACCTCTGCTGCGAGGAGCACGGCATGGACCCGGAGCTGTTGATCTTCGACTGTCTCACCTTCACGCTCACCACGGGCGATGAGGAGTGGCGGCCGTCGGCGGTGGAGACGATCGCGGGCATCAAACGCATCAAGGCCGAGATCCCGTCGGTGAAGACCTCGCTCGGCGTGTCGAACGTCTCCTTCGGCGTGTCGCCCGGAGCCCGCGCGGTCCTCAACTCGGTGTTCCTGCACCACTGCGTGCAGGCCGGCCTGGACCTGGCGATGGTCAACCCCAACCACATCACCCCATACGGCGAGATCTCAGATGAGGAGCGCGAGCTCGCCGACGATCTCGTCTTCAACCGCCGCGAGGACGCCCTCGAGCGTTTCATCGCCCACTTCGAGTCCAAGGGCGAGGAGGACGAGGGCCCGGGCGCGGCCGACCCCACAGAGGGCATGGAGCCGGAGGAGGCGCTTCACTTCCACATCCTGCGTCGCCGCAAGGAGGGCGTCGAGACCTGGATCGATCGCAGCGTGGAGAAGATCGGAGCGGTACCGACTCTCAACGAGGTGCTGCTGCCGGCGATGAAAGAGGTCGGCGACAAGTTCGGCGCCGGCGAGCTGATCCTGCCGTTCGTGCTCCAGTCGGCCGAGGTGATGAAGCGCGCCGTCGCGCAGCTTGAGAAATACCTCGACAAGATCGAGGGCTACACGAAGGGCACGGTCGTGCTCGCGACGGTCTTCGGCGACGTGCACGACATCGGCAAGTCGCTCGTGAACACGATCCTCACCAACAACGGCTACACGGTGGTGGATCTCGGCAAGCAGGTGCCGATCCAGACGATCGTCGACGCCGCCCAGGAGCATGAGGCGACCGCCATCGGCCTCTCGGCGCTGCTCGTCTCGACCTCCAAGCAGATGCCGGCGTGCATCGAGGAGCTGCACGCGAAGGGCCTCGAGTTCCCGGTGCTGATCGGCGGCGCGGCGATCAACCGCGCCTTCAGCTATCGGGCGCTGTACCCAGGCGGCAAGGAGTCCGAGGAGATCTACGCGCCCGGCGTCTTCTACTGCAAGGACGCCTTCGAGGGCCTTGCGGTGATGGATCAGCTGATCGACTCCGACGCGCACGAGGCGCTCGTCGAGAAGCTGCGCCTTGGAGCGACCGAGTTCCGGGCAAAAGGCGAGGCGCCCGAGGAGGACCTCAACTTCGCCGATGACTCCGTGCGCTCCCCGGCGCGCACCGACGTCCCGATTCCCACGCCGCCGTTCTGGGGCGTGCGGGAGATACCCGTCGACCTCGACGAGGTCTACCGCCATCTAGACACGCACGTCCTCTTCAAGCTGCACTGGGGTGGCCGGGGGGTCAAAGGCGAGGCCTGGCAGAAGCTGCTGAGCGAGGACTTCCGCCCGCGTCTGGAGCGCATGTGGCGCGAGCAGGACTACCTGCACCCGCGCGCCCTGCTGGGCTTCTTCCCCTGCTACGCGCTCGGCAACGACATCATCGTGCTCGACCCCGAGGACCGCACGCGCGAGCTGACGCGCTTCGTCTGCCCTCGCCAGCCGAAGGGCGACCGCATCTGCCTGGCCGACTTCTTCCGCCCGGCCGTCGACGGCCGCGCGCCGCAGGAGCTCGACGTGATCGCCGTGCAGGCGGTGACGGTCGGCAGCGAGGTGACCGAGCTGATGGCACGGCTCGAGACCGAAGGAGAGTTCGCCGAGCAGCTGTTCGTGCACGGACTCGGCGTGCAGACTGCCGAGGGGCTCGCGGAGTGGCTGCACTACGAGGTGCGCCGCATGCTCGACATCCCTGCCACGCAGGGACGCCGCTACTCCTGGGGCTACCCCGCCGTGCCCGAGCAGAGCGAGCACCTGAAGGTCGAGAAGCTGCTCGACCTCTCCCAGATCGGGATGACGATCACCGAGGGCTACGCCCCCAACCCGGAGCAGTCGACGCTCGCGCTGGTCGCACACCACCCGCAGGCGATCTACTTCGGCACGCGTCAGGGTCGCCTGCTGCCCGAGGGCTCGCCCGACGACGTGATCCGCGGCTCGAGCCGCGACCCGTCCCTGTTCGGCGAGCTGGAGGACACCGACCCGCCCGAGGGCGCCGTCGAAGAAGAGGACCAGCCGGCGCTGGCCGGCTGAGCCAGCCGCTCAGTCGTCGGCGCGCGGCGGTGGGCGAAACAGGATGCGCTTGACCTCTGCCGCGGACCCGCCGCCGAGTCGAAGCGCCGTCTGAAAGCCCTCCGCGCCGAGCTCGCCCGCGTCCAGGGCGCGGCGCAGCTCATTCAGTGCCAGAGCGTCCTCGTCCTGGACCTGGTCGCGCGTGGTCTCGATCAGGATCAGATGGCGCGGGCGCTTCTGCGCAGCCGCCATGCGCACGAACGTCTCGCGCTCGGAGGCGCCGAGCGAGTCGAGCGCGAGCACGACGGTCTCCCGGTTCTCAAGGCGCTTGGCCACGGCCGCCGCGAGGAGCTCCTCGGCACGCGACTCGAGATCCTCCGCGGCGACCCGTCCGGCGAGCAGGGCGCGCACCTTGCCCAGCGACAGCAGCGAGGCACGATCCTCGATCAGTCGCTCGAGAAAGCGGTCACGCTCCGCCGGCGAGGCGGAGACGACGATCAGCAGGCTTCCCGGCGAGTAGCGAAGACGGTCGGCCGGAGCCAGCACCCGGCAGTGCACGGTGAGGTCGGGCGGCCGCTGAGGAGCCCCATCGCGGCGCGGCCGATCCGAGGACCAGCCAGTGCGCTCGTCGTCGGAGATCTTGACGCTGCGCGCCGGGGGTCGTGAAGCCATTCCTCCATCATGCCCTAACGCTGCCCCAAACCTCCCCACCCCGCCAGTGCTAGCCCGTCCGCTGCGCCCCGGCGGCGATCAGTGCGAGCTTCCCGGCGCGGTCCAGCGCCTTGATGCGCGCCTCCTCGCGGCGGGCGGCCGTCCGATCTGACATCGGCAGCACGAGCGCGAGCTCGACGGGCAGGCGGCTCGCCGTGTAGCGGCTGGCCCTCCCCGACCGGTGACGGGCCAGGCGCCGGGCGACATCACTGCTCCAGCCGGTATAGAGCGAACCGTCGGCGCAGCGCAGGATGTAGACCCAGGCATCGGTCATGAGCCATGGATACGCCGCGCTCGCTCGGCAACCTGCAAGAGCCCAGTCCCGCCTCGACCGTCTGGTCGGAGACGGACACGTGGCGAAGAAGGTTCACGAGGTGGTTTCGATCCTCGAAAGGCACGGCTGGGAGCAGGTGCGCGAGCGCGGAAGCCACAAGCAGTTCAAGCGTCCGGGTTACACGTCCGTGATCACCGTATCTGGTAAGCGAGGCGCTACCATGCCCATCGGCCAACTCGCAAGCATCAGACGTAAGGCCGGGATCGAGGAGTTGCGATGAAGGAGTACCTGGTCGTATACGAGATGGGCGAGAACGGAGAATGGGGCGCATCCTCTCCGGATCTGCCCGGCTGCGTAGCCGTCGGCGAGACGCAGGCTGAAGTCGAACGACTGATCCGCGAGGCGATTCCCGCGCACCTCGCCCTCATGCGCGAGGCGGGAGAGCCGGTGCCCGAGCCGCATCATCGCGCCGGCACGATTGCGGCCTAGAAGCGCCCCGCCCCTCGGCCGCAGCCGGCTTCGTGCGAGCCCTACCCCTGGACCCGCGCCAGACGGTCCGCCGCCCGCGGCAGCCCACCATCCGGAAGGGGCGCAAGCTTCACGGGGGACGGCGCCGCGTGCGCCGTTCGCAGGCGGACTTCCCGCCAGGAGAGGCCCTCGGTGACAAGCGCGGGCAGGCCCATGATCAGCGCGCTCGCCAGCTCGACCGCCTGAAGGACGATGCCATAGGCGATCGCTTCCGGCGCCGAGACGTGGTAGGCGCCGATCAGGACCACGGCACAGGCTGCCTGGAAGACGCCGACGTTTGCCGGCGTGACGGGTACCGCCCCTGTCACGTTGACGGCGAACAGGACGGCCGCAGCGGCACCCGCGCCAGCCTGGGCATCGAGTCCGAGTGCGACGAGAAGCAGCCAACAGGAGACCCACTGGAGCGCCCAAGCCGCTAGCTGCAGCAGCGTCGCGGCGGACGCCGAGCGGACGCTGCGGAATGCGTGCAGGCCGTCACGTAGACGCGCGAGCGAGGGCCTGATCGCGGCCAGCGCGCCTCGCATGCGCTCCGCACGCGATGCTGCGGTAGGGCCCAACAGGACCGGCCCGAGGAGCGTGAGCAGCAGCGCGGCGACCGGTATCAGCCCGACGAGTAGAAGCGTTCTCGCAGTATGTCCCACGAAGTGCACCGTCGAGATCGTCACCCCGCCGAGAACGCAGAGCGCGAGCAGGTTCAACAGCGTCTGCGACGCGATCGTCCCCCATACCAGCGGGAGCGTGTCGCGTGGTCGTCCAAGGCGTCGCGCGAGCACGAGGGCACGTGCGGGCTCCCCCATGCGCGCCGGCAGCGTCGCCGACATCAGCACGCCAATGAACGTCCCCTGCATCGCATCACGGCGTCTGGCGCGTCGCCAGGTGGACGCCGACGAGAGGATGGCGTGCCAGGCGATCGCGCGTGCGAAGACCGCGGCGCACATGAGGCCGAGCCCGGCGGCAAGAAGTCCCGGCTTTGACGCGACGAGCGAGGCCGCAACGTTGGCGATGCCCACCCGCTGCAGCGCGAGCCCCGCAAGCACGCCGGCGGCGAGCGTGCTCGCGGCGAGCCCGAGCCGGCGAAGCGTGCGCCGGCGGCGACCGCCCTGCGCGAGCGCCTCGGAGCCGCTCTGCGCCTCGAGGCTCGCAAGCCGCTCGGCGGGCATCCGCGGCAGCAGGTCCCTCGGCGCGAAGCCATGACGCACCGCGGCGCGGCCGATGCGCGTTGCCGGAGAGCCGATGGCGCGGGCCGCGTCATAGGAATCCAGCACCTCGGAGGCGATGCGCGGCCACGCGAAGCGCTCGGCCCGCTCCCGCGCGGCGCTCGCCATGCGCTCGCGCATGGGCTCGTCGAGCGCCAACAGTCGTAGCGACTCGGCGAGCGCGATCGCGTCGCCGGGTGCGACGAGCAGCCCATCGACGCCGTCGCGCACGACGTCGCGGTAGCCGGGTATGTCCGAGGCGACCACGGGCGTGGCGGCGGCGAACGCCTCGGTGAGGACCATGCCGAAGCTCTCGCCGTGCAGCGACGGCGCGCACAGGAGGTCGGCCCGAGCGAGCTCGTCGCGCTTGCGCTGCTCTGAGACCTTTCCCAGCGCGTGGACGCCGCGATCGTCGAGCATCATGTGCGCCACCTCCTCGCTGCCCGCGCCGACCAGCGTGAGAGTGGCGGGGATGAACTCGCGCAGCGCCTCGAACGCGCGAAGCAGGACCGGCAGGCCCTTGCGTTCAACCGCCTGACCGATGAACAGGAGCCGCAGCGGCGCGGGGGCGTCCGCTGGTGGAGCAGCCGGAGAGCGCCTGCCGGCGTCCTGCTCACCCGGAGCGTCGGATTCGGGCACATGCACGCCGTTGGGCACGATCCGGTAGCGACCACCGTAGAAGCGCCGGGCCGTCCAGGCAGCCGCCTCAGAGACGGCGATGCGCACGTGCAGACGGTTCATTCGCCGGCGCCCTCCGAGCAGGACGGCGGCCGTCCCGTTGGTGATGAGGTTCTCGGAGTACGTGTGAAAGGTGCCCACGAGCGGCAGCTCGCGCGCGGAGAGCAGCGCGTCCCAGCCGACGACCGGCACGACCGGCTCGTGGAGGTGGGCAACGTCATAGCCGCCGTGGCGGAGCTCGCGACGCAGTGTCTGGACGGCGTAGGGGGAGAGCGATACGTTGGAGACGGCGCCGTTGGCGGCGATGCCCACGGTGCGCCCCAGCGAGACGAATCGCTCGGGCTCGGAGCGCTTCTGAGGGCTGGCGCCGCGGTGCAGGCGGCGCGAGAGAGCGTCGTCGGGGTCGAACGGGGCCAGGATCCAGGGTTCGTGGCCGCTTGCGTGGAGCTCTGAGGCGAGCGCCTCGATGTGCCGGGTCACGCCACCCGGGTATGTCCAGGAGTACGGCGACACGAGCGCGATCCGCACAGCCGACACTCTATCCGCTGAGCAGGCAGTCGCCCCGTGAAACTGCCTGCTGCTGCGATAATCGCGACGTGAGCGCTCGCCACTTCGTCAAGTACACGTTCCTGAAGGTGGACCCGGCGTGGCGGCGTCTCAACGACGAGCGGCGAGCGCAGGACAAGCGCGAGTTGATGGCCGCCTGCGAGGACTTCGCCGACGGCCACCTGTTGCAGGCGTTCTCGCTGGTCGGCACGCGCGGCGACGCCGAGCTGCTGCTGATCGCAGAGGCCGAGAACCTCGACCGGATCCATGAGTTCCACGTGGTGCTCGCGCAGAGCGGATTGATGAAGTGGGCGCAGATCCCCTACTCGTTCCTGGGGATGCGCAAGAGCTCGGAATACTCCGAAGACGAGCGCCTCATACCGCGGGCGTTCAGGGGCAGGTACGTGTTCGTCTACCCGTTCGTCAAGTCGCGCGAGTGGTACGCACTCCCCGCCGAGGAGCGCTGGCGGATCATGCAGGGCCACATCGCCGTTGGACGCGAATACCCGGGCGTGGACAACCACACGACCTACTCCTTCGGGTTGGACGACCAGGAGTTCGTGGTGGCGTTCGACACCGACGACGTGGGGACGTTCCTCGATCTCGTGCAGCGCCTGCGTACGACGGAGGCCTCGCGCTACACCGTCCGCGACACCCCAAGCTTCACATGCATCGCGATGTCGCTCGAGCGGGCGCTGAACGCGCTCGACGGCGAGACAGTGCATCTCGAGACGGCGCTACCGGCAGGCTGAGGCACGTCGGTGGCCAAGCGCGCGGCAGGCGGCACCTCGACGGCGAAGGCCGCGACCGCATCTCGTGCACGACGCTCGCCGAGCTCCGAGCGCAAGGCGGTAGCTCACCTCAAAGCTTCCGATCCGGTGCTTGCTCAGCTGATCGACGCGGTCAGCCCGCTCCCCGACTCGCGAGAGGGGCGGCCGCACCCGAGCGATCACTACGGCGCGCTGCTGCGCTCGATCGTCGGTCAGCAGCTGTCGGTCCTCGCCGCCCGCGCGATCTACGGGCGGCTGATAGCGCGCTTCGACGACCGCCCACCGACGCCTCAGGAGATCCTCGAGGACGATCCTGAAGAGTTGCGAGCCGCGGCGGGGCTCTCGCACGCGAAGGTGGGGTATCTGCGCTCGCTCGCGGAGAATGTGGTCTCTGGCGAGCTAGAGCTGGACCGCTTGGATGCGCTCCCGGACGAGGAGGTGATCTCCGAGCTCGTCGCGGTCAAGGGGATCGGGCTGTGGTCGACGCAGATGTTTCTGATGTTCCAGCTCGAACGCCCGGACGTGCTGCCGGTCGGCGACCTGGGGATCCGAAGGGCGATCGAACGCGCGTACGGGCTTTCGGAGCTCCCGTCGCCGGCGCAGATGGAGGCGATCGCCGAGCCCTGGCGGCCGTACCGCACGCTGGCCTGCAGGTACCTGTGGCGTTCGCTGCAGAACGAGCCGGGGTAGCGCGCTTACGAGAAACGACGACTGTGGGGGCCGACTCCCCGGCCCCCACAGTGCGTCTCTCCTGATCTCCTCAAGCGGCGCTCTGAGCCGCGGCTGCTATTGGATCGCTTTGATCTCCAGCAGTTCTTCGTTGGTGTTCGTCAGCGTGCCCGCGAGACCGGCCTGTTCTTCGCCGCCCTCGTTGAACGTGAGCGTGTCCTTCGGGCCTACTTCGAATTCTTCGGGTGACTGTTTGCCGCCCGCCTGCAGGGCTTTGAGTTTGAACGATGTCACCATGTGGTCGAGGGCGGTGACGGGCACGATCACCGAGCCGCCAACCGATACCGCTTTCCCTCCACATTCGAACGTCGCCACGGTGCTACCCGATGCCGGCTTGAGATCCACGCCGACCGACGGGGTTTCCGTGCCTTCGCCCTCCTTGATGAATTCCATGCCGCCCACAAGCGACGCGGTGCGGATTTCACCGGCTGCTGCCGCGCTGCTCTGGCATGCGACGTTCTGGGTTTTCGGCCCCTGGAAGCATCCCGTGAGCACCATCGACACCTTCTGTGTCTTAGGCCCGGTGTATTCGCCTTCACTCGTGCTTGCCGTGCACGTCACGGCCTTTTTCCCCACCGTTTCGAGTTTCACTCCAGCGCTTGCGCCTTTGAACTTGGCGCTTGGCCCGGGGCCGGGCGACCATTCGTACTTACCTTCTTTTGATTCGCTTTCAAGCGTGCAGCTCGAATTCGTGTACCCGCCGTGATAGACGAGTTTTTTGCCTTCGGCGTTGGGTTCGACTTTCAGGCATCGTCCGAGATCGGGCAGCGGCAGGATGGCTTTGACGACCCTGGCATTCGCCTCTTCGGTCGCGCCGCTCATGATCGCCGTGTTCGTCCCAGCCGCAGCGGGCAATCCGACTTTGATGTTCACGGCCAGATCGCCGACGGGCGGCAACAGGGTGCAGCCGTTGGCACCGGGCGCTGCGAACGCGTTGTCCACCAGCGTGCCCGTGAGCACGAGGATATTGCCGCCGTCTTTGGTGGAGACGACGATGCTCCCTTTGATCGGTTTGTTGGGCGGCGGCGGATTCGTCGTGCTGTAGATCAGGTGGAGGCTGACCGGTTCTCCTTCTGAGCCGACGTAGCAGCCGCCTCCAAGCAACAGGTTGTCCAGTTTGACCTTGAGCGGAAGCGCAATGCCACCGGCACCGGTGCTGATCTGCGCTTGCCCCGCGAGTTCCGCTGTCGCGGTGACTTCGGTGAAGTTGCCAGGCAATTCGATCCCGACGAGTCCGCCCGGGACCTGCAGCGCCGTTTTCGACAGCGTGTTCCCGTCGCTCGCGGGCACCAGGAAGCCAAAGGCCCTGAGGCCGCCCTGGATGACGACGGTCTGGTTGATCGGCACCGTGCTTTTGCCGATCACGAATTCGCCACTCGTAGTCGTCGAGTCGACGCATGTGATCACCACCGGGTTGGTGTACGGGCAGTCACTGAAGCGCTGCAGGTCCTGCTTCAGCGACGCTCCAGCCGGCGCAGCGGCCGTCAGTGCGATCGTCGACGCGGCTGCTGCCACCGCGATCCCAAGCGTCCTCCTGCGCGTGCCGAACGCACGCTCGAGCGTCCATCCTCGCATCAGTCTCATCTGCTCCCTCTTCCTTCAGATTTGATTGGCATCGCAGCGCGATGGTATCTCCGTCCTTCGGCGCGTCGGCCCGAACGAGGGCGCAACGCACACCGGTGGTGTGTACCCATGTCCGCGGCTTGCCAAACGTAAATTCTCGCGTTCCTCCGCGAACACGTCCGTTTCCAGTCGTAAAACAAACGTTACGTCGCAAATCGCTTCTTACATGGAGCCGCGACGAGCCGCCGACATGACCGCACGGCAGCCAAGGTGCCCGAACGGACTGCTCGAGCTTGGTCGTGCGACCGGGCTGCGCCAAGCCCGGGAAATGCCAGCCCAGGCTATTTCTTCTTGTGCGATTTGTGCTTTGGGTGAGGCCCGTACTTCTTGCGGGCCGCCCGTTCGCATGCGATGCGCTTCTTCTTGTTCTTTTTCTTCTTGCAAGCCTTGAGCGCCTTCTTAAGCTTCTGCGCATTCGATTCTTTGAAGTTCTTGACTTCTCCACAACCTGACGGTGTGATCTGCGTAGTCTGTTCGATCACGCCTTCGCCCTGCGAGACGATTTTCGTCGGCATCGCAAGGTTCGCGCCGCACAGGCTGTAGTTCTTCTGCGGTTCGACGTTGACGCCGAGGGCTGAATGAGGCCCGGCCGGCAGGCTCGTTTCGAACGTCGAGAAGGGCGCGTCGGGCGCGGTTTCGAATCTCGAGTAGGTGATGCCTTTTTTGATGTCCGTGTGGCCATCGAGGACGAGCTTGATGTTTTCTCCCTGCAGCACGAAGACAACGTCGGGGAAGGCCAGGTTCGCGTGGGAGACCAGATAGGCCGGTCCTTCGAGGGGGCTCTTGAGCACGGGGGTGTGAATGACCGCTTTGCCGATCACCGACCCTTCACCGCAGGCAGCGGGGTTCGCTTCGAACACGTTGTCCGGGCACGCCTGCTGGATCGTCGAGAGCCGCGAGGGCAGCGCTATCGGGAGCTGCAGTTCGACCTGGTGGATGTTTGCCTGTCCGAGGCCCGGCGATTCGAGCTTTACGTAGAACCCCACGCCGTTGGCTTTGCTGCCCGTGCCGTCCACGTGTGCGGTCAGCTTTGGAGCGAACGGGAGGCTGCCGCAGTTGGCCACCTGGAATGGTGTTGAGAAGCCCTGGCTGCCGCCCTGCGAGCCTACAAGCGTCCCCGTGATCGCCATCGGGTTGCAGTTGGTCGGGTTGAATTGGAAGTGTTCGCGATCGATCTGCACGTGGATCGCTTTCAGCTGGACCGGAACGCCTTTGATCATGGTCGGCAGGGCTGAGCTCGCGATCGTGGTGCCTCCGCGCGCGTCGAGGATGCGGGTTTCGGTCGTTGTAACCGTGACCGCGGCGGTGTTCGGATCGATCTGGATCATCGAGTTGGCGATGACGGTGCCGAGGTTGAATGGCCCGGCCACCGCGGGCGTTGCGACCGACAGGCCGAACGGCGCGCCGTTGTATGGTCCCGTCAGGTAGACGCTCCCACCGAGCGAGTACGGTTCCGAGCCGAGCCCGGTGACGCTCGTGGAGTTGCCAACGAGGCTGTCCGGCCCGCACTGCGCCGCGTCGGCTCGAGAGATCGGGCACGGGTTTACCGATGAGATGAGAGCCGCAAGGCCCTGAGGGAGATGTGTCGCAAGTCCGGTGAGCGCCTGCTGGCCGTCCGGTCGTCCAATCGTCAGTTCGAAGCCCGTGAAGCCGCCGGCCTGGTGGTTGGTTATGCCCGTCGCGATTGATGGAGCGAACGGCTGCGGGTTGGGCGAGCAGGGCCCGCCGCCCGGACCGGAGGTGATGTTGAAGCTCGCGTTCGGGGTCGCTGGCGCGTTCCCAGACCACGGCACGAACGACGAGGTCGTTTCATAGCTGCCGCAGAGAGGCGGGGTAGACACCGATGCGCGCCCACTTCCACCTTCTTCGCTGCCAAAGAAATGAAGCTTCAGTTCTTCAAAGGGCACCTGCGGGGTGTTTTCGAACGTCGAAACGAGTTGACCCGTTCCTTCGATGGGCGCAGTCTTCCCGGCAAGCTTCACAACGACGCCCGATACGGGATCGGTGGCAACCAAGTAGATCACGAGCGGCGGTTCGAACGGGTTCGTGTTCTGTTGCGCGAGGTAGATGTAGCCCTTCAGTTCGTTTTTCAAATCCGGCGACTTGATCGCGACCGTACCGACCTTCGCTTGAGGCGGACAGTTCGGGGGGTTTGGGGAGAATTCGTTGTTGTTCGTCTGCGTCTGTTCTTCGCTGCCCAGGAAGCCCATTTGGAGAGCCGAGCAGGCCAGCAGACCGCCCGCTGCAGCCGGGTTCAGTTGCAGGCCCTGGGGAAGCGTCACGGTCGTCGACCGTACGGCCGACTCCGCGAGGGTATTAGGCGTTTCCGGCTGGGGAACGGTTACCCGGACGTTCAGTCCTGCTGGCGTGCTTCCGGCTTCGGTGTCCGGTTCCACTCTGGCGAGGCTCGGCCCGAAGGGCAGTCCCCCACAGCCTTCGAGGGTCGGCGTGAATTCCGATTCCACCGGAGGCAGATATTCGGCGCCCGGCACCCACGACTGAGCCCGCATAGGCGAGCTCAGCGGTGTCCCGCAGGAGGTCGGAAGCGAGAGGAACGGCTTCGGTTCCTTCCCTTCTTCTTTTTCTTTTTTCTGTTCCTTTTCTTCGTTTTCCCGCTGCGCTTTGCATTCCGCGCTCGCGAATATGACGTTTTCGCCGACACACGCCCACCCGCGCTGGGCATCGTGGCGCGGATCGCCGGGCACTCCCCAGAAGATCGCTCTGGTTGAGACTAGGCCCGCGGTCTGGCTCGTGTTGCGGGCTGTGACGACGACGCCGTAGTCGCTGCCGGTTCGGACGGCGGTATCGAGCACGACGGGAACCTTGACCGCCACGATCCCGAACCGGGCGGGCTCCCCCGGCGCGGGTTCCAGGTTGAACACCGGGACCGAGATCGTCTCCGGTCCCTTTTCGAACGACAGCGGTTCATCGATCGTTACTTCGGCCACGCCCACAACCGTTTCCGGCTTGCAGAGGTTCCGCGGTCCTGAGATGACCGTGTTGAAGTCAACCTGCGGACACTGCGGGACGGTCGTGGGATTACCGAGCAGGCCCGGCGGCAGGTTGAACTGCAGGTTCTTCGGAAGCTGGACCGGTTCTTCGTTGGCGCTCTGGTTGATCGCCAGGGTCGTCGTCAGTTGGAACGGGTGAGAGCCAGCCTGGTTGTCCGGCCCTCCACCCTCTTCTTCTGGTCGGAGTTCGTATTTTTCCACCCCGAACTTTGCGGGAGCCGGGCTGATCCTGAATGGCTGCGTCGCGGACGCGGGCGATGCGCCCCCGCCATTTGCTCTGATTTCGTTGTCGAGCGTCGTGACCGTACCGGCCGGTTCTTCGACCTTCACGGTGAGCGTCAGCTTGATGGCGGTATTCGCCGCCAGCGGCACTTCGGTGTCCTTACACGTGACTTCGGTCGCAGGAAAGGTCGTGGGAGTGCACGGAAATGACACTGAGCCGGTCGAGGATGCCGGCTCAGCCAGTGCGCCCATTGCGACGACGTGG
>Ga0210409_10004578_pt1 | contig 14829 bp, 11 predicted proteins | sample IncBWH17MmetaG_FD_161649 | JGI IMG/M metagenome (GOLD analysis project Ga0210409, IMG submission 161649) | Forest soil microbial communities from Barre Woods Harvard Forest LTER site, Petersham, Massachusetts, United States - Inc-BW-H-17-M | ecosystem: Environmental > Terrestrial > Soil >... | reverse complement strand
CATCCGGCTGCAGTTCCTGCTGGAAGCGGTGGTGCTCACGATGGTTGGCGGCACGATTGGTATCCTGATTGGGGCGGGCATATCGACGATGGTGCGCACGTTTGTGCCTTCGGTCCCCGCGACGCTATCGTATCTTTGGGTAACGATAGGATTCGTGATCTCCGTCGGTGTGGGATTGTTCTTCGGGTACTATCCAGCGAACCTCGCGGCAAATCTCGATCCCATCAACTGCCTGCGCTACGAATGAGAGCGACCGGTTCGTGAGAAGCATGCCGATGAATATTGGGTGGCAAGCGTGCGAATGATTGGCACGAGTTTGGCTGCGCTACTTGCCGGCGTCTGCCTGGTCCTGATTGGGCACGCGCAAGCAACTAAGGGCGCTCCGACCTACTATCGGGATGTGCTGCCGATTTTGCGGGGGCATTGCGAGGTTTGCCATCGGCCGGACGGAATTGCGCCCATGTCGTTTGCGAGTTATGGGGAGGCTCGGCAATACGCGGAGGCGATTCGCTTTGCGACCCAAAATAAATCGATGCCGCCGTGGTTTGCGGTGGCGGGAATTGGGCGATTTTCGAACGATCCATCGTTAAGCAGCGAAGAGATTGCGACGCTTGCGGCATGGGTTGCGGCTAAGGCGCCCGCTGGCGATCCTCGGGACGCGCCGGCGCCGCATGATTGGGCGGAAGGCTGGAGCATTCCTCAACCGGACCTGATCGTGAAAATGACGGAGCCGGTGGCGCTGCCGGCGACTGGGGACGTGGAGTACACCTACGAAATTGTGCCCACGCACTTCACCGAGGATCGTTGGGTGCAAATGGCGGAAGTGCTGCCGTCCGCGCGTGGCAATGTACATCATGCGGTGGTGTACATACGGCCGCCGGATTCGAACTGGCTGCGCCATGCGCCTGTGAATGAGCCATTTACCGCGGCGACTCTGAAGGATACGGAAGACCGCCGCGGAGCGCACTGGACGGACAGCGACATTCTGCTGGTGTATGCGCCGGGAAGTTCGCCGGACGAGTGGCCCGCGACGATGGCGAAATTTGTTCCCGCCGGATCCGATCTGGTTTTCCAGATGCATTACACGACGAACGGAAAGGCGGTGACGGACCAAAGCAGCGTCGGCTTGGTATTTAGCAAGAAGGCGCCGCCGCAACGCGTGCTGACGCTACAGCTCACGAACGACCATTTTGTAATCCCGCCCGGGGCGGACGATTTTCGCGTGGAAGCGCGCGGCACGCTCCCCAACGATGCGATGCTGCTGAGCTTTTTTCCGCACATGCATCTGCGCGGGAAGCGATTTGAGTACAACCTGGTGAAGCACAGAGCCGGAGAATCGCTTGGGACGGGCCCTGGCGGCGCGTTGGGAGTGGAAGTCGAAACGCTGTTGCGCGTGAATTACCACTTTCACTGGCAGATGAGCTACCGGCTGGCGGAGCCGCGTTTGCTGAAAGCCGGCACGGAGTTGCAAGCAGTGGCCTGGTACGACAACTCCACCAACAATCCCCACAATCCGGACCCGAACGCGGCGGTCCGCTGGGGCGAGCAAACGTATGACGAAATGATGATCGGGTTTTTCGATGTGGCGGTGGCAGCAGGCCTGGATAAGCGCGGCTATTTTCTGCGTCACTGAGTCCGGAGGAAAGGGCAGGCGGGCCGCCGCGCAAGCGCTATTTGCTGATTGACTACGCGGGGGCGCACGGCTCAGGCGCGGAGGGAATCGCTGTGCTACATTGCGAAAATCGCGCTACGAGTGCGCCTGAACCGTGCCGACACAGACACCTATCGAGCCGCATCACCCGATGGAGCCCGCCGTCCCCCCGAAGATCCATCGCGTGGAAGTAGAGTGGCACGCGGTCACCTATAAGACGCTGATCATTTATGGGCTGCTGATCGCCGCGATTATTCTGGCGGGCATGTTCATCGTGTTTCCGAGCATGTACTCGGCGGTGACGCGCAAGATCTCGGCGGCGGTTGAGAGCAATGACAGCGACAACGCGACAGCCGCGACAACGCAGGCAAAATTCGTGAACCTGGACGGCCGGGTACAGGTGAAGAAAGTGAGTTCGGTGCAGTGGGCGGACGCGGACTACCGCACGGCGCTGGACAAAGGCGACCTGGTGCAGACGGGCGCCGATGGTTACGCGCGCGTGGCCTTTGCTGACGGAACGAACTATACCGTAAAGCCGGGCACGCTGATCACGGTGGAAGAAAATTCCATGGCCAGCAGCAAGGCGACGAGCGTCGCGGTGCGCATCAACACCGGCGCGGTGGACTTGTCGACACCGAACTGGGCATCACCGGGATCAAAGGCAGCGGTGAGTGTTGAGGACGCCAAGGCCGAGCTGCGGCCCAACAGCCGCGCGGCGGTGAAGTCTGACCAGGATACGAAGGAAAGCGAAATCGTGGTGTCGAACGGGAGCGCGCAAGTGCAGCGCGGGCAAGACCGGATTGAGTTGACGCAGTATCAGAAAGCCGACATTCCGCCCGGAGGGCCAATCACGAAATCCGATGTACTGGCCCCGCCGGAATTGCTGGAGCCAATTAACCTGACACCGATTATCGTGGAGAATCCCAGGATAGCCGCCGTGCATTTTGCATGGAAACCCGTGCCGGACGCGGCTTCCTATTCGCTGCGCATCAGCACAACCAGCATGTTCACCAAAATCGTGAGGGAAGCGCCCAAGGTAACCGGCACGAGCGCGGATCTTTCCGGACTGGATGCCGGGGACTACTTCTGGAACGTAACCGCGACGAGCACCAGGAAATCTTCGAGCGACGTAAGCGAAACGTATAAATTCACGTTGGTCGCGCAGGGCAAGACGCAAGATATGCTTCTCGAGATTCAGAGTACGCAACTCGTGGGCCACGCGGTTGAAATCACCGGCCGCACCGAGCCGGGCGCCGCGCTGATCATCAACGGACAGCCGGTGCCGAACATCGCAAGGGATGGAACGTTTCACCATTTTACCGAGCCGCTGCTGCCCGGAGAGCATACTATTGTCGTGATTGGACAGAACCGCCGGGGAGGAACGGCGAAACAGCAAGTGTCCGTCGTGGTACCGAAGTAAACGACTGGGCGAGTCGCCTGCGAATTGCGAAGCGGAACGGTTGGCCATCGGCATCCACGCTGTTGCTTGACGATCACGTAACAATCAGAGCGCGCCACTTTGCGCTGGAGATGAGGTCCGGAGAGAATAGGTAGTTCCGGACTGGCGGCAGGGCCAGCTTTCCGCGGGGGGATCGAGGAATGAATAAGAACGGTTACAACCTCAGGTCGGTGTTCAGTTTGTTTTCGTCTGACCTGGCGATCGATTTGGGGACGGCGAACACGCTGGTTTTCGCGCACGGCAAGGGCATCGTGGTGAACGAGCCGTCGATCGTGGCGATCAACAAGACGACCGGCGAAGTGGTGGCGGTGGGGCGCGAAGCGAAAGACATGCTGGGGCGCACGCCGGGAAACGTGGTGGCCATCAAGCCGATGAAAGACGGCGTGATAGCGGACTTCAAGGTCACGGAAAAGATGTTGACCTATTTCATCCAGAAGGCGCACAACCGGCGGGTGCTGGTGCATCCGCGCATCGTGATTGGCGTGCCGAGCGAAATCACCCCGGTGGAAAAGCGCGCGGTGCAGGACTCCGCGTATCGAGCGCGGGCGAGCGAAGTCTACTTGGTGGAACAAGCCATGGCCGCGGCGATTGGCGCGGGGCTGCCCATCGAGGAGCCGTCAGGAAACATGGTGGTCGACATCGGCGGCGGCACGACGGACATCGCGGTGATTTCGATGAGCGGCATCGTGTACTCGCGTTCCGTGCGCGTCGCGGGCAACGAGATGGACGAAGCGGTGATGCAGTACCTGAAGCGCAAGTACAACTTGCTGGTGGGCGAGCGCACCGCGGAACAGATCAAGATGGAGATCGGCTCGGCGTATCCGTTGGAAAAGCCGCTGACCATGGAAGTGAAGGGCCGCAACCTGATTGAAGGCGTGCCGCGGACGGTGACCATTGATGACAGCGAAATTCGCGAATCGCTGGCGGAGTGCGTGGCCACCATCTTGAATGCGATTCGCGTGGCGCTGGAGCGCACGCCCCCGGAACTTTCCGCCGATATCAGCGACCGCGGCATCGTGCTGACCGGCGGAGGCGCGCTGCTGAAGAATCTGGACAAGCGCATCCGGGAAGAGACGGGCTTGCCGGTTTCGATTGCGGATGACCCGCTGGCTTCGGTGGTACTGGGCACGGGAAAGATGTTGAGTGATTTCCGGCTGCTGCGGCAGGTTTGCATCGACTAGGAACAAAAGCTTTCAGCGTTCAGCAAGAGAAGAAGCGCTTCAAACAGAACGAGCTGCGAAGAACAATGGCAGGCGTCCCCTCTCGACATAAATCGCTGGTATTGCTTGCGGGCGTAATTATCCTGCAAGTGGTGCTGCTGGCCGTGCAGATTAAGCGCGACTCGCAGGGGCGGCTGCTGCGCGTGTGGACGGTTGGCGCGGTTTCGCCGTTTCAGCGCGCCGGCGCGAAGGGCATCGGCAACATTCGCGACACGTGGAGCCATTACTTCGCGCTGCAGAACACCACGCGCGACAATGAGCAACTGCGGCGCGAAAACGACGCGCTCAAGCTGCAAGTGAATCAACTGCAAAGCAAAGCCGCGGAGTCGGACCGCCTGGCGGCGCTGCTGAATTTCCGGCAGGCGCAACGTAATGTACCGATGCTGGCGGCGCGGGTGATCGGCACGGGCGCGGACACTGGCAGCCAGACGGTTGATCTCGATCGCGGCGAGCGCGACGGGATTCGCCGCAACATGGGAGTGATCACGCCGGACGGGGTGGTTGGCAAAGTAATTGAATCGTATCGTGACACCGCGCAGGTGCAGCTGCTGACGGACAAGTATAGCGGCGTGGGCGGGATGCTGGCGGAATCGCGCATCCAGAGTCCGGTGGGCGGCACGGGCGAGCCGCTGCTCTCCATGAAATACATTCCGACCGATGAAACGGTGAACGTGGGGGAGCACGTGGTGACCAGCGGAATGGATCGCATTTTTCCGCGCGATTTGCCGGTGGGCATCGTAACGGAAATCAAGACCGGCCGGCCGTTCCAGCAGGTGCGCGTCCGTCCGGCGGCGAATCTGCAGCGGCTTGAAGAAGTGATCGTGCTGCTTACCTTGCATCCGTTGGAGAAAAAAGAAACACCGGCTCCGGCGGCGGATGCAGGCGGCAAGAGCGTGGGTGGGACCGCAGCGGTGAATCCATGATGAACGACGCCTTCGATCTGCGGCTGGCGGAATCGCACATCGAGGTGCACAAGTTCCGTTCTGGCGCCATCGTGGTCTCCACGTTTCTCGCGCTGGTGCTCCAGGCGTTCGTGCCGGTGTACTTCCCGAAATTTGCGGTGCTGGATTTGCCGCTGTTGGTAGTCGTTTATTTTGGGTTGAGCCGGCGCAATCCGTCCACCGGGTTGCTGCTGGGAATGGTGATTGGACTGCTGCAGGACAGCTTAAGCGGGCCGACGGTGCCGCTGGGGCTGTACGGCATCGCGAAAACGATTATCGGGTACCTGGCGTCATCGATTGGGGCGCGGCTCGATACCGAGCATCCCGCGGCGCGGTTTGCGTTGACGATGATGTTCTTCGTGTTGCACCAGGGCGTCATCACGCTGACGCGGCGCTTGCTGCTCGCGGAGCCGGAACCATGGTTCACGCTGCGGCTGGTGATTGCCGCGGCGATAAACGCGGTGGTAGCGGTGGTGCTGTTCACGCTGCTGGACCGCCTCCGCAAGTCCTAAAAGTCCTGACTTCCTATTCCTTCAATGAATCTGCCGCGCGCGATCAGTGCGCGAGCAGGAACTGCTTGAAATCGTCGTATAGACTCGAGATCGGTTGCGAAAGTTTGGGGCGCTGGAGGTACGCGGCGAGACGATCGGGCAGCGGCGGAGCGGAGCCAATCGCGCGCGCAACGATATCGGCAAATTTGGCGGGGTGGGCGGTGGCCAAGACTAGACCTTGGGCAGGCTCGGGGTGTTCGCGGCGGTAGGCTTCCCAGCCTAGCAACCCGACTGCGGTGTGCGGGTCCGCGATGTAGCCAAAGCGCTCGTGCAGGGACCGCATGGCGGTGAGAGTTTCTTCATCGGTTGCGCCGTGGCCCCAGATTTCGCGCTGCACGAATTCGAGACGATTGCGGCAGAGATCGAGCAACCGCGGAAAATTGTTGGGGCTGCCGACATCCATGGCGTTGGAAAACGTAGGCGTTGCCGGTCGCGGATGAAATTCACCGGTGCGCAGGTATTCCGGGACGACGTCGTTGGCGTTGGTGGAAGCGACGAACCGCGCGACCGGCAAACCTATGCGCTTGGCGAAAATGCCCGCGGTGAGGTTGCCGAAATTTCCGCTGGGCACGGACACGATCAGCGGCACGGAGGCGACCGGGAGCTGGCGATAGGCCGCGACGTGGTAGAACATTTGCGGAAGCAAGCGGCCGATATTGATGGAATTCGCGGAGGTAATGAATGCCCGCTTGTTCAACTCGGCGTCGGAAAAAGCCTGCTTCACCAGGCGCTGACAATCGTCAAACGTTCCGCTGACTTCCAGAGCGGTGATATTTTCGCCGAGCGTGGTGAATTGCTTTTCCTGCGCTTCGCTGATGCGCTTGGAGGGGTAGAGAATCACCACGCGAATGCCAGACACGCCGAGAAAACCGTGCGCGACGGCGCTGCCGGTGTCGCCGGACGTGGCTACCAGAACGGTGAGCGGCCGCGTCTCGGAGCGAACGAAATAGGCCATCAAGCGGGCCATGAAGCGCGCGCCAAAATCCTTGAAGGCCAGCGTAGGGCCGTGAAACAGCTCGAGTATGTGCAGAGCCGGCGAAAGCGAAATCAGTTTCACGGGAAAATTGATGGCTTCGCTGACCACCTGCCACAAGACTTCTTCCGGCACTTCCGGGCCGGCGAAGGGCTTGACGACGCGAAAACAGACTTCGGTGAACGGCAAGCGGCGAAACTCTTCCAACTCTTCAGGCGAGCGGCGCGCGATTTCGACGGGCATGTACAGACCGCCGTCCGGTGCGAGCCCGCGCAGCACCGCGCCACGGAGCGAGGTTAGCGGCGCCTGCCTGGATGTGCTGCGGTACCTCACTTGCTCCGTTCCAACCGTGTGTTGACTTTTTCCAGGAAAGCTGCGGCGTCCAGCGCGGTATCGCGCAATTCCGCGACGGGAACGATGCAGTGCGCGAGCGCTTCGTAGCTTTGGCGGCGCGCGGCAATCAGCGTGGGATAGCAACGCGCGACCGTTTCGCGGGGCACCTCGCTTTTTTTCGGCTGAAACGCCCCGCGCCACAAGACCGGCTTGGGATCGGTGAGATACCGCTCGATGAGGAGCTGCTGCTCCGCGGCCGACGCCGCCAGATACACGATGGTCATCTGGCGGCGGAGGCGCAGCAAGAGATTGTTGCCGGTATAGATGACGCTGCCGGTGGTGTCCAGAATGAGCTCGCGGGACGGATTGCGCTGCAGATCGGTGAGAACTTCGTCAAGCGTGGCGATTTCCTCGGCGAGATACTCGGCTTCGCGCTGAGCATAGGTGGGGCTGTCTGGCCAGCCCATCCAGGAAGCGACCCCAGTGGTTCCGGCAAAGCCGCCGCCCAAGCGCGTGCGCAGGCGCTGCTCGATGCGATCGTCACTGCAAAAAGCGGGGTGTCCAGCTTGCGCTAAACGCTTGCTCCAGAAGGTCTTGCCGGTTCCGGACATGCCGATGAGCGCCAAGCGCAGCGGTGAGGAAGTTGGGTCGGCCATGAGAGCGGTCCTAGCACGATAACGCGGCTGCGCGGCTGGGGGCAAGTTCGGCCTCGGAAATCGCAAAATTGCTGTAACGTTTCGCTTCCCTAAACGTCTTATGGGTTGAACATGAAAGACAAGAGAGAAAATCCGGGAGATTTGCTGCAGGGCACGCTCGACCTGCTGATTCTCAAGGCCCTGGTGAAGGGGTCGATGCACGGCTACGGCGTGGCGGAGTGGATTCACGAATCGTCGCAGGACGTGCTGCGCGTGGAGGAGGGTGCATTGTATCCGGCGCTCCACAGACTGGAGTTGCGCGGCTTGCTGGCTTCCGAGTGGGGCACGTCGGACAACAATCGTCGCGCCAAGTATTACTCGCTGACCGCAACCGGACGAAAGCGGTTGGCGGGAGAGACCGAATACTGGCGACGGGTGTCTGGTGCCGTCGCAAGAGTTTTGCAGACCGCGTAGGAGCACATAGTGCGGGCCTTCGTTAACGAGCTCTGGCTACGAATCAAGTCGCTGCTCAACCGCAAGCAGTTTGATCGCGATCTGGAAGACGAACTCGCCTATCACCTGGACATGCGCGAGCGGAAAAATCGCAACGAGGGGATGAGTGCGGAAGATGCAGGCTACGCTGCGAAGCGAGACCTCGGGAATGTGACCCGGCTAAAGGAAATTTCGCGCGAGCTGTGGACCTTTGCGTCGCTTGAGACGCTTTGGCAAGACCTGCGCTACGGGGCGCGCACGCTGCGGAAAAGCCCTGGCCCCACAGCCGTCGCGGTGCTCACCTTGGCGCTGGGCGTCGGCGCAAACACGGCGCTCTTCAGCGTGGTAAAAGGCGTGCTCTTGAATTCGCTCCCGTACCGCCAGCCGGAACGCCTGGTCGCGCTAGCTCGCGGCGACTCGCAAACGCCGCTACCGACAAATGTTTCTTATGGCGAGGTGGAAGATTGGAAAGCCCGCACCCGATCTTTGCAGGAGATTGCGCTTTATCGCGGATGGACTCCGTCATCTGCGAGTGGCGGCGCTCCTGAAATTGTTTATTGCTTGCGAGTCACGCAGAATTTTTTCCAAGTTCTCGGCACCTCCACCTATCTTGGCCGCGGATTTTTGCGCGAAGAGGACGCTCCAGCGCGCTGGCACGTCCTGCTGCTCAGTTACCCGTATTGGCTCCGCCGTTTTGGCGGTAATCCGGATGCCGTTGGCCAGACCGTCTTGCTGAATCAAGTTCCTTTCCTAGTCGTCGGCGTTCTGCCAAAGAGCTTCGAACCTCGTTCCTTCACCGACGCAGGGAGCCCGCCTGACGTCTGGGCTCCGCTTGGGTACGACCGCACGTTGCCGGACTCTTGCCGATCCTGCCAGCATCTGCACGCGGTCGCGCGATTAAACGATGGCGTCAATGTCACTCAAGCGCGCGCGGAAATGAATTCGATTGCTTCGCAACTGGCGCGCGAGTTCCCGAAGGAATATCCACCCGATGCAATGGTCACGATCCTGCCGTTACGGGAAAGCTGGTACGGCAACATAAAGATGGCGCTATGGCTGCTCTTGGGCGCCACTGTTTTTGTTCTGCTGATTGCGTGCGCCAATATCGCCAATTTGCTCCTGGCGCAGGCCGCGAAGAAGCGCCGCGAAGTCGCCGTTCGCGCGGCCCTGGGCGCGTCGCGCATCCGAATCGCGTGCCAACTCTTGACCGAAAGCGTCTTGTTGAGTTTGTTAGCGGGCGCAGGTGGAGTGCTTCTGGCGGTCTGGGGGACGACCTTGCTGGTGCGATGGGCGCCAGCCGAGGTTGCGGGGCTGAATGGATTGCACTTGGACCCCGCGATTTTGTTTTTCACGGTGAGTGTTGCCACCGCGACAGGAATTCTGATTGGTCTCGTTCCGGCCATCGAGAGCGCACGCGTGGATCATCGCGAAGCGCTGCAAGCATCGTCGCGCGGCGTACGGGGGCCTTCGCGCAGCAACGTGCAGAGAGTTCTCGTCTCGTCGCAGGTTTGCCTCGCCTTTGTTCTCACTGTTGCTTCCGGCCTTCTACTGAAGAGCTTTGTGCGGGCATGGAACGTCGATCCAGGTTTTAATGTCCACAACCTCCTGGAGTTGAATTTTTCGCTCACAGGCGCGAAATATCAGGATGACCAGGCCGTTGTCCGCGCCCAAGCGGAAGTGCTAGACCGCATCCGCCATATCCCCGGCGTCGATTCGGTCTCCTTAATGAGTACGCCTCCTCTTGCGGGAAGTTTCGGGGGGCTAGATCGCGCCGGTTTCGTGATTCAGGATCGCCGCGTTCCCGATCCAGAGGTTCCCTCTGTGGACCGCTACATCGTGAGCCCCGGCTATTTTCAGACCATGGGAATCCCACTGCTGCGCGGCCGGTTGTTTACGGACGTCGACGCCGCGGGAAGCAACCACGTGGCCATCATCAGCGAAATGACGGCTCGCCAGGTCTTCCCGGGCGAGAATCCGCTGGGCAAACGAATCCAACTCGGCGGCCGGCACGATGACAGGCCGTGGGCCGACATCGTCGGTGTCGTCGGCGACGTTCATCAATACGGTCTCGACGCACCCACGACTCCCCAGGCTTATTTGCTGTACTCGCAAGATCCGTTCAACTATGCGACGGTTCTGGCGGTGCGCAGCAGCGTGGCCCAAGCGCCGCTCACACGTGCCATCGAGGAACAGATTCGGGCGGTGGACAAAAACACGCTGGTGTTCAATCCATCGTGGATGACGCAGATTCTCGCGGACTCTCTGACGCAACGGCGCTTCACGATGTCGTTGCTCGCTGCGTTTGGCACACTTGCGCTAGCTCTTGCGGCAGTGGGGATTTATGGCGTGATGTCCTACACCGTTGCGCAGCGCACGAGCGAGATCGGCATTCGCATGGCTTTGGGCGCGCAGATGCGCGATACGTTGCGGCTGGTCACGCGCGACGGGATGCTCCAGGCGGGTGTTGGCCTGCTCGCGGGCCTGGCCGCGTCGCTGGCGCTCACGAGAATATTGGCGAGCCAGCTCTTCGCCGTGAGCGCGCTCGATCCGCTGACGTTTGCGAGTGTAGCAATCATCTTGATCGCCGTGGCGGCTGCCGCCTGCTACATCCCCGCGCGGCGTGCGATGTGCGTCGATCCGGTTGTGGCCTTGCGCCACGAGTGAACCGGCCAGGTTTTCGAGGGCGCCGCTCTCGACTAAATGCTTTGAGCTCTGGTCCCTCACCCACAGGCAAAAGCCAAGCAACTAGTGCCAGAGAGGAACCTGTACTTGCGGACGGCTTGCGGGTTGCCCCTCGCGGGTGTTACGTTTTCTAGGACTTGGCCGAGGTTCGCAAGGCAGAGTCCGGCGGTCGGGAGAGCTCCGAAGATTCAGTTCGAAATTTTTCTTTGCCGAAATTTGAGAGATTTCTCCAAGGACATTTCGAGACCCACGCTGTGCTTGAGATTCGTGACGCGAGACGGTCCCGGGCAAGGTCCCGGGGAGGGCGACGAGCAGCCCTGAAATAGCGCGGCCTCCCGGCGGCCGCAAACGAGAGACTCGCGCGCGGGGTTTTCTGTGTCGTACTGGTTTGGCAACGACAATCGATTGCCGCAGCAGCGGCTAGCCATCGTCTCCTACATCATCGTGGGCATGGTTGGCGTATTGCTCATTGGATTTTGGAAGCTCCAGGTCATCGATTCCGACAAGTTCTTGCAGTGGGCGGAACGCAACCGCGTTCGCTCCATTCCGGTAATCGCGCCGCGCGGGCGTATGCTGGACCGCGATGGCCGCGTCCTGGTCGACAATTATCCTTCCTTCAGCGTGCTCCTGCTTCGCGATGACCCGGTGCAAGTGGAAAAGAATCTGCCGGCTATCTCCGAGGGTCTGGGCATCCCGCTGGGGGATCTGAAGGAGCAGTTGCAGAATTCGCGCAACCTCAAGAATTTTCAGCCCATCGTTATCAAACCGGAAGCCAGCCCGGCGGACGTCGCCTTCATTGAGTCGCACCGCTCCGACATTCCGTTGCTCGAAATGCTGATGGTGCACCGCCGGCGCTATTTGCCCGGCGGCTTCATGGCCCATGCCAGCGGGTACGTGGGCGAAGTCAGCGAGCAGCAGATTGAAGCCAGCAATGGACGCTTCCGTCCCGGCGACTTCGTGGGCAAATCCGGCTTGGAGCGCCAGTACAACGATCTATTGCAAGGCACCGACGGCCTGCGCCGCGTGGTGGTGAACAGCGTCGGAAAAGAAGTCGATCACCTGCCCACGCAGGAAGCGATCCCAGGCAAGCAGATTCAGCTCACGATCGACTATGACTTGCAGCAAGTCGCCGAGCAGGCGCTGGGCGCGCGCGATGGCGCGGTGGTCGCTCTCGATCCACGCAGCGGCGAGATTCTGGCGATGGTGAGCCACCCTGCTCCCGATTCGAATGATTTCGCCATTCGCGTCTCGAACGAAGAATGGAAGCAGCTCAACGACGATCCAGCGACACCGTTACTGAACCGCGCGATTCAAGGGCAGCTTGCACCGGGCTCTGTTTTCAAAATTATCATGGCCACGGCCATGCTCGAGGACAAAGTTCCGCCCGGAAGCTTCACCGCGTTTTGCCCGGCTTATGCCGTATTCTACGGTCGGCAGTTTAAGTGTCACGTGTATGGCAAAACCGCAGGCCACGGCACCGTTGATCTACACAAAGCAATTGTGGAGTCCTGCGATGTCTTTTTCTACAACGTCGGGCAAAGACTAGGAATTGATCGCATCTCTTATTACGCAACGCATTTAGGTCTTGGTCGCCGCACAGGGATAGACCTGCCCTCGGAAGAGACCGGCCTTGTGCCAAGCGAGGAATGGGTAGAACGAGTGTTCCATCGCAAATGGTACGCCGGCGAAACCATTTCTGTGGCTATCGGCCAAGGCGCGGTCACAGCCACTCCTCTGCAACTGGCGCACACGATTGGCGGAATCGCTATGGGCGGTGTCTTCAAGCAACCGCATTTGTTGAAGGATGCACCGAACGTCGGCGAAGAACGCTTCAACATCTCCGAATCCACCATCGAAAAAGTGACCGATGCGATGTACGGCGTGGTGAACGAACCGCACGGCACGGCCGTCGCGCTGAAGCTGACCGGAGTCGATTTCTCCGGAAAAAGCGGAACGGCACAAATCATCAACTACGATTTGCGCACCCGGCTCGGCAAGGGGAAACAGTTCAAGGACAACTCCTGGTTTGTCGGCTACGCTCCGCGACGCACGCCGGAAATTGTAGTTTCCGTGCTGGTGCAAGCCGGCGGACACGGCAGCGAAGCCGCGGGCCCGGTCGTGCGCGACATAGTCAAAGCCTACTACGACAAGAAGACGAAGAAGACCGACGGCACCGTCACCGCGGAAAACAAAGAGACCAAACGGCATGATCTCGGCTCACCGGCTCCCGCGGCAGCGATTCAGCCCGCCCTCAAATCTCAACGAGCTTCTATAGCGGCGGGCGAGCCACAAAGCGAGGACCCACGATGAACGCTTTCATCTCCGTTTGTACGGCAGGGAAATCATGAGGGAAGCACCGGGAACACGTGACTATGACTGGTGGCTGCTGGCCATCCTGGCTACCATCTGCGTGCTGGGTCTGATTGAGATTTATTCCGCCACGCGTGGCAGCTCGCTGACCGGCATGCACATAAAGCAGGTCCGCTGGCTGGTTATCGGCTTCATCGCCATGTTTGCGCTTTCCCGCCTCGACTATCATCTAATACTGGATCAGGCCCCCATCCTGTATTTGGTGGGCGTCTCGGCCCTGGTGGCCGTTCTGCTGGTCGGCCACACCCGGTTTGGGGCCAAACGCTGGATTCCGGTCCTGGGGGAATTTCTTCAGGTGTCAGAATTGGTGAAATTGATTATAATCATTGTGTTGGCGCGCTTCTTTGCCGAAGTGCGCAGCGATGAGCTCTCCCTGCGCGATTTGATTAAAGCAGGGCTTTTAGTAGGATTACCACTGGCGCTGATTCTCAAACAACCTGATTTAGGTACGGCGCTCGTGCTGGTGCCTCTGTTGGTGGTAGGCGCCTATTTGGCTGGCTTGCAGTGGCAGCATGCGGCCATATTCTCTTTGGCAGGACTTTTATTGATTGGAAGTGTTTTTTATCCCCCGGTCAGCCGGCATATTCTGAAACCGTACCAACGGGAACGAATCACTTCCTTCCTGCATCCGGAAGATGACGCAAAGGGTTCCGGCTACCAATTGTTGCAATCGGAAATCGCCGTGGGCTCCGGCGGCTTCTGGGGAAAAGGATTTGGCAAGGGCAGTCAGAATCAACTGGGCTACATCCCCGTCCGTTATTCCGACTTCATCATGTCGGCGTGGGCTGAGGAACAGGGATTCAAAGGCGTGCTGCTTGCCTTAGGGCTGTACATGGCTCTGCTGTTACGACTTGTGCAGAACGCCCAGCGCGCGAAAGATCGCGCGGGCATGTTTCTGGTCATGGGCGTGGCGGCGGCGCTTGGCTTCCATGTTTTGGTGAATGTGGCCATGGTGATTGGTTATATGCCGGTTACCGGCATCCCGTTGCCGCTGATGAGCTACGGGGGCTCGGCCACGTTGTTTGTTTTCCTGGCGATTGGTCTGGTGATGAACGTGCGCATTCGCCGCTTCGTTAACTAGGCGAGCCGCCAGTCCCGAGCGCTTGGCTGCAACATAAAAAGCCGCGCCGGGTCGAATATTTAGGATTGAAAGAGTGAGGACAGCATCGTCCGCCGTTTGCCCGGGACCTTCCCGGCAACGGGTTACCCGCAATAGCAGTAGCCTCGAACGCCAGAGGACGCACTTCGCAGTCGGCCGTTCCGGCATCGCCGGAAACCGCCCCTCCGCATTCGACCAACGCGACGCCTCTCTACAGGTGCCGCATGCGTGTGTCCCGGTTCTTCCGGGACCGGCTCCGCTATTCCGGACCCACCCCGGGCACAAGCTCGCGGCCATGCGTCCCAAGGAGTTTTCATGTCGAAAGAATTGGTTATCTCCGCGGCCTCCCACGAACGCCGGGTCGCGATTCTCGAAGAAGGTCAGTTAGTCGAAATTTACATCGAGCGCGAAAAAGAGTTCGCG
>Ga0210409_10004577_pt1 | contig 14831 bp, 7 predicted proteins | sample IncBWH17MmetaG_FD_161649 | JGI IMG/M metagenome (GOLD analysis project Ga0210409, IMG submission 161649) | Forest soil microbial communities from Barre Woods Harvard Forest LTER site, Petersham, Massachusetts, United States - Inc-BW-H-17-M | ecosystem: Environmental > Terrestrial > Soil >... | reverse complement strand
CACGTTGCTGACTGCACGGCGCAACGAGGTGCGCGACTTCATTCAGGAACTGTTCACCAACTTGGTCGATGGGAGATCGGTGGGAAGAAAGCTCTCAGCGTTACGCCATCTGTATCGCTATCTGCTGCTCGACAAGCTTATCGAGCACGATCCCACGCTGAACATTGACTCGCCGAAACAGTGGAAAGTGTTGCCGAAGTCGCTGGCTCGCGACGAGATGGAACTCATCTTGCTTGGTTCGCCGCCCCGTTCCACGCACAAGCACGCTGAAGCGATCGCTCTGCGTGACCGTGCAATCCTCGAAGTTTTCTACGCTGGAGCGCTCCGCGTCTCGGAGTTGGTTGCAGTCAAGCTTGAAGATCTGAAACTGGATCTCGGATATGTACTGGTGCGGGGCAAGGGCGATAAAGAACGGATCGTGCCGTTGGGGAAATCTGCGCAGGAAATGCTGGCCGAATACATGAAGCATTCACGGCCCCGGTTGGCCGGAGAGCGCACGTCGCCGCTTCTGTTCCTCGGACGCGGTGCGCGCAAGTTGACTCGCCAGCGCGTCTGGCAAGTGGTTCGGGCTGCATCCTCGAGCATGGGACGCTATGCCAGTCCGCACATGCTCCGCCACAGTTGCGCCACGCACATGGTGGAGAATGGCGCGGACCTGCGCACGGTTCAGACCATCCTCGGACATGCTGATATTTCGACCACGCAGGTCTACACGCACCTGGCGCTCGATCGGCTGAAGAGCGTGTACCAGAAGCACCATCCGAGAGCGAAGGCAAGATAGTAAGAGATTTTTCACCACCGAGTCACAGAGACACCGGGAAGAATTCCGCGTCCTCTGTGTCTCTGTGACTCTAATGGTGAGAATGGTTTTGGGAGATATGGATAAGAAATTGAGCCGTACGCCAGTCGAAAAGGCCATCGACAAGTTCCTGCATTCGCTGCGCCAGCGCAACGCGTCCGTTCACACGCTCAAAGCCTACACCGGCGACTTGGACAATTTTGCAGCATACGTGGGCGCACACGACTGGCGAAGCATCGATCACCTGACGATTCGCGGATTTCTATCCCATCTTTACGAAAAGGAGCTTGGGAAAACCTCGGTTGCGCGAGCCCTGGCTGCCGTCCGTTCTTTCTACCGCTGGCTGGCGCAGGAGGGAGTGGTGGAACAGAATCCTGCCGCATTGGTTTCTACGCCGAAGCTGCCGAAAAAACTGCCTCGCGTGCCCACGATCGAAGAAATGAACACCGTACTCGACGGGCAGATGCCCGCGGTGGCATCGTTTCCCGAACGTGACCGCATCATGTTCGAACTGCTTTATGGATGTGGCATCCGTAATTCCGAGTTGGTCGGCATCAATCTCGAAGATATCCGCTTGAGCTCCGAAGCCATTCTTATCCGCGGCAAAGGCAAGAAAGAGCGCTACGTCCCCTTTGGAGATTCCGTGAAAGTGGCACTCGCTGTCTACTTGCCACTACGCCAGCAAACGTTAGCGGAACGAAAAAAGACTACGACCGCACTGCTGATTAATCAGCGCGGCGGACGGCTCACGACACGCAGCGTGGGACGAATCATTAAGAAGGTTGCTGTTGCGAAAGGGCTCTCGCCGGATGTGCATCCGCATACGCTGCGTCACGCTTTCGGAACTCACATGCTCGAGGAGGGCGCCGACCTGCGCTCGATTCAGGAGATGCTCGGCCACGAACGCCTTTCAACCACCCAGCGCTACACCCAGCTTTCCATGAAGCACGTGCTGGACGTATACGATCAGACGCATCCACGCGCCAAGTGACCCGTACAGACGTTGCTCGCGACGTCTCCCGCGTAAATATAACTGGAAGACGTAGCGAGCTACGTTTCTACAGAGGTGCGCTTTCGCAGTTGCTCCCACATTTCCATTACTCGGTCCCTCAACTCCGCCGTGAGCTTTTCGTACGCTTCTTCCGACGCCGCGGCTGCGGGCGGTGGATAAATCGGATCGCCGATTCTTATCCACAGTGGGGCAAATTTCTGAAATTTCTTGCCGCGCGGCCAAGCGTCATGAAAACCCTCAATCGCCACCGGAACAATTGGCGCCTGGATGTGAATAGAAAGGATCGCCGCACCTTTCTTGAAAGTCTTCGGCGGGCCATCAATCGAACGCTCGCCTTCAGGGTAAAGCAAGAGCACTCCGCCGTTCCGCAGGCCGAAGGCTCCGGCGCGCATGGCAGGAATCAGGTTTGCGTCGGGATCCACCACGACGACGCGCGCCCACCGCGCCAGTGTCCGCATGAAGCCTTTGCCGAAAATGTCGCTCGTTCCCACCGCGAAGGTATCGCGGAATACCTGCCAAGGCAGAACGCCTGCAAGGATGATCGGGTCGATGAAGCTTTGGTGATTCGAGCAGATAATGAATGGTCCATGAGCGGGAAGTTTTTCCAGTCCGTCGACGCGCAAACGAAAACGGTCGAGCGCGATGATCTGGATCAATCGGCTCACCACATACCAGAACGTTGCTTTAAATGGTTGTCGCTCGAGCAGAGTTCGGAGCTCAGGGTCTGCAGGCTCTTCTTCGAGAACCGCGTTCCAGCCGCCGAAGTGTACACGGGGGATACCAACAAGGCCACTGGCTCCGCTTTCGCGCACTGCGTCCACCAGTTCGCGCACTGAGTAGATTTCCGACAGACGCGATTCCTCCATGTTCCCGCCAAGCTCCTGTTCAAGGGCGACGAGAAGCTCCACCCGCTGCATCGAATCCAACCCAAGATCGAGTTCGAGATTGTCGCCGGGTCGGATTGATTGACGCCTGCTTCTTGCCGCATCTCGCATGATCTTGAGCGCGCGCTGCACCTCGGGCTGCTCCAGCCACGCGGCGTCTTCCGCGCTTAAGGGTTTTTCTGAACTAACCTCCGCATCCCCTGACCGACCTTCCGCCCGATTTGCTCGCACCCGCTTCTCGATCTCAAATCGCTTCAACTTTCGCGTGGTCGTCCGCGGCAACGCGTCCTGCCAGATTTCATAACTTCCAATTCGCTTAGTCGAGGGCAGTTGGGCCGAGAGGTTCTCGATGTCGAAGCGTAGGACTTCTTTTGCATTGACAATCTTCCGCTGTTTGAGCACATCAAAATTCGGCACCACCACCGCATGTAACCGTTCCTCCCCCGGGCGGCCTTCCACGCCCATAACAGCAATTTCCCCAATGTAAGGGGATTTTAGATAGTGAGCCTCGACTTCCTCTGGGTAAATGTTCTTTCCGTTGCTAAGGACAATGACTTCCTTCTTGCGTCCGGTGATAAACAGGTTTCCACGAGCGTCGAAATAACCGAGATCTCCAGTGTGCAGCCAGCCGTCCCTGAGAACCGCAGCCGTGGCGTCCGGCCGGTTCCAATAGCCTTTCATCACGATGGCCCCACGAATCGCGATTTCACCAACCGCTTGGCCGTCGTCCTCCTGTGGTTTTGGGTCGATGATCTTTCCTTCCACGCCCTCAAGCGGTTTGCCCACCGAGCCAATGACGTTGTCCGCATGCGAAGTGGCGAAAGCGGCGGCGCTGGTTTCGGTGAGGCCGTAGGCTTGCAAGATGTCAATTCCCAGCGCGCAAAAATCGCGCCCGATTTCGGGATCAAAGCGTGACCCACCCGTCACCAGGTAGCGCATCTTGCGGCCAAACGTATTATGGATTCGAGGAAAGAGGATGGGCCCAGGATTCCATCCGAATCTTCGGCTGGCGCGTGTGATTGCCATCATCGTTCGCACAGACCAACTCGCGAATCTTCCGCGTTGCGAAACTTCCTTGAAAATCCTTTCGTGGATCAAGTAAAAAAACTGCGGCACCACCGCGAACGCTGTGATTTCCCGTTCTGCCAGTGCATGAAGCAGCTCCGTCGTATTCAGAGTTTCGAGATAAACGACACGAGAGCCTTTCACCAGCGGCAACAGCAGGTTCGCCATTTGCGACAGCACGTGAAAAAGCGGAAGCACACCGAGCAGTGCGTCCTCAGGTCCGAGCTGCGCCCAGCCGAATACGGCCCGCACTTCACCCATAAGGTTCGAGTGCGTCAGCATCACTCCTTTGGGATCCGCAGTTGTGCCAGAGGTATAAAGCAGCGAAGCAAGATCGTCATCCTTAGAGAGGACAGGAACAAAGTTCCCCGGCCCTGCCGCAAAGATGCCGTCGAGATTAGCTCGCGTGGGGACAGCCGCCGCCGGGTGTCCAGCCGAGCGAAGCTCGGCAGAATCCGTTAACAAAATCTGGACCGACACTCCCTCCACGGCTTTCTGGGCGACCGCCAGATGCCGCACATCGCAGAACAGCAGGGAAGCGCCGCTGTCCTTGAGCAACTTCGCAACCTGATCCGCATCAAACGCCGTGTCCAACGGAACCGCCGCACAACCGGCGGCGATGATGCCAAGGTAGGCGGTAATCCAGCGCGGATGATTATCAGCCAGAATCGCAACCCGTGCGCCCGGTTGAAACCCGCTCTCCGTGAGCCAGCGACCGATGCTCTCCGCCATGCGCCGCGCTTCGTCGTAAGTGTTGCTTTCCACGCGGTCACGGCGCTGAATTTCCAGAGCAATGTTGTCAGGCCAGCGCGTAGCGCATTCGCGGAAGAGTTCGTAGAAGGTCGGCATGGGCAGCGGGAAAATATACCTGAAAACGCGCCTCAGCGCTGTGGCCGGAAAGTTCGCCGGGAAATCGGCCTCGAATCCTGCATTGCGGTGATCTAGGCGGCTCTTTCTTGGAAAGTCTGCTTGAGAAGCCCTGCTCGCGACTTACGCGCCAGGCACGCATCTAATATACTAACCTTCTATACTAGGCTTCTGGGATAGCGGGTGTAGTGCCCTCCAAGGATTCTCATTTTGATTAATGCTCTGGTAGCTAAAGTTTTCGGGACCAAGAACGAGCGCGAGATTAAGCGCCTGACGCCTCGCGTCGGGGAGATTAATGCGCTCGAGCCTGCCATGCAGAAGCTCACGGATGAGCAGCTGCGCGCCAAAACGGACGAATTCCGTCAGCAGATCAAGGAACGACTGGCCAAAATTCCAGACGAGCCCGATGCCGACCAGGATCGCCGGAAAGAACTCGATACCGAGCGCACTAAGCTGGTGAACGAAGTCCTCGATGAACTGCTGGTCGAAGCCTTCGCCGTGGTCAGGGAAGGCGGCCGCCGCGTCCTGAACATGCGCCACTTCGATGTGCAACTCATCGGCGGCATGGTTCTTCACCAGGGCAAGATCGCAGAAATGAAGACCGGCGAAGGAAAAACCCTGGTCGCCACTTTACCCGTGTATCTGAACGCTCTGAGCGGACGCGGCGTGCACGTGGTCACGGTGAACGACTATCTGGCTAAGCGCGACTCCGAGTGGATGGGCAAACTGTACAGCTTCCTTGGCCTGAGCGTGGGCGTCATCGTTCACGATCTCGACGATCAGCAGCGCCGCGAAGCCTACGCCGCTGACGTCACCTACGGAACCAACAACGAATTCGGGTTCGATTATCTCCGCGACAACATGAAGTTCGACCTGCACGATTGCGTGCAGCGCGGCCATAACTTCTCCATCGTCGACGAAGTCGATTCCATCCTGATTGACGAAGCGCGTACTCCCCTCATCATTTCCGGAGCCAGCGAGGAATCGACCGACAAGTACGCCAAGGTCAATCGCATCATCCCCAAACTCGAAAAGGGCGAAGAGATTGACGTCGCTCCCGGCGAGCCCAAGCAATACACCGGTGACTACGTCGTGGACGAAAAGCACAGAAACATTACGGTCACCGATGTGGGCTGGGAAAAAGTTGAGGAACTGCTCGGCATCGGCAACGTTGCCGATCCGGAGAACTGGGATCTGAAGCATCACGTCGAGACCGCCGTAAAGGCCCATGCTCTCTACCATCGCGACGTGGAATACGTGGTCAAAGACGGCGAAGTCATCATCGTCGACGAGTTCACCGGCCGCCTGATGCCCGGGCGCCGCTGGTCCGATGGACTGCATCAATCGGTGGAAGCCAAGGAAAACGTTAAGATCGAGCGCGAGAACCAGACCCTCGCCACCATCACGTTCCAGAACTATTTCCGCATGTACAAGAAGCTGGCCGGCATGACCGGCACGGCGGAAACCGAAGCACCGGAGTTCGACAAAATCTATCGGCTGGAAGTGATGGTCATACCCACCAATAAACCGATGCTACGACTGGAGAATCCAGACGTTGTTTACCGCACTGAAAAAGAGAAGTACTTCGCCGCCGCCGACGAAATCCAGAGATTGCACGACACCGGCCAGCCGGTGCTGGTCGGCACGACATCCATTGAAAAGTCAGAGCGTCTTTCCGATCTCCTGAAAAAGAAAGGCGTCAGACATTGGGTTTTGAACGCCAAGCAGCACGAGAAAGAAGCTGAAATCGTGGCGCAGGCTGGCAGCAAGGGCATGGTCACGATCGCCACGAATATGGCAGGCCGCGGAACGGACATTCTGCTCGGAGGAAATCCTGAGTTCATGGCCAAGCAGGAATGCGTGAAGAAGGGAATCGCGCAACCGCTGCGAGCCGCACAAGGCAAAGTTCAAGCCGTAGTGGACGACACCAAGAATACGGTCTGGTATTACGCAGGCAACGAATACGTGGTTCCTACCGACCAGTGGACGGAAATTTTCAATCGCTACAAGGCGCAAACCGACCAGGAGCACGAGGATGTCATTGCCGCCGGAGGACTGCACATCTTCGGCACCGAGCGTCACGAAGCTCGCCGCATCGACAACCAGCTTCGCGGTCGCGCTGGACGCCAGGGTGATCCCGGTTCTTCTCGCTTCTATCTTTCGCTCGAAGATGACCTAATGCGCATCTTCGCCAAGGAGTGGGTCTCGAACCTGCTCCAACGCTTGGGTATGGAAGAAGGAGTCCCGATCGAATCAAGAATGATCTCCCGCCGCATCGAAGGCGCGCAGAAGGCCGTCGAAGCGCAAAACTTCGAAGCTCGCAAACATCTGCTCGAATACGACGACGTGATGAACAAGCAGCGCGAGGCGGTGTACGGCTTGCGTCATCAATTGCTGGAGGGGGTGGATCAGAAAGAGTTGATCCTCGAGGATTACGTCTCCGGCATCCTCAGCGATTTGATGGATCAGTTCTGCGCGGTCAAAGTTCATGCTGCGGATTGGGATCTCAAGGGCTTGAAAGATGCCATCTTCACCCGCTTCGGCGTGGATATTTTGGCGGAAGGCATCCAGCCCGAAACTCTGAACCGGCAGGAACTGGGCGACGCGATCTTCGACAAGCTCAAGGGCCGTTACGACGCCAAGGAAAAACTGATTGGCCCCGATGCCATGCGCTATCACGAGCGCATGATCATGTTAAGTGTGCTCGACTCGCAATGGAAAGACCACCTCCGCGACATGGACCACTTGAAGGAGGGCATCGGCCTGCGCGGCTACGGGCAGCACGATCCGCTGGTGGAGTACAAGCGCGAGTCCTTTGACATGTTCGAGGCCATGATGCAGCGCTCCCAGGAGGAGACGGTCCGTTATCTCTACCTGATGCAGATTCTGGAGCGGCCTACGGAGGGCGGAGCCCCTCGACCTGTGGATGGAAGCGGCGTAGGTCCGGAAGCCGGTGTGCCGGTTCCGCGAATGGGCGGCGATGGCAATGGGCGTAAGCCACGGCAAGTGGCTACGTCTGTCGACGAAATCGAAGAAGCCTTCCAGCGCAAGAAACGCCGCGAGCTGGAGCAGGCTCGCATGGCCGGTTCTGGCGATCTGCAAACCGTGCAGCAAGTGGTACGTGGCGCGGCCAAGATCGGACGCAACGATCCCTGTCCCTGCGGCTCCGGAAAAAAATACAAGAAGTGCTGCGGCGCCAATGCGTAGTGCGCAACCCGCTCCTCTGTCATCCTGAGCGCAGCATCTGCTTCGCGAAAGCGAACGAAGCCCACCTTCCTCTGTCATCTGTGATCCTGAGCGGAGTCGAAGGATCCCTGCAACCGCCAACCGTGGCTGAGATGCACCAGGGAATTCTCACCAGCTTCAGTAACCGCGTCCTTGAGGAAAACGCTTGAATCCGAGATGGATGGACTCGGCTGCGTAGGGATCCTTCGACTACGGAGATGCTTCGCTTCGCGAAGCCTCTCCTCCGCTCAGGATGACAATTTACTTAAACGCCTGCTTAACCGACACGAATGATTTCACCACGATGTTGTTCGGCTGCACCCCAACCGGAATCATGGTGAGCAGGGAATACTCCCCCGGCTCGAATTTCTTGCTGGGAGTGCGCTTCTGGATAACCGTGACATCTCCTGAACCCGAATTCAGAACCAGCAAATAGTTCTGGCTCTGCGCCAGCGCCAGCCCATCCGGATGGCTGCCGACCGGAAGTGTCGCGATCATCTTCCCCATATCAATGTCATAAACCGACACGGTGTTCGATCCGAAATTGCTCACGTACAATCGGGAGTTATCTGCCGTAACAATCCCGCGCGCCGGGTGAGTGCCGATCAGATAGCTTCCGCCAACCTCGTTGGTCGTTGTCTCGATGATCGAAATATTATCCGAATCAAAGTTACTCACCATCAGCTCTCCGCCGTCCGGCTTGAGCGCCAGATGCACGGGAGTTTTTCCCACGTCCAGCAGAGCCAGCAGTTTGTCAGTCTTCAAATCAATCGACGCGATCTGTCCCGACGCCGCGCAAGCGACGAATGCTTTGCTGCTGTCCGGCAGGACGGCAATGTCTTCCGGCTGCTGGCATGCCGGAATCGTGCTGCGAACCGTAAGCCGCTCAGCATCGATCAGCGAAACGGTGTTGTCGCCGCGGTTGCTGACCACCACAGTTTCGCCATCCGGCGAAACTCTCGCCAGCCCCGGCGAAGCTCCCACCCGAACATTACCGACTACAACTCGCTTGTCGAGATCAATCACCGAAACATTCGCCGAGGCTGAGTTCGCGACATATCCCCGCTTCCCATCCGCAGAAACATCGATGAAGTAGGGTTTGCCGTGCACGCCGATGGTCGCCACCACGGCGTTGCGCTCGGCATCGATCACGCTGACGTTGCTCGATCCCGCATTGACAACATAAACCTCGTTCTTCTTGCTGTTCGCTGCAATTCCAGTAGGTTCGCTCCCAACCTTGATAGTCTTGGCGAGCTGAAACGTCCGCAGATCTATGACGGTAACCGTGTTGCTCTTGCCGTTTGTGATGTAGGCGTACTCATGGTAAGCCGGACCGTAATCGGTGAGCTGCCGCTCGTGGAAATACCACCAACCCATGGCGACGACCACGGGAGAGAGGACTACGATGAAAAGAAGCTTTCTCAAGTTAGCGGAGCAATAGAGGCTTCCGTGGACACTGATGAAAGCGCGTTCGGACGAGCCAGAACCACCGGTACGGTTCTCCCCACCACCGGCGCAATCTGCCGCACCTGCGCCATCAACTCATCGAACTGATCCGGATACAGCGACTGCATGCCGTCCGACAGCGCCTTGTCCGGCTCGTGATGGACTTCGATAATCAAGCCATCCGCCCCGACCGCCACTGCGGCCCGCGAAAGCGGAGTGACTTTATTTCGCTTGCCCGTGCCCTGGCTCGGATCAACAATAATCGGCAAGTGGCTGAGCCGCTGCACCGCCGGAACTACACTCAGGTCGAGCGTGTTGCGAGTGTGGTCGGCGAAAGTGCGTATGCCGCGCTCGCATAGAATCACGTTGTAGTTGCCTTCGCTCATCACATACTCGGCCGCCATCAGAAATTCTTCCAGCGTCGCCGACATGCCACGCTTCACCATGACCGGCCGCTTCGATCGGCCCGCACGCCGGAGCAGAGAGTAGTTCTGCATATTGCGCGCGCCAATTTGAATGATGTCGGCGTACTGCTCCACCAGGTCGAGCGATTCATGGTCAATGGCCTCGGTAATTGTCCGCAGGCCAAAATTCTCACGCACGTCAGCCATGATCTGCAAGCCTTCTTCGCCCAAACCCTGAAACGAATACGGAGATGTGCGTGGCTTGTAAGCTCCGCCGCGAAAGAACTGCGCCCCCGCACGTTGGACGCGCTCAGCCACAGCAAACGCCTGCTCCCGGCTCTCAATGGCGCAAGGCCCGGCGATAATCGCGAGTCCCGGGCCACCAATCGTGGCATCGCTGCCCGCGAAACGAATGATGGTGTTCTCTTCCCTGAAGTCGCGGCTGACCAGCTTGTAAGGCTTGGTAACGCGGATCACTTCCTGCACGCCCGACATCTCTTCCAGCGTGCCGGGCTCGACCTCACCCTTATTTCCAGTGATGCCGATCGCAGTCCGCTCCGCCCCCGGGATGGAGTGAGCGCGGTAGCCGAGCGCTTCGATCTTTTGGCAGACGGCCCGCACCTGCGCTTCGCTCGCGTGCGCCTGCATCACCACCAACATGAACCACCTCGAAAGGTTCAAGTCTATCGTCGAAGGCGCATACATCGCAAACCTGGGCCGCTGGCTGTGCGACGACCGGCGCCGGATCTCGACTGCTCGCTATACTCCCTCCATGCCCCGTTCCATTGCCCGCGAGCAGGACATCCTCAAACTGCCGGCACCCAAGCGCCCGCCTCGCTTGACCTCGCGCCGCATTGGCATTCATACCTCCACTGCCGGCGGCGTCCAGAATGCGGCCGAACGCGCCTACCGTCTGGGCTGCAATACCTTCCAGATTTTTTCCTCCAGCCCGCGCCAGTGGGCGCCGTACGAACTGAGCCGTCCCCACTGTGACGAAATGATGTGCCTGCGCGAGAAATATGATCTCAAGCCGGTGGCTATTCACGTGAACTACCTGGTGAATCTCGCCAGTACGACGCCGCTCTTCCTGGAGAAATCAATCGCCGCCTTCCGTGGCGAAGTGGAACGTGCCCTGGCTTTGTGTGCTGATTTTCTGGTCCTCCACCCAGGCTCATTCCGTGGCGCCGATCGCGAAGCCGGCCTGCTTCAGACCTCTGCGGCAATCGCGGCCGCCACCCGAGGCCTCGATCTCGCCAAAAGCAATCTCACCATCCTGATCGAAAATACTGCCGGCGCGGAATATTCCCTGGGCGGAAGCTTCGAACAGGTCGCTGAGGTCCTCGAACGGCTTCGCGACCTGATTCCCATCGCTGCCTGCATAGACACCTGCCACACCCACGTCGCCGGATACGACATCGTCAGCGAAGTCGGATTCCGCCAGACGCTGCTGCATCTTGACGAGACGATCGGTCTGAAAAACGTCCGTGTATGGCATTGCAACGACGCCAAAGCTGCCCGCGGATCGAAGCTGGACCGCCATGAGCACATCGGGAAGGGAAGCATTGGCCTCGAACCGTTTCGCCGCCTGCTCAACGACCGTCGCCTGTCCCACGCTGCCTTCATTGCTGAAACCCCGATCGACAAGCCCGGAGACGACCGGAAAAACGTGGCCGCGCTGAAGCGCCTAGTAGCGACGCAGAGCGAGACCTAGCGGAGCAACGTCTATACGGAAAATCCGGGCAGTTCGCGAAGCATTGCCCGCTTCGTTGTAAAATATAAAGTTTATCCGGTACTCAATTTCTCCTCCTATGCCGCAGAAAGAAAGCACATCTATCACTCGCGACGATCGCGCCACAGACCATCGCGGTGACGACCGCTACGACGCCCAGCGCATCGAGGCCAAATGGTTCGAGCGCTGGCAGCAGGACGCATCTCTCTACGCCGCCGAGCCCAACTCCACCAAGCCGAAGTATTACGTGCTTGAAATGTTGCCCTATCCCTCGGGCGTGCTGCACATGGGACACGTGCGCAACTATGCCATCGGCGATGCGCTCGCCCGCTACATGTGGATGAACGGTTACAACGTGCTTCATCCCATGGGATGGGATTCGTTTGGTCTCCCCGCGGAAAATGCGGCCATTGCCAACAACACTCCCCCGCGCGAGTGGACGCTGCGCAACATCGCCAACATGAAGGCGCAGATGAAGCGCCTGGGCTTTGCCTACGATTGGTCACGCGAAGTGACGACCTGCCTGCCCGAATATTACCGATGGAATCAGTGGTTCTTCCTGAAGCTCTTCGAGAAAGGCATGGCGTATCGCAAAAAGAGCATGGTGAACTGGTGTCCGAAATGCTGCACCGTGCTGGCCAACGAACAGGTTGTCAACGGCCGTTGTTGGCGGCATGAAGACACGTTGGTGGAGCAGCGCGAACTCGAACAGTGGTTCCTCCGCATCACGCAATATGCCGAGGAATTGCTCCGCGATCTTGACAAACTCGGTGAATGGCCCGAGAAAGTGCGCACCATGCAGCGCAACTGGATCGGCCGCAGCGAGGGCACGCTCGTGGATTTCAAGCTCGATGGGGCGACCGATTCACCCGAATCGACCATCACCGTCTTCACCACACGCGTCGACACCATCTACGGGGCAACGTCGGTCCAACTCGCGCCGCAGCATCCGCTGGTGGCTCGCCTCACCAGGAACAACGACGCATTGCGCGCGCAGGTAGATCAGTTGATTGCGGAGCAGCGCAAGGCCAAAGAAGTGGGCGACATTGGCGCCATCGAAAAGCATGGCGTCAATACTCACCACTTCGCCGTCAATCCCTTCAACGGAGAACGCATTCCCATTTGGGTAGCGAATTACATCGTCATGGAATACGGCACGGGCGCGATTATGAGCGTGCCCGCGCACGATGAGCGAGACTTCGAATTCGCCCGCAAGTACAACCTCAAGATCCGGATCGTAATCGTGCCTCGATCCGTCGATCCCGAAGAAACCAGTGTCGAACCGACGCTTCCGTTCACCACCATGAACGGCACACTGGTGAATTCAGGGCCATTTAGCGGTCTCGACTGCGAAGAGGCGATCACCAAGATGTCCGCGTATGCCGAGAAGAACGGTTTCGGAAAAGCCACCGTCACCTATCGCCTGAAAGACTGGGGCATCTCGCGCCAGCGCTATTGGGGTACGCCGATCCCCATGCTTTATTGCGAGAAGGATGGGATCGTGCCCGTCCCGGAAAAAGACCTTCCGGTTATTTTGCCGGAGAACGTGGACATAACCTTGACTGGCGGCTCACCGCTGAGCCGAGTGCCCGAATTCGTAAATGCGATCTGTCCGAAATGTGGTGGCCCGGCTCGCCGCGAGACCGACACCATGGACACTTTCGTGGATTCGTCCTGGTACTTCTATCGCTACACCGACGCGCACAACGACCAAGCACCTTTCGATTCCAAGACTGTGGCGTACTGGTTCCCGATCGATCAGTACATCGGCGGGATCGAGCATGCCATTCTCCATCTCATCTACTCGCGCTTCTGGACCAAGTTCATGCGCGACATGGGATTGGTAAAAAACGACGAACCTGTCGAGCGCTTGTTTTCCCAGGGGATGATCATTAAAGGCGGAGCGAAAATGTCCAAGAGCCTGGGCAACATAGTTTCTCCGGATGAGATGATCGCTCGATACGGCGCAGATAGCGCTCGCATGTACACCCTCTTCGCGACATCTCCGGATCGTGAACTCGACTGGCTGGATGAAGGAGTGGAAGGCATCCGACGTACTTTGGCGCGGATTTACCGCTTCGTCGCAAGAAATGCTCAGCCGAACCATCCGGATTGGCGCCAGCCCGTTCCCGCCGAATTGTCACCTGAGGCACGCAAAATCCAGCGCAAGCTACACCAGACCATCAAGCGCGTCAGCGACGACTTCCAGGGACGCTGGCACTTTAACACTTCGATCGCGGCAATCATGGAATTGGTGAACGAGCTTTATGCCGTCGAAGAACGTGTGGCGCGGGCGCCCTCGCGCGCGGAGGCAGTTCCACCCCAACTGTTGTTCGACACGCTGCGCAGTTTAGTGCTCCTGCTGGCACCGTTTGCTCCACACCTCGCCTTCGAGTTGTGGGAAATGTTGGGCGAGAAGGGAAGTCTGCTCCGCGCGCCCTGGCCGAAATACGATCCAGCATTGGCCAAGGAAGAGGAAATCGCAATCCCGGTGCAGGTGAACGGAAAGTTGCGCGGCCTCATCGTGGTCCCCGTGGATTCATCGAAAGAACTAATTCACGAGCGCGCATTGTCGGCCGAAAAGATCAAGACAGCCATCGCCGGGAAGCAGGTGGTGAAGGTGATTGTAGTGCCGGGCAAACTGGCCAACATCGTTGTGCGCTGAACCCTCTACCACGCGATGTCCTCCTGAACGGAGTATCTGCTTCCTGCCCTGTGATGTCATCCTGAGCGCAGTATCCGCTTCGCGAAGTGAAGCGGATACGGAGTCGAAGGATCTTTACGAAACCACTTCGGCAAGACGGTTTCAGGCAATTTCTATCCCCGGTTCCTTGCCTGCTCAAACTAAATCCAATTGCGCTATCCTAACCTTGCATGAAACCTCGCTCGCCAACCCTTGAAGGTTTCCGCGCCATCCTTCGCCGTCCATCGTTTGGACTGGCCGAGATTGCCTGGCGCTGGAGCTTCGGCGCTGCGGCTGGCCTCCTGCTGATGTTTTCCTTCTTTGAGTATCTGGACACGTTGCCAGTCAGCAAGGACGATCTACTTTTACTGCGAACCAGCCAGCCAGTGCTGATCTCTCGCGCAGTGGTCCATATTTTTCGGGGCAGTGCATTTCGCGTCATCGAGACTGTCGTAGTACTGGCACTTACTCTGGGACTTGCGTGGATCGTAGTCGCGTCGTTGGCGCGTGCCGCGACCATAAAGGCTCTGCTGGCCTATTTCCTGGAGGGCGACGCTTCAACGCCGTCGCGCAGAGAAACACCTTGGAGATTTCATTCCCTCTTCACACTCAACTTTTTCCGGCTCGGCACGACACTCGCGGCCATCGTCGCCTGCCTTGCCGCCGTTCTTCTTGGCAAAGCTGCGTCACGGCCCACCGATCCCGCGCCGGCCAGCG
>Ga0210409_10004576_pt1 | contig 14833 bp, 9 predicted proteins | sample IncBWH17MmetaG_FD_161649 | JGI IMG/M metagenome (GOLD analysis project Ga0210409, IMG submission 161649) | Forest soil microbial communities from Barre Woods Harvard Forest LTER site, Petersham, Massachusetts, United States - Inc-BW-H-17-M | ecosystem: Environmental > Terrestrial > Soil >... | reverse complement strand
GGGAAGCTTCTCCAGCGACCGCCGGAATCCCATGCCACCATCCGAAACGGCGATCTGCACGACCCGTCGCCCGAGTCGCTTTTTCCACTGATACGTCTGCACTGCCACCCATCCGCTCTTGTCGGCATGCTCCACCACGTTCTGGCAGACCTCGGACAGTGTCGTGACGAATCGAATCGTTGCCGCGCCGTCGATATTCAGCTCCGACTCGAGAATATTCTGTGCGCGCTGCTGAATACGTCCTACGACGTCGTGGATGTCGTCAGCCTTCGATATCTCGGTGATCTCGAGCAAGACATGCGACTCGCCACCGGGGCGTAGCTTTGGCACCGCCCCGCGAATCTCATACAGCGATTCGGCGTGGGCGAAGAATCCCGTTCGCGCCCAGTAGGAAGACGTGTCCTCGGCCTCGGGCGGCACGAACCCAGGCCTCGTTTGCCGAGTCTGGGCGAGTGTCAGGAGCACCGTGAGCCCGTAAGGCGAAGCCCAGCGCGTATGCCGGGCATCGAGGAGAATCTTGTCATCAGGCGCGAGCGAAGCGAGCGCCAGAAAGACCTGTTCGAACGACGCTTCGTCGAGAGTGAGCGGCAACGAGATGATCTGCGTCACGTCGGGCTCAGCTCTCCCCGCAAATGGTGGGCAAGACCAGCGGCCCCCCGATGGCCGACATTACGCGCGGCAGCCACGTGCGCCTTATCAATCGCGTCGGCAAAGTTATCACCGGCGAGCAGCCTGGAGAAATAGGTGGCGCCCCACACGTCGCCGCAACCGGTCGGATCACCATCCGGGTCGGCCGGCACGGCTGGGACGAGCGCGGTTCTCACCGGGCCGAGGCGCGGCTCCTGGCCGACCCAGTCGATGCCACCGTCGAACCCCGGCGCCGCGAAGTACACGGCGCCCCGGCTGCCGAGCGTGACCACGAGGCAGCGCACACGCTCGGCGAGCGCCGTCGCGGCGAGCGCCATGGGGTCGCTCGCCATGAGCGCCATCTCGTCTTCATTCACTTGCAGCAGGTCGGCGCAACGGCACCAGGCAGCGACGTTCGTCAGCGCCCGCGGTACTCTCAGCCCGCTCGGCTCAATGCCGAGCAGCAGCGAATGCAGGTCGATATAGACTGGGCCCCGATAATGCTGCCGGATCAGTTGCGCTGTCTCGAGGTCGATCTCATTGCCGGCGATCAAGTTGATGTACAGGGCGTCGAGGCCGTGGAGCAGGGGCTTGAGCCCGAGCCAAGACCATCCAGGAATGCCACCCGTCAGGCGCTCGCTGCGACGTTCGGCGCTGCTGTACCGTAGCTCGACGCGATTGTTGGCATATGGCACTTCAATCGGCGCCGACTCTGCCGCCAGGCGTCTAAAGCCACGCAAAAACTCGCGAGCGCGGGGAGCGAGATCGGCGCCAACCCTGACCAACGGGACGAACTCCCAGTCGGGCGCCAGCGCGGCGTCGAACGCGCCGAGTGCATAGGTGATCCCGCCCCATTCCTCGACCGGAGCACTCAATGCGTTCCGTCCGTAGATCACATCCCAAACGAACGTGCCGATGACACCAACCCGGCGCATCGTTTAGATGCCGCCCAACGCTTGCATCTTGAACGTCGCCACGGCGCCGACCACGCCGGCGGATCCGCCGAGGATGCCCGGCACAATGCGACACGCCTCGACCGCCGGCCGGAACGCGCGGCGCTTGACCTCCGCGCGCAGGGGCTCGAACAGCGCGTCCCCGGCTTCGGTGACCCCGCCGGCCAACACAACGACGTCGGGATTGACGATGTTGAGGAGGTTTGCGAGACCCGTCCCCAAAAAGCGCGCGGTCTCGCGCACGACCTCCCGGGCCGTTTCGTCGCCACGCAGCGACGCATCATAGACCGTCCGTGCCGTGATCTTCTGAAGATCACCGCCGACCATGCGCGGCAGCATCGAGTCCTCGTCCCCGGCCAGGGCCTCGCGCGCGCGCTCGGCGATTGCTGGCCCAGAGGCGTAGGCCTCTAGGCAGCCATAGTTACCGCACTTGCACCGCCGTCCCGTGGAGTCGATGGTCGTGTGCCCGATTTCACCGGCGACGTCGGACGAGCCGTGATAGAGGTCGCCGTTGAGGATCAGCCCTCCGCCGATCCCGGTGCCGATCGTGAGCCCGACGACGTTTCGGCCCCCGCGGGCGGCGCCGCACCACCATTCGCCGACCGTGGCGCAGTTCGCGTCATTGTCCAAGGTCGCCGGTAGGTTGACGGCCGAGGCGATGCGGTCGCGCAGCGGAAAGTTGCGCCAGCCGAGGTTCGGCGCGACGATGACGATCCCTTTCTCGCGGTCGAGCGGCCCGGGGGCGCCGAGGCCGACCCCGAGGAAGTCCGACCGCGCGGCGCCAGTCTCTTTCATTACGTCGGCGATCACGTCTTCGATCGCCTCGACGATCCGGTCGGCGACGGCGACGTCGCCCAACTCGGCGCGCGTGAGCCGAGAGCCTAAGGCTAGGACGGCGCTGCCGTCTATGGGCAGCGCGCCGGTGGCGATGTTCGTCCCGCCGAGGTCGACGCCGACGATGTATTTCATTGAATGACAGCCTCTACATCATCCACCGTGATCACAGTCAGGCACCGATAGCGATCAATCGCGAGCGGGCAGTCGTTCTTGGTACACGGGACACAGTCGAGCTCCGGATGCCGCAGCAGCCGGTGCCCGGCGCCCAACGGGCCGGTAACCACCGGGTCGCCGGCGCCCCACAGCGAGACAGTCGGCGTACCGACCGCGGCTGCCAGGTGCAGTGGTCCCGTGTCGTTCGTCACCAGCAAGTCACAGGATGCGATGCCAGCGGCGAGCTGCGCCAGGTCGGTCTTGCCGCCAAGGTCGACGGCCGCGTCCCCGGCGACCCGAGCCGTCAGTTGGCGCTCGGTTGGGCCGCCGAACACGATGACCCGATTGCCCCGCTTGGCCAGCCGCCGAACCAACTCAGCGAATCGCGCGGGCTCCCAACGACGGCTCCGCGCATTCCCCCCCGGGAAAACTCCCACCACTCGGCCCTCGTGGCTCGGCCTCGGGATGTCCAGCCGGGGTAATACGGCGGCGCCTTCGGCGACCGCCTCCCCCACGAGCCGCATGTATTGCGTAGCGCGATGAAGGCCCGCGAAGGATGCCACGGGCACCGGATCGGTGAGGAGCAGCCGGCGTCCGTCCGTGTCCGTACCCCGCCGAGCGGCTACCCCGCCCAGCGCGAAGATGAGCGCCGACGAAAACGAGGGCGGCAACAGCACCCCCTTCTCATAACGCGCCGCGCGCAGCGCGAGCGCGGCATCGATGGTTCCCTCAAATGGAATGATACGACCGATCAGGCGGGCTAGATGGAGCAGAGGGGCGAGGCCGGCACGTACGAGGACATCGGCACCTGCCGCGCGGAGCGCGGGCAGCGCCAGGACCACGTCGCCGAGGTGGTTTGGAGCTCGAACGATGACCCGTTCGGTCATTCGACCTGCAGGACGGCGAGAAACGCCTCCTGCGGGATCTCCACGGTACCGACCTGCTTCATGCGCTTCTTTCCTTCTTTCTGCTTCTCCAGGAGCTTGCGCTTCCGAGTGATGTCGCCGCCGTAGCACTTGGCCAACACATTCTTTCTCAGCGCCTTGACGGTCGTGCGCGCAATGATCTTGCTGCCAATCGCGGCTTGGATGATGACCTCGAACAGCTGCTGCGGGATGAGCTCCTTCAGCTTATCCGCGACTTTGCGACCCCATTCGTACGCCTTGTCTCTATGAATGATGACGGAGAACGCATCGACCGGGTCGCCGTTGATCAGCATGTCGAGCTTGACGAGTTGGCTGGCGCGATACTCCAGCATCTCGTAATCCAAACCGGCATATCCGCGGGAAATGGTTTTCAACCGATCATAGAAGTCGAGAATGATCTCGGCTAGGGGAAACTCGAAGTCGAACTCGACGCGCTGAGCGTCGATGTACGACATTGTGATATACACACCCCGGCGTTCCTGCCCGAGTGCCATGATGGGCCCGATGTATTCACTCGGCGCGACGATACGAGCCTTGACGAACGGCTCCTCGACCGAGGCGATCTCCGACGCCGGCGGCAGTTTCGACGGATTTTCCAACAAGATCATGTCGCCGTTGCCGAGATGCACCCGGTACTCGACGTTCGGGACAGTCGTCACGAGGTCGAGATCGAACTCCCGCTCGAGCCGCTCCTGCACGATCTCCATGTGCAGCAGCCCCAGAAATCCGGCGCGAAAGCCGAATCCGAGCGCGGTCGAAGTCTCCGGCTCGTAATTGAGCGAGGCGTCGTTCAATTGCAGCTTGTCGAGGGCGTCGCGCAGGTTCTCGTACTGGGCGGTATCCGTCGGATAAAGCCCAGCAAAAACCATGGACCGCACCTCCTGATATCCAGGCAGCGCGAGGGCCGCGGGCGCGGACGCATCGAAGACGGTATCACCCACGCGTGTCTCTTTGACATGTCGGACGTTGGCGACGACGTATCCGACCTCGCCGGGTGTCAACTGGGGAGACGGCACCTGACGAAGCTGATTGTATCCGACTTCGGTGACGACATAGGTGTCGTTGCTCGCTCCAAACTTGATAGTCATACCCGGCCGCAAGACACCATCGACCACGCGCACACTCGGCGTCGCGCCGCGGTAGCGATCGTAATACGAGTCGAAGATCAATGCGCGCAGTGGGGCCTCAGGATCACCCTCCGGAGGTGGAACTCTGGCGATAAGCGCGTCGAGTAACTCGGGAATCCCCACACCTTCTTTCGCGCTGACCATCAAGACCTCCTCGGCCGCTACGCCGAGGAGATCCATGACCTCCTGTCGCCGCCGCTCAGGCTCCGCGGCGGGCAAATCGATCTTGTTGAGAACGGGAACGATGGTGAGACCCGCGTCGAGGGCGAGGAACAGATTCGACAACGTCTGGGCTTGGATACCTTGCGACGCGTCGACGACCAGAATCGCGCCCTCGCACGCGGCGAGCGAGCGAGAGACCTCGTACGTGAAGTCCACATGGCCGGGCGTGTCGATCAAATTCAACTCGTACGACTGATAGGTCATACGAACGGCGTTGAGCTTGATCGTGATGCCCCGCTCCCGCTCGAGATCGAGCGTATCGAGCACCTGCTCCTTCATCTCCCGCTTCGCCAACGTGCCCGTGGCCTCGATCAACCGATCGGCAAGAGTCGACTTGCCATGATCGATATGGGCGACGATGCAGAAGTTCCGGATGTGCTCGAGCTTCATGCCGGAAATATACCGGCATCGAGCGCACCGAAGTGGGTAAGCGTGAGATCACCTTTCGCGAGTCGCTCGCGCACGCTCGATCCCGTGAGCACGGCGAGCTCTCGCTCGCGTTCCCACGTGTAGCCATCGAGCGCCGCGATCGGCGGCTCGTCATAGCCCGCGTGTACCATCAGCTCCGTAACGCCAGGTTCGATCTGATCGAGCTGCTCGAGCACGCCCTGTTCGAACCCGCTCGCGCCGCTCAAGGCATAACCCGCGAAGTGATCGGCGAAGCGCGGTTGGGTGGATCGGCGCCACAGCGAGGCCACGCCGAGCAGCGTGAATGGGACCATTGCGCGGATGATCCAACGGCGCTGCGGCAGGCTGGGCGACCGCATCCACGGGATGCCCTCGGATCGCGCCACGGCCAGCACGGCCGTCCAAATGCCGGGCAAGGTGTGCAGGTGCCAATGACTGTCGATGTGCGTCACCGGCCGCCCCGCGGATCGGAGTAGCTCGACCTGTGCGCGGCATTCGGCCGCGACGTCATCGGGATCGATGCGACGGGCGAGCGCCCGCGCCGACAGACTGGCAATGCGCGCGAAACCACCGGTTTTCGGATCGGTGAGCGTTCGTGCCTCAGTCAGGGGCCGTCCCAGCCCAAGGTTGAGGTGCAAACCGATGTCGATCGACGAGTCCCGGAGGCGCTCGCGCGCGTCGGCCCAGCCCGGCGTCGTGACCATGACCGACGTCGACGTGATGACTCCCGCCGCGTGCCCGTCGAGAATGCCACGGCTGACGGCTGGCGTGAGACCGAAGTCGTCGGAGTTGATGATCAGGTAACGCACGACGAGAAAAATTGACCCCACCCGAGCGCGCGTCTAGCTTTCCCGATTCACAATGGAAAGCACGCGATCCGATCGGGCCGATCTGTTCGACCCCGCGGTACTGGCCTCGATGGGACACATCGAGATCGTGGCTCGCTGGATCGTGGATGGCTTTTTGTCCGGGTTGCACCGTTCGCCCCGGAAAGGATTCTCGGTGGAGTTCGCCGAGTACCGTCCATATCAGCCCGGCGATGACCTGCGCTACGTGGACTGGCGGATTGTCGCCCGCGCCGATCGGTGGGTCGTCAAGCAGTTCGAGGAAGAGACTAACCTTCGAGCCGCGATCGTCCTCGACGTCAGCCGATCCATGGTCTGGCGCGGCGCCCCGCAACGCCTCACGAAGCTCGCCTACGCCGAACGCTTGGTTGCTGCCCTCGCCTTACTGTTTCTGCGTCAACGCGATGCCGTGGGGTTGGTTCGGTTCGACGAGGTGGTTCGTACCGCGATCACGCCCCGCGCGCGAACGACGCAGTGGCGCCGCATCATTGCGGCCCTCGACGGCCCGGGCGCCGGCCGCGCCTCGAACGCCGCCGAAGGATTGAAACAAGCCGCGCGACTCGTGCGCCGGCCTGGCATGATCATCCTGATCTCCGATCTGCTGACGGACCTGGCGCCGGTCGAGGCCGCGATGCGCGGACTGTCGGTCGCCGGACACGACGTGACGGTCTTGCACGTGATGGATCCCGCCGAGCGGGAGCTCGCGGCCGCGGGGGATGCAGTGTTCGTCGACCCCGAGACGGATCTGGCGGTGCCGGCGACCGTTGCCGACGTGCGCGACGCGTACCGGGAGACCGTCGACGCGGCGATCGCGGAATGGCGCGACACCCTGGCTCGCACGGGCACCCGGTATGAGACGGTGTTCACGGATGTGCCCTTCGGCCTCCCGCTGCGCCGGGCGTTCGCGGCCCGCCAGTGAGTTTCTTATCACCGCTCTTATTGCTCCTCGGCGGCGGTGCGATCGTGCCGCTGCTGCTGCATCTCATGCGGCGCCGCACCGGTGCGCGCATCGAGTTTCCGGCCGCGCGGTACCTGGCGCGGGCCGAGAAAGAGCATAGCCGTCAGCTCAAGCTCCGCCATCTGCTCCTGATGCTGCTGCGAGTGCTCGCGATCGCGTGCATCGCATTGGCCGCGGCACGCCCTGTCAGTCGAATCATCCCCCAGGGCGGCGCCCATGCGCCCGCCGCCATCGCGATCGTGCTGGACAACTCCCTCAGCTCATCGGCGATCGTCGGCGGGCGGTCTGTGCTCGACGGACTCAAGGCCGCGGCGGGATCGGCGATCGGCCGACTCTCGGCGTCCGACCGGGCGTGGCTCGTGACCGCGGACGGCGCGGTGCAGGGAGGTACGCCCGCCTCCGTGCGCGCGGCGCTGGCGCGAGTCAAGCCACTCGGCGGCGCCGGGGATCCGCCCGCCACGGTCGCGCGCGCGGCCTCCTTGGTAGGGAACGCCGCCCGATTGACGGCGGGCGATGCCGTCGTGGGCGTGCTGACGGATGGCCAGGCGACGACATGGGGTGCCACGGGTCCAGTTGTCGACGCCGGCGCCGCGCGCGCCATTGTGTTCGTTCCATCCGAGCCGCCGCCACCGAATCATGCGGTCACCGACGTCCAGGCCCGACCCACCCGTTGGACGCCACGGGGCGAGGTCGCGGTCCACTTCAGTGGCGTCGCCGATTCCGCCACGTATCGCATTGACCTCGGGTCCCGCACGCTTGCTCGCGGTACGGTGTCGTCGGATGCCGCCGTCTCAGTCCATGCGGCGCCGCCCGAGCGCGGCTGGGTCGCCGGCAGTGTCGAGATCGAGCCCGATGAGCTTCGAGCGGACGATATCCGGCATTTCGCGGTCTGGATCGGGCCGCCACCATCGATCGCCGTCGACTCGGGCGTTGGACCGTTCGCGACCGGTGCGTTGGCTACCCTCATGTCGACCGGCCGCGCGACACCGGACAAGACGGGCATTGCGATCGTGTCAGCGGACCAGCTTACCACCCTCCCCGCCTTGATCATCGCGCCGTCCGACCCCGTCCGCCTCGGAGCCGCCAACCGGGCGTTGGAGCGAGCGGGTGTGCCGTGGCGGTTCGGCGCGCTTCGCGCGGGAGCGGCTGAGCGGGCCGATGGCATTGTCGTTGGCGGCGACACGGCCCATGCTGATGCCGACGTCATGGTGACGCAGCGATATCCGCTCAACCCACACGGTGTCGCGGCCACGGATACGCTTGCGCGGGCGGGGAACGCGCCTTGGATCGTCGCGGGCGCCGGCTACGTCCTTTTTGCCTCGCCGCTCGATCCCTCGGCGACATCGTTCCCGGTGCGGGCGTCGTTCGTGCCGTGGCTCGACGCGGTGCTGAGCCAACGACTAGGATCGAGCGCCGGCGGCGCGATCATTCATGCGGTGCCGGGCGCCACGATTCCGCGGCCCGATTGGGCCGACGAGCTGGAGGCGTCCGACGGCACCCGCCGGGCGCTCGTGGGCGCGACGATCGTGCTGCCGGCGACATCGGGTGTCTATTTTCTCCGGCGCGGTGGCGCTCGCGCCGGAGCCATTGTCGCCGATGCCGAGCCGCGCGAATCGGATCTGCGGCGGCTCTCGATCTCCGCGTTGGCGGGGCGGTTCAAGGCGACGGGCGGCGCGCGCACGTACACCGATCAGGCGGCGTGGACAAATGCCGTGTTCGCCGGCAACGGATCGCGATCGGTTCTGGCGCCGCTGCTCGTGCTCGCACTGATCGCGCTCATCGCGGAGTCCGTGCTCGCTCGACGGTGGTCACAACCCGAACGCGGCGCCGTGGACCGCCGAGTGACGCAGCGGGCCGCTTAGCGTGGCGCTGCCGCTCCTGCTCGACGCCGTCGAGCACCTCAGTGCGTTCACGCGCCTGATCAACACGCTGCCCGCGCCGGCTACCCGCGAGCGCGTGGGTGGCCTCGCCGGATCGAGCGACGCCGTGCTGGTCGCGGCGCTCGCGCGTCGCCTCCCTGAGCGATTCATCGCCGTAGTCACGCAAGGCTTGCCGGAGGCCGAACGTTGGCTGGCTGATTTGCAATCGCTCACGGGCGATACCCCGGTCGCTTTGTATCCCCCGCGCGAGGGCTTCGGCGAAGCGGAGCCACACGCGGAGGTGGCGGGCGAGCGAGTCGAGACCCTCGAACGGGTGGGCCATGGTGCCGTTCGGGTGCTGCTCACGACCGCGCGCGCCGTTCTCGAGCGCACGCGACTTCCGCGCGCGGTGCAGCAAGCCCGCATCGAGCTCCGCCAGGGAGACCAACGGCGTCCGGAGGATCTCGCGGCGCATCTCGATCGAATTGGATTCGAGCGCGTGCCGATGGTCGAAGACGTCGCCCAGTATTCGGTCCGCGGCGGCATCTTCGATATCTACTCGTTCGGAATGGCGGACCCGGTGCGCCTCGAGTTCTGGGGCGACGAGATCATTGAGCTTCGGCACTTCGATCTCGTGAGCCAGCGCTCGACCCGCGCTGCCGAGGTCGCGCTCGTGCTGCCTGTCGACGGGCGGGTCTCCGAAGAGACCGGTGAGTTCGACCGCGTCACGCTGGCCGAGCTGTTCCCTCCGGATACGATCTTGTATGTCCCGCGGGACACGGCGCTGGAACCCGAGTTGAGGCGCACGTGGGACGAGGCGCAGCACCACATCGATCTCGCGCGCCGCCGTGGCGAGGACGTCACTTCGCGTGACGAGCTGTATCAATCGCCCGCCGACGCGTTGCATATCCTCGCTCGGTTCGGCACGATCGTAGACATCGGCACTGGCGGCGACATCGGCACCGGTGGCGGGGCCGTCGGAGCGAACGCCGCGACTGCCTCCCCCTCCCGTGTCGCCGCCGCGTTAGCGGCGCGCGACCCTGGAGCCTTGATGTTCCCGCTCCGATCGCCCGAGCCGATCGACCGGGACATGCAACGCCTCGTGAGGTTGGTTGGCGACGGCGTTCCAACGCTGATCCTGTGCGACAACGCGGGTCAGGCCGAGCGATTGGAGGAGTTGCTCTCAGATGGACGGTCCGCCGGGACACCGGCGACGCTCGTCGTGGGGGTCCTCGATGGCGGATTCGTAATCCCGCCATCGACGGGCGAAGGCCTTCGCGTTCTCACGGACCACGAGATCTTCCGGCGCGAGCGCCGCATCCGTCGCGCGCGCAAGTACGGCAGCGCGATCTCACTCGAGACGATCACCGCGCTCAAACCGGGCGACTACGTCGTGCACCTCGAGCACGGCGTCGGCATTTATCGCGGAATCGAGACGATCTTCGTCAAGGAGAGCACGGTCGAAGTCGCGGTCGTCGAGTACGAGGGCGGCGATCGACTCAACGTCCCGCTCTATCGGATCGACCAGCTCGAACGCTACCGCGCGGCGAACGACGTCTCGTCCGACGCACCCCAACCGCGGTTGCACAAGCTCGGCGGCCGGCGCTGGGCGCAGCAGCGCGATCGTACTCGCGCCGCCATTCGCGAGATGACGGCCGAGTTGCTCGACCTGTATGCGCGTCGCCAGGTCGCCAATCGCCCGCCGCACGCGCCGGACGGCGCGTGGCAGCGCCAACTGGAGTCCTCGTTCCTATTCGAGGACACACCGGATCAGCGCAAGGCGACGACCGACGTCAAGGGCGACATGGAACGCTCGCGCCCCATGGATCGGTTGCTCGTCGGCGACGTTGGGTACGGTAAGACGGAAATCGCCGTGCGCGCGGCGTTCAAAGCCGTCCAGTCCGGTCGTCAAGTCGCGGTGCTGGTCCCCACCACCATTCTCGCCGACCAACACTTACGGACATTCGGCGATCGGTTGGCCGACTTTCCGATCCGTGTCGCCGCCCTGAGTCGCTTTCAGACACCACAAGAACAAGAACAGGCGTTGGTCGAGCTCAAGGCGAAAAAGATCGACGTCGTCATCGGGACGCATCGGCTGCTGAGTTCCGACGTGGCGTTCGCCGATCTCGGCCTCATCGTTATCGACGAAGAGCACCGGTTCGGCGTTCGTCACAAGGAGCGATTGAAGCAACTCCGTCTCGATACGGATGTCCTCACACTGACAGCCACGCCGATTCCCCGAACACTGCATTTGTCGCTCGCTGGTCTGCGCGATATGACGCTGATGCAGACGCCACCGCGGGATCGCTCGCCGGTCCTGACATTCGTCGAACCGTTCGACGATGGGTTGATCGAGGAGGGCATAGGCCGCGAGCTCGATCGCGGCGGCCAGGTGTTCTTCGTCCACAATCGGATCGAGACGATCACAGGCATCGCCGACCACGTACAGCGCCTGGTTCCTCGTGCACGCGTCGCCATCGGTCACGGGCAGATGCGCGAGCGCGATCTCGAGGACGTCATGCGGCGGTTTGTGAACGGTGAGGTCGACGTTCTCGTATCCACAATGATCGTCGAATCCGGTCTCGATGTGCCCAACGCGAATACGATGTTCGTCAACCGTGCGGACCAATTCGGGCTCGCCCAACTCTACCAGTTGCGTGGCCGCGTTGGGCGCTCTCACCGCCGCGCCTATTGCTATCTGATGGTGCCGGATAGCGTCGACCCCGATGCCGAGCGCCGTTTGCAAGTTCTCGAGCATCACACGGAGTTGGGGTCGGGGTATCGCGTGGCACTCAAGGACATGGAGTTGAGAGGGGCGGGCAATATTCTGGGGCCGGAGCAGTCTGGCTTTGTGCAGGCTGTTGGTTTCGACATGTACCTGCGCATGCTCGACGAGCAGGTGCGACGCCTACAAAGGGGCGACGGAGCAGCCAGACCGACACCGTCCGATGTGTCGGTCGATATTCCGGCGTACTTGCCCGATACCTACATCCCGAGCCAGGACGCGAAGCTGGATGTCTATCGCCGCTTGACCCGGATCGACGATCCGGCCGAGATCGACGCGCTGAAGGCCGAGGTGCGCGACCGGTTCGGACCGGTACCACCGCCGGCGGAGGCGTTTTTTGCTGTCGCCGTCTTGAGAATCGTTGGGGGGATCCTGCGTATAGACGGGATCCTGGTGCGGGGGGAGGAGGCTCGTATTACGTTTCGCGAGGACGCCGTACCCAGGCTCAAGGGGCTATCAGCCGCCTTCCACGACGTACAATTCCAGACCGACGTCCGCCGCACGCAGCCGTTGTCGCTGAAGCTCACCCGGCTGGGTGGCGTCGAGCTGCTGGACGGTGTGGTCCGAGCGCTCCGCAGCCTCACTTCTTCAAACAACTTGAGACCATGAATCGCCGTTTCGCACTGTTTCCTTTGAGCGCCCTCATCATCGCCGCCGGCTGCGGTGCCTTCAGCGAGGCAATGGGCGCGCATGTCGACGTCGCGGCGCGCGCCGGATCCCAGGAGCTGTCCGTAGACCGCCTGGCATCGTTGCTCGCCCACGCGAAGGCTCCGTTGCAGAAGGAGCTAGCGCATCAGCTGACAGACCTGTGGGTCGACTACCAGTTGATGGCGGAGGCCGCCGCGCGTGGCGATTCGTTGAACACCACGAAGGATCAGGACGAGGCGTTGTGGGCGGTGATCGGGTCGGCGCGAGCCAGAAAGTGGCTCGAGATCGTGGCGAAGAACTGGGGTGGCAACGACACGGCGGCGTACGCCTCCAAGTACGCGTCGGGCGACGTGTTGTCGGCGCGGCACATTCTGATCATGGCGCCGAGGGGCGACACCTCCAAGGCAGCCAAAGACTCCGTACGTCGGAAAGCCGAGGCGCTGCGGGCCAAAGTGACCAAGGCCAATTTCGCTCAGATGGCCACGGACAACAGCCAGGACCCGGGCTCGGCGAAGAACGGCGGCGACCTCAAGGTGTTCCAGAAGGGTCAGATGGTGCCGGAGTTCGAGAAAGCGATCCTCTCGACGACGCCGGGCCAAGTCTCCCCAGGCATCGTCAAGACGCAGTTCGGTTATCACATCATCTATCGCCCCACGTTCGACGAGGTGAAGGGTGAGGTCGCGCAGGCCGCGGGCGGCCGCCAGCGCCAAGTCGCCGAGAGCACCTACCTCGCCCAGCTCGACTCGAATGGCCATATCAAGGTCGGCCCGAACGCCGTCGCGACGGTGAAGTCGGTCGCCAGTGACATCGAAGCGCACAAGACCGACAAGACCGTCGTCGCGACCTCGGTCGCCGGCGACTTCACGTCCTCCGATCTCTCCCACTGGTTGTCGCTGTTCCCCGCGGCGCAGCGCTCGCGGCTCACGACCGACGTTCCGGACTCGCAAATCCCGATGATCGTCAAAGGATTTATTCGGAACGAGCTCGTCATGCGCCAGGCCGATAGCGCCAAGGTCACCCTCGATTCGGCGCAGCAGGCAGAAATTCACAAGGGGTACGAAGGACTCATCACGAGCTCGTGGACCTCGCTCGGCGTTGACCCCAAGCAACTCGCCGACAGCGCGAAGGCAGTCCCGGCGCGCGAGCGGATCGCCGCGGCGCACATCGACAGCTATCTCGACAAGCTGCTGTCGCAGCAGCCCGGGGTGCGGTTCGTCGACATTCCGACGCCGCTCGAGACCGTGTTGCGGACTCGGTACGAGTTCAAGCTGAACGAGGCCGGGATCGACCGCGCGCTGGCGCGGGCAACGGCGGAGCGCCACACGAGCGATTCCGCGAAATCGGCATCGGAGCCGCAGTCGGCGGTGCCGTTGCCTGGTATGACCCCGGCTACCCCGTCAGCACCAAAGCCGAACACGCCACAGAGCACGCCACCGAAACACTGACGTAACCTCGCGGGTATTGGTAATGATGCGTTTGCATTGGCTCGTTCTGTTGGTCCCGGGTCTGTGTCTGGCCCAGCAGTCGCCGCCGCCACCGGCTCCGGCGACGCCGGACAGCGCGCACCCGGGTCCGACGGTGATCGAACAAAAGGTTCAATCGATCTCGCTGCCAATGAAAGCCGCGGGACCGGGATCGGCCGCGGATTCCGCCGCGGCTTCTGCGGTCATGCCACCCTCCGCATCGCGGCCGCCAGCGGCTGCCGTATCGGCCGCTCCGGTCACGCCTAAACCACCGGCCGCCGAGTCGGCGAGCACAGCGGCGGCCGAGCCGGCTGGGCCCGCCATGCCGGTCGGCACGAACATCTCACTCGAGCGGATTGTCGCGATCGTCGGCGATCAGCCCGTGCTGTGGAGCAGCGTCCTCGAGAACATCAACGTCCGCCGGGCGCAGGGGATGCCGATTCCTGATGACTCGGCCGGGCAGATGGCGATCATCGCGGAAGTCGTGAACGACCTCGTCGACCAAGAACTGCTCGTCCAGAAGGCCAAGGACCTGAAAGTCGACGTGGCTGACGAAGATGTCGCCGCCGGCGTCGACAATCAGATCAAGCGCGTGCGTAGCCAGTTCTCGAGCGACGCCGAGTATAAGTCAGAGCTCCGGAAAGCAGGCTTTGGCACACCCGAAGAGTATAGAAAGGGGTTGCTGGAGCAGGCGAAGCGAAGTGAGCTACAACGGCGCGTCGTCGAGAAGCTCAAGCAGGACGGGAAATTGATCCCGGTAAACGTATCAGAGCAGGAGGTCTCGGAGGCGTTCGACAAGCACCGCACCAGCCTCCCACACCGCCCGGCATCGGTCACGTTCCGTCAGATCGTCATCGCGCCAAAGCCATCAGCCACCGCCAAGGCCGCGGCCCATGCACGCGCCGACACACTGCTCTCGGACCTCAAGCACGGCGCCGACTTCGCCGAGCTAGCGAAGCGCGCATCCCAGGATCCGGCCACCCGCGAGGTCGGGGGTGACCTCGGCTGGACCCGCCGCGGCA
>Ga0210409_10004574_pt1 | contig 14843 bp, 12 predicted proteins | sample IncBWH17MmetaG_FD_161649 | JGI IMG/M metagenome (GOLD analysis project Ga0210409, IMG submission 161649) | Forest soil microbial communities from Barre Woods Harvard Forest LTER site, Petersham, Massachusetts, United States - Inc-BW-H-17-M | ecosystem: Environmental > Terrestrial > Soil >... | reverse complement strand
TCGCGTCCGGCAGCAGGGCGATCTGGATGGCCCCTGCGGACCAGCAGCCGGCGTCGCGCACGGGGGCGAACGAATAGCGATGCAGCGGCGTAGGACCGTGCTGGCGCAAGGCTTCCAGGTGATCGGCCGTGGCGTAGCCTTTGTGGCGTGCCAGACCGTACTGCGGGTAGACTGCGTCCCACTCTTCCATGCGGGCGTCTCGGTGTGTTTTCGCCAGGATCGAGGCGGCAGCGATCGAAACGCTGCGGCAGTCGCCTTTGATCAGCGGTTTCTGCTCGATCAGGACATCGAGTTGGAGGGCGTCGATCAGCAAGTAGTCCGGGACGATGGCGAGCTGCTGCAAAGCCGCGGTCATCGCCTGGCGGCTGGCCTGGTAGATGTTCCATGCGTCGATGCGCTGCGCGTCTATCTCCGCGACCGCCCAGGCGAGGGCGTGTTCGCGGATGCGCCCAGCCAATGTCGCGCGCCGCTCTGGCGCAAGCTGTTTTGAATCGTCCAGCCCGACAATGCGCCGCTTTGGATTCAGAATCACCGCGGCGGCAACCACTGGGCCGAACAACGCGCCGCGGCCGGCCTCGTCTAAACCGGCGATGCGCGTCCAGCCAAGTTTGCGCGCCGCTCGCTCGAAACGGGAAGAGCAGAGACGGCTCATTTCGGCCGCGATTCTAGCATGAGGGGAGAGGCTGGAACCTCGAAGTCAGAGAAAAACTATTCGTAACGCAGCGCGACCATCGGATCCACGCGCATCGCCCGGCGCGCCGGAAGCCACGCGGCGAGAAACGCTACCGCGACGAGAATCAGCAGAACTAGAGCCAGCAGGAGGGGGTCGTGCGCGCGAACCTGAAATAGCAAAGATTCCAACAGACGCGAGCAGAGCCAGGCGCCGAGCAGGCCCAGCGCGGCACCGGAAATGGTCCAGCGAGCCACGCCGTCGAGCACCAATCGCAAGATGCCTTGCGGAGTGGCGCCCAGGGCCATGCGGACCCCGATCTCGCGCGTTTGTTGCGCCACCAAAAATCCCACCACGCCGTACATGCCGATGGCAGCCAACAGAACGCCCATCGCGGCAAATATAGACAGCAGAATGGCGTTGAATCTCGGGCGGTCGGCAAGCTTGCCGACGCGCTGGCTCATGGTCTCGATCTTGACCGGGACGGTCGGATCGATTGCCGCGGCTTCCGAGCGCACCCAGCGCGCCAGCGCTTGGGGGTTCTGCGGAGTGCGAAGGATCAGGTGTCCCGTTCGGAAATACCCCTCGCGTTCCGGTTTCCACGGCAAATAGAATTCCGGGTCCGCCGGAGCGGTGAGTCCGTCATTCTTTACGTCCGCAGCCACGCCGACAATGGTGCGCCACGTTTTTCGGTTCGCAAAAAAGAACGATTTCCCGACGGGATCGATGCCCGGCAACAGGCGATTGGCAAGCGCTTCGCTGAGGACGACGGGGTTGGTGTTCGCGGAGAAATCCTCGGCTCGGAAAGCACGCCCGCTCACGATGCGAATGCCGAGTGCTGAGAAATAATCCGGCGTGACGAAGCGATAACCGATCATGCCCCCGGTACCCTCCGAAACGGGAGGCCGCCCTGGAATCTGGATCGAAGAGAGGAAAGTAGCCTGCGTGCCTCCCGAAGGTGGCAAGGTATCGCTTAAGCCGAGCGCGCTCAGTCCCGGAAGCCTGGCAAGCCGCGATGCAAGTTCCCGGAAAAATTCCAGCTGTTGCGGCTGTGCCGGATAGCGATATTCCGCCAGGTCGATTTGCGCCGTAACGATGCGTTGCGTGTCGATGCCCAGCGGCACTCCTTGCAGCTTCCACAAGCTGCGCAACAGAAGGCCGGCGCCCGCGAGGAGGACCAGGGACACCGCGATCTGCGCGGTGACCAGCGTTTGCCGCAAGAAATTTCGCGCCGTCGCGCGTGATTCTTTCCCGGCGAGCAAGTCCGGTTCTGGCTGGCGCGCGGCAGGAACGAGCCCAAAGATAATTCCAGAAACCAGGGAAATGCCGAGCGTGAACGCTAGGACGCGGAGATCGAGAGTGGCTTGCTGCAAGCGAGGAATGCCGTCCGGCGCGATCGACACGAACAACCCCAGGAGCGCGTATGCAATACAGCAGCCGGCCAATCCACCCAGGAAGCCAAGCAGCAAGCTTTCGGTGAGCGTTTGGCGGATCAGGCGTGCGCGGGTGGCACCGAGCGCCGCACGCACCGCGAGTTCCCGCTGGCGGCTCGTGGCGCGCGCGAGCACCAGGTTCGCGACGTTGGTGCACGCCACCAGCAGAACCGAAATCACCGCGCCAAGTAAAATCCACGAAGCCACGCGCGAGTCACCGACCTGACGGTCGCGCAGAGAGCGCACGCGCAGCGAAACCTCCTTGCGAAATTGCTGCGGCACATAGTTCAAGGACTCTTGATAGAGCGGCTGGAGCATCACGGCGGCTTGCGTGCGAGAAATCCCAGGCTTCAGTCGGGCGAACGTTCTTATAATCCGCTGCCGCGCATCCGGACCTCGGCCGGTCGATTCGTCGAGCGCCAGGGGAAGAAGAAGATCCGCGCGCGCCAGCGTTGGCATTTCGAAATCGGCGGGGAGAACGCCGACGATTAGAGCGGGCTTGCCGTCCAGGGAGAGGCTCCTCCCGACAATTTGTGGATCGCAGGCAAACCGCGAACGCCACAGTCCGTAGGAAAGCAGAGCGACGCGCGGAGCGTTGGGCCGGTCTTCCTCGCGTGTGAAATTTCGGCCGACAATCGGTTGGACGCGAAACGTCGGCAGGAAGGCAGCGTCGGCTTGCCCGCAGCTTAACCGCGCCGGATTTTGCTCGGTCAGATCGCAGTCCGCGCTACCGGGCTCGACGGCCGTGATCGGTTCAAACGGCGCTTGTCGCCCGCGCCAATCCACAAAATCAGGCCCGAGCATGAATTCGCGGGTGTCGAACGGCGCCATTACTCCAAAAGAAACCAGGCGCTCGTCTTGCGGATAGGGCAAGCTGCGAAACAAAATTCGGTCCACCACGCTGAATACCGCCGAAGTTGCTCCGATACCGACGGCAAGTGTCAGAACGGCCACCGCCGCGAAACCAGGTTTCTTGGCCAGCATGCGCAGCGCGAAACGCAAGTCTTGCCACAGCGTGTCGAGAAATGGCAGCCCGCGCTGCTCGCGATACGCTTCCTTGGTCTGCTCCACGCCGCCAAATTCGCGACGCGCCGCTTCGCGGGCTTCTCGCGAGTTCATGCCGCGGCGAATGTTTTCTTCCGTAAGGAGTTGAAGGTGGGAACGAAGCTCGTCGTCCAGTTCTGCGTTCAGGCGCCGCTTACGAAAGAGAGAAAAAAGCCGCGATAGAAAAGTGTGCATCAGTTTCAACTCCTTCTCACTCGTAGCGTAAGGCGACCATCGGATCGACCCGAGCAGCGCGGCGCGCCGGCAAATAGCTGGCAAGGAACGCCACCGCCAGCAGCAAGAGCGTTACCGCCGAAATCGCCAGCGGATCGCTGGCTTCCGCGTCGTGCACCATGCCGGCCAGCACGCGCCTCGCAGCCAACGCGACGCCGAGTCCAATCAGCGAGCCGGCGAACGCCAGGCTCATTCCGCGCCGCAGAACCAGCCGCAAAATCTCTCCGCGTGCGGCGCCCAGCACCATGCGAATTCCCATCTCATGGATTCGCTGCGTCACCGCGTACGACACGATGCCGTAGAGGCCGACGGCAGCGAGGGCCAGCGCCAGCGAAGCAAACACTCCGAGAAGCAGCGCGTACACACTCGGCTGGGCTAGCGAAGAAGAAAGAATCTCGTCCATTGTGCTAGTCCGTAGTACGGGCACATCCTGATCGACGGAAGCGGCAACGGCCTTGACCGTGCCGGCGAGCTTCGCGGGTTGCTCGGTCGTGCGCGCGACCAGGACCAACCAGGGCCAATCCGGTCCGGGCTGCAAATAATCCAGGTAAATTTCCGGTTTGGGAGGAACGCCGAGGCTTCGCTGCCTGACGTCTCCCGTTACGCCGACGACCGTGAGCGGCGGTTGCGCGGCGTCGAGGATTATCTGTTTCCCCAAGGGATTTTCCCCGGGCCAGAAGCGCCGCGCCGCCGTGTCATTCACGACCACCACGCCCGGCGTTCCCACGGAATCTTGTTCCGTGAATTCGCGCCCGGCATGAAGCGGTATCCCCATAGTTTGGAAATATCCTGCGCTGACGATATTGAAACTCGCCTGGAAACTGGTGCTCGGTGACGGATCTGGGCGGCCGACAATGTGAAATCCAAGACCGTCTTCCCCGCCGCCGAGCGGCAAATCCGCCACCAGCGCCGCCGAGCGCACACCGGGTATGCCTTCGACGCGATTCAGGACGCTCGTAAAAAATCTCAAGCGTTCCGGGGTTTTCGCGAACTTGATCCGCGGCAGGGAAAACTCCACCGCCAGTAAGTTATCCGTACGAAAACCGGGCGCAGTGCCGCGCATGACGAGAAGGCTCTTCAAAAGAACGCCGGCTCCAGAGAGCAAGATCAGGGCGAGCGCGGTTTCCATCACCACCAAGCTCGAGCGAATGCGCTGCCCGCGCAGGTTGCCGGTCGACGACCTCGACGATTCGCGCAATCCTTCATTCACGTCCGCGGAAGCCGCGCCCAGTGCCGGCAAGATTCCAAACAGAATGCCGGCCGCTGCGGAGACGAGAAGAGTAAAACCGAGGACCCACAGGTCGGTATGCGTATCGCCGAGGCGGGGAATGTCAAAATTCCTGGCAAGCAGGGATACCAGCAGCCGCGTGCCCCAGGCCGCAAGCAACAGGCCAGCTGTGCCGCCGGCGAACGCGAGCAGAACGCTTTCCGTCAGCAACTGGCGCATCAGCCTCTGGCGACCTGCGCCCAACGCCGCTCGAACCGCCATCTCCCTCTGTCGCGACGCGCCTCGTGCGAGCATGACGCTGGCTACGTTGCCGCACGCTATCAACAACACGAGCGTCACGACACCTAGCATCAGCAGCAAGCCAGTTCGTGCAGGACCCAGGAAAGCATCCGTGAGCGGAACAACGTTGGCGCCGACCGCTTTGTCGGATCTCGGAAACTGCGCGGCCAAGCCGCGCGTGATCAGGTCCATCTCCGCCTGCGCTGCGGAGATCGAAACCTTGCGCCGACAACGGCCAAGGACCATCAGAAAGCCGTGATTCCGATTCCCGTCGCGCACCATGGGCATGTAGATCTGTTCCGAATTTCCGGGAGGGATTTCAAATCCCGGCGGCATCACGCCGATGATGGTGAACGCCTCTTCATTGATTCGGACGGTTTGGCCCAATACGTCTGGGCGATGGGCAAAACGCCGCTTCCAGAAAAGGTCGCTCAAGAGGACCACCCGGCCCGCACCGGGTTGTTGCTCATCGGAACGGAAGGCTCGTCCGAGTTCCGGCTGCACGCCCAGTGTGTCAAAGAATTCGGCGGAAGCCTGCACCGCGGAAACGCGTTCGGCCTGCTTCTCCGTCGTGAGAATCGCGCCTCTGGTCGTAAAGGCGGCCACGTTCGCGAAGCTCTTGCTCTGCGCTTTCCAATCCTCGAAATCCGGATACGACGCGACGTCGTGCAACTCGCCGTTCGTCGTGTTGGTGGCCCAAATCAACACCAATCGATTGGCCTCTGGGAAGGAAAGGGAGCGCAACAGGACGGCGTGTATCACGCTGAAAATCGCAGTGTTGGCGCCAATTCCAAGCGCCAGCGTCAGCACGGCCACGGCTGTGAAGCCGGGCGATCTCATCAGCGTGCGCAGGCCGTAGCGAACGTCTTGGACGAGGGTGTCGACAAAAGGCAGGCCGCGCCGCTCGCGATACGCGTCCTTTGTTTGCTCGAGCCCGCCGAATTCGCGACGCGCGGCGTGACGCGCTTCCTTCGGGCTCATGCCGCGGCGGATATTTTCTTCGGTCAGGAGATGCAAATGCGCACTCAACTCGGCATCCAGATTTTCTTCGCTCCGCCGTTTGCGGAAAAAGCCGAGCAGGCGCGAGCCGGCCATGCGCAAGCGACTCATCTCATGCTCCTTCCGCGCCCAGCAGGCGGGCGATGATACCGGCCATGCGCTCCCAGGTTTCGGTTTCTGTCGCCAATTGCTTGCGCCCGGAGCGCGTCAGCGAGTAATACTTTGCCTTGCGATTGTTGTCCGAGACGCCCCACTTCGAAGTGATCCAGCCGCGCTGCTCCAGCCGCAGCAGCGCCGGATACAGCGTTCCTTGATTCAGCTTCAGCAGGTCCTCGGAAACTTGTTGGATGCGTTGCGCGATGCCGTAGCCGTGCAGCGGGCCGAGCGCATCGAGCGTCTTTAAGACGATCAGGTCCAGGGTTCCCTGGAGAACCTCGCCTCGCGGAGGGTTCATCGAGCGGCTCCTTTAGATAAGCAACAGGAGGTTAGCCGACTCCCTGTTGAGCGTCAACATGAAGCTCGCCCTCCTATAGACGCCGCCGCACAGAAAAAGTTTCCGCGAAAATTTGACCCACAAGCCGCGCCGGCCCTAGCATGGCGGGGCCAACGCGTATCTGCTTGCCTTACAAAGGGGAAACTATGCATCGCATACTTCTGAATACGACGTCTTGCGTTTTCCTGGCCATCGCCGCCTCCGCGTGTGCCGGCGGCAGCTCGGCACAAGGACTGGCTAGCGCCGACCTCGCTCGGCTTCGCTCTGTCGGCAGCGTGGCGCTCTCTCCCGACGGGCACCGCGTCGCTTACACCGTCGTGATGCGCGACCGTCCGGGACGGCCCTACGGCCAGCTTTGGCTCATGGACCTCGCCACGCAGAAATCTTCGCGAGTGGGCGGCGAAAAAGACTCCGGCGGCAGTCCCCAGTGGTCGCCCGACGGCAAGTGGGTAGCGTTTGACGGAAACCAGGGCGGCAAGAGTGGGCTCTATGTCGCGCGCCCGGACGGCTCGGAGATTACTTTCCTCGCTTCGACCAGGGGCACCAACAGTCCGCTCCCCGGCACGGGCAAGGAGATGACTTGGTCGCCGGACGGCAAGCAGGTCGCGTTCATTTCTTCGACGCCGGGAGCGGAAGCTGCGCGAGCCTCCGGCGATCCCATGGTCATTACGCGTTATCTCTACAAGCCCGACGCTGGAGAGGGGATGACGCGCTTCAACGACAACCAACGCCTGCATATTTTTGTCGTGGACGTAGCCTCGAAGCAGGTGCGTCAACTCACCCAGGGCGAGACGGATGAGCACTCCATCGACTGGTCGCCGAATGGCAAGGAGATTTTGTTTGTCTCCAATCGCGAGCCGAATCAAGACGAATTCTTCAACTACGATGTCTTCGCGCTCCGTGTTGCCGACGGCGACGTTCGCCGGTTAACCGCCACCGAATACAACGAGTACGACCCGCTCTGGTCGCCGGATGGCAAGCGCATCGTTTATCGCGGCACGCGCCGCGGCCTCACCGACCGCGAGACCACCATGGAAGACACGCACACCTGGGTCATGAACGCCGACGGCAGCGACCGAAGCGAAATCGGCGCGGCACTCGACGATCGCCAGGGCGCGCCGCAATGGGCGCCGGACAGCAACTCCGTTTATTTCACCGTGCAGGAGCGCGGCAGCGTCCATCTGGTGCGCTTGCCGCTCGCCGGCGCCAAACCGGAATACGTCGTGAACGATACTGGCACGGTCGGTGGTTGGTCTGTCGCGAGGGACGGCGCGCTCGCGTACAGCTTCACTTCGCCGCGCGACATTTCCGAACTCTATCTCAAGAGCGGAGCCGCAGCCCCCCGCAAACTCACCGACTTAAACGCCGAAATCCTGAAAGGAAAGCAGCTCGGCGAAGTCGAATCTTTTACCTTTGTCAGCAACGACAACAAGTGGGAGGTCGAAGCCTTTCTCACCAAGCCGCTGGGCATGACCGCCACGTCCAAGCATCCGCTCATCGTGAACATTCACGGCGGCCCGCACGGGCAGAATGGCCCAGCATTCAATTTTAAGAATCAAGTCTATGCCGCGCGCGGCTGGGCCACGCTGAATGTTAATTTCCGCGGCTCCACTGGCTACGGACAGGAATTCGCTGATGCCGTCTTTGGCGACCAGAACGGCAACGAAGGCCAGGACGTTTTGTACGGCGTGAGCGCCGCGGTCCGCCGCTATCTGTGGCTCGATCGCGAGCGCATGGGCATTGAAGGCGTAAGCTACGGCGGCCAGCTCACCGACTGGCTGATCACGCAGACCAACGAATTCAAAGCAGCCGTGCCCATCGCCGGCATTTCCAACCTCATCAGCTACAACTACATGACCTACTACAATCAGTATGAAGAGATGGAGTTCGGCCAATTCTTGCACCAGGGCAATTTGATGGACTTCGCGTGGGAGCGCTCGGCGCTAAAGCACGTCGCGGCGGCGCACACGCCCACCATGCTCATGCACGGCGAAAACGACAATGACGTGCCCATCGCCGAAGCCGAACAATTCTTCATCGCGCTGAAGGATGTCGGCACCGAGGCGATCTTCGTCCGCTATCCCCGCGAAGGCCACGGGCTCAGCGAAACCGGCCATGTAATCGATTCCATCGACCGCTGCATCGCCTGGTACGAGAAGCATTTCCCCAAGCCCGGCGCGGAAGGCATAACCAACGTCCAGCCATAGCCGCTGCCGCTGGGCGCATCCCACTACCGTGTCATCCTGAGGTCCGGCGCATTTCAGCCGGGCCGAAGGACCTCAATTTGCAGTGCTTGGCGTAAAAGAAAAAAGCCCCGGCCACGCCGGGGCTTTTCACAAAACAACGACCAACTGTCTTTACGCTTTCGTTTCCGTTCCTGCGGCGGCGGCCACGGCGGCCGGGGCCTCTTCACGACCTGCGCGCTTGATACGCGCGGCCTTGCCGCGAAGTTCGCGCAAGTAGTAGAGCCGCGCACGCCGCACCTTGCCCTTGCCCACAACTTCAATGGAGCTGATGGACGGCGAATGCAGCGGGAAGATGCGCTCGATGCCCACGCCGAAGCTCACGCGGCGCACTGTAAACGTCGCGCCGGAAGCCCGGCCCTTCTTGGAGATCACCACGCCCTCAAACGCCTGCAAGCGCTCCTTCTCTTTCTCGCCGTCGCCTTCCTTCAGGCGCACGTTCACACGCACCGTGTCGCCGGGGCGGAATTCGGGGAGGTCTTTGCGCAGTTGCGCTTCATGTAGTTTTGCGATTACCGGATTCATGTTCGTATTCCCTGCAGACCCACTCGGCGGGGCCAGCACACCAAAGGCAAACCTCAATTATAGGCAAATTGGCGCGATTTTCCTAGCGTAAATCATTCCCTCGGGCCGCGGGCTCCGATTTATGCGACTAATCGGGAGTTCGCAGCGTAACTTGATCGCGGCTCACTAGATCGACTTACATTCCCTGATTGTTGCACGCTCGTCACTGAGCACCGCATACCCGTTTTTATCCGTTGCATCTTCCAATAAGACGTCGTAGCCCTGGCCATCTGAGTGCACGTTGAGCCGCAACCTGTATCCAGGCAGGATTTCGGGCATGTCAGCGAAGCGCAGGTTGGCTTCCGGGTAATTTCTTGCGAGACACTCATATACGTCTGGATTGTGCGCTAGGAGAGTCTCCCACGACGCGTACGAGCCGTATTTCATGAGCTCTACTACTTCGGCTGTGTTAATTGTTCTCAGCAGGCTGACTGCGAACACGCGTCTTTCCGGGTTCGGCGATGGAGGGTTCGTGACAGTATCCTGCGCGAATTGAGGCGTCAGAACGCCTAGGAACAATGCGAGCAAGAGCACGCTCGAAATGACTGGATGCTTCCTCATGGTGGGTTCCCCTTTCTCGTTCGGCGGGTCAAACACACTTTTAGGGAATTATATACGTTCAACGTACTGGTTGGCTAAACGCCAGTTGTAGTGCCCTGTGTCTGGAGAAGCGCCCTTGGCGGAAACTGACCCCCTGCCGCAGTCTCGGCAGTCGGCTCCTTTTGAATCAACGGCCTTCGGCGGCTAATTTCGTCGCGGTCTGACGCCGCGCCAAGACCATTCCAGCAGCGGCACCGCCGACAACCTTTAATGCATGCGCGACCCAATATTGCCACGGTTCGGGTTGCGCGCGCGTGAGACCGACGTACATGAGTGTGCCCACGACGCCGATGAGTACGCCGTGCAGGACGAAATTCGCCTTAATCCCCCGCCCAAGCCACACAGTAATAGCGAACGTGGCGGCGAGCGCCACTGGTGGCACGACGTAGAAGTTGATTCGCCCCGCGCCACTCAGGTATAGCGGGACCGCGATAGCGAAGAGTACGAGTTCCATCAGGAAAGCAGCAAGTACGACGCGTCCCCATTGGATCGACATACGTTTCCTCGTAAAGGCCCGAGCTGCTGTCTAGGCTGAGCCAATTTCAAGCGCGCCCACTACAATGCTAGGCAAGCGCGGAGGCCGCACTGCGCCGCCGGATCACCGTATCCGAAAATCGTTCCATCTCTTCGAGTTGCGGGCTGAATTGCAGCAGCAGCAAGTCCACGCCGACTGCCTCGAACTGCGCCACGCGCTCGGCAACCTGCTCCGCCGTGCCCACCAGGCCCGAACGCAGCCCGCGATTCGACACGGAATAGTCTTCCAGCGAAACGCGCTGCTCCAGTTGCGTCCCGGCAAGCCATTGTTGGTAGTTTGCATATCCAGCGGCGGACTGCTGCACGTCGGTAATCCGGCGCAGTTCGTCCTGAGCGTCGCGCTCCGTCTCGCGCACAATCGCGTAACCGGCCACACCGAATTTCAGCGCCGGCAGGTTGTGTCGCGCGCGGCGTTCCCGTAAATCCGTGATCTTCTCGCGCACGCGCTCCGGCGGATCGCCGTGCATCAGGTACGCGTCGCACTTTTCCGCGATCAATTCCTTCGCAGCGGGCGATTCGCCGCCCGCGTACAGCGTCGGCCGCGGCTGCGACACGGGCTTCGGCTCCAGGACGTTGTCTTCCACGCGATAGTATTTTCCGGAAAACGAAAAATGGTCCTGCGACCACACGCCGTTCAGCACATCGAGCCATTCGCCGGTGCGCGCGTAACGATCGTCGTGCTGCTCGAAGCTCACGCCGTACTTCCGCGCTTCGTCCGCCCACCACGACGACACTACGTTGAGTGTCAGCCGCCCGCCGCTGATGTGGTCGATGTTCGCGGCCTGCTTGGCCAGCAGCGCCGGCAAGTGAAACGTCGGGCGCACCGCTACCATCAACTCGATTCGCTCCGTCACCGCCGCCAGCGCCGCCGCGGTCGACCACGCGTCCAGCGAAGGCGCCTCCACCCCCTTGATGTCGTTCAAATTCAATTCGGCGATCAGCGTGACGTCGAATCCCAATTCTTCGCTGCGTTGCGCCAGGCGCTTCACGTACGCCCACGTCGCTTGCATATTTTCATCCGCAACGTTGCGCAGCCATCCGCCAAACACGGGAAGCCAGTATCCGTACCTCATGCCTTTTCTCCCGCCGCCACCAGCCGCGCCGGCCGCTTCGTTTCGTGAGCGCGCGCCTCCTCGATCAAGAAATCCGCCAGGCGTCCATACGGGTTGAATCCCAACATGCGTTCGGGATCGGCCACGAAATTTGACAGCGCGTTGATGTCGTAATACATCTGCCGCCCGCTCCGCTCGTCGAAGACGTATTCGACGCCGCCCACCTCGATGCCCGCGTTCTGCATGATCCGTTCGACGTCCGCAATCACCTGCGTCGGCGCCTCGTAGACCTCCACGGTCATTCCCGTTTTCGGCGCGTCCACGGGGCAGGCAATGCGTGTCAATTCCTCGCCTTTCGTGTTCTTGCAAATATCGGCGGGGCACAAATCAAAAGTTTCTCCGGTGATGTGAATCTGAATCGCGTACAAATGTTTTCCGCCCAACACCTCCACCCGCGTGATGATTCCGTCTCGCGCTGTGAAGCATTCCTGCACGAGCGCGGTGTTATCGATCCCAAAATGCAAGCTGCCTTCATCGACCGCCGCTTGCAATTCGCTGCGCGAAGAAAATCGCTTGATGCCCGCGCCGCTCCCGCCGATATTCGGCTTCACGATCAGCGGATACCCCACCGCCTCCGCTGCGCTCACCGCTTGCGACGGATGATTGATCACCCGCGCCTTCGGATACGGCAGCCCCAGCCGCTCCAGCAGCGCAAGCTGCAGCGCCTTCGAAGTCTCATGCGTGAATGCCCGCGACCCGTTCACCACGCGCACGCCCTTGTCTTCCAAATGCTTCAAATAATTCAGCGTGTAGAAAATTCCGTGGCCCACCCCGCGCTGCCAGGCCGAAGGGCTCATGCGATTGAACAGCAACGAATACTCGCGCTCCGGCGACGCCGCGTCATATTGGTGATAACGTGCGTCCAGCTTGAGCCAGTTCGTGCCGCGCGTATCCAGTTGCTGGAACAACGGAACAAACCAGTTCGGCTGCTCGTAATAAATCGCAATCGGCTTGTTTCGCGCGTTCCCGTTTTTGCTCGTCGTCTCGTTCATAATTCCTCTGACCTAATCCGCAGTTTCTTTATTCCACGCGGCGAATTTCCGCAATTTCCTCTCTGCGCGACTCGGCGTTCTCGGGGCCTCTGCGTTAGCTTCTGACGGTGCTACTTCGACCGTTCCTGCCCAGTGCTTCGCATAAAAATCAAAAAGCCGCTCGTTCGGAGCGGCCCGGAATCCTTGCTGGCTGAACCTCGTACTAACCCGCCGGACGCCCCGTGCCGCGATTCGCGGTCGACCGACACGCGCAACAGCACCGACATCCGCAATCCCGTTCAGCGTTGCCATTCATTAAGGCATCAGTATAGCGCGCCACTTTATCCTCGCAAAAGCAAATCCGGCCGCTTCCGCCGCGTCTTTTCCAGCGCGGCGTTCCGCCGCCATTTCGCCACTTCCGCGTGATTCCCGCCGATGAGCACCTCCGGCACCGCCCACCCGCGAAACTCCGCCGGCCGCGTGTAATGCGGATAATCGAGAAGCAGGCCATTACCGTCGTCATCGGCCACGCGATGTTCGCTGCTCTGACGTAGGGGCGCAATAGACTGCGCCGCAGTTGGCAAGCTGCCGCCCGCGCCAAACGATTCATTCTGCGCCGAAGCTTCATTGCCCAGCGCCCCGGGCAAGAGCCGCGTCACCGCATCCACCACCAGCATCGCCGGCAGCTCTCCGCCGCTCAACACAAAATCCCCCACCGAAATCTCTTCGGTTGCCAGGTGTTCCGCCACGCGCTCGTCCACCCCTTCATACCTGCCGCAAAGGAAAATAATCCGCTGCAACCCCGCATAGCGCCGCGCCGTTTCCTGCGTGAATCTTTCCCCCGCCGCCGACAGCAAGACAATCGCCGTCGTGGATTCCAGGGCGGCTGGCGCAGTGGCGTCGCCAACGCCATGCCCTAGCAGCGATTCCACCGCCGCAAACAGCGGCTCCGGCTTCATCACCATCCCTTCGCCGCCGCCAAAAGGCCGGTCGTCCACCGTCCTGTGCCGGTCATGCGTGAACTCGCGCAAATCCTGCACGCGCACTTCCATAACGCCCGCTTCGCGCGCCCGCCTCACAATTCCGTGCTCCAGCGGCCCCGCGAAAAACTCCGGAAAAATCGTAATCAGGTCGAATCGCATGCGCGCTTCAGTCTAGCTTACTTCCAAAACGCGGAAGCCAGCGCGGCACCCGCCGGCAGTAGGCCTCATACTCCGCGCCGAATTTCGTTCGCAGGATCGGCTCTTCATACACCATCACAAATAGAACCGCGCCCGCGAAGACGGCGCAGCCGATCTCCGCGAGGACTAGCGAGCGAAACGCCAGCGCCTCTCCCAGCATCACGGACACCACGCTCCAGTACATGGGATTGCGCACGATCCGATAGGGGCCTTCCACGACCAATTTCTTCGGCGGATCAATAGGCGCGGGAGTTCCTCTGCCGCGCAGCGCAAAGCCCCAGAACGCGCAGGTCAAATAAAGCGCGGCGCCGCCGGCAACCAGCAGCCAGCCCGCAGCTGCCGCGCCGCGCAACTCGAACCGTGCGCTGCGGCCCACCACCCAATAAGGCACAAGCACGGTCCAAAAGCCGGGCACAACGACGGTGAACACGAGAGTCCGCAGGAACGGAGACATACAGGCTAGCCTACAACGATTCCATCACTGGCTGTTGAGTTCGCGCAAGCCCTCAGGGAGCAGCACATCGATTCGCCGCGCCGCCGTATCGATTCTCGTGCAGATGTCCTCTGCCAGCGGGATCAGCAATTCACCCTCTCGCGTATCCACGACCAGCAGCGGCGTTCCAGATACGCCTTCGCCGGTAAACTGAACATCCGCGACGCCGCCCAGCAGCGACGGCGCGGTGGACATTGCGCACGGCGAAGAAGCAACCGGCGAAGCCTCGGGAGTGCACGCAAATACCGAGCAACCTACCAGGTCCGAGATAAAGTAGTGTCTAGCAGGCAGCGTAACCCGCTGTTCGATCGGAAGGAGCACGTCCAAACCGCGAAATTTCTCTGCCTCGGAGATCGAGGAACAACCCGCGAAATGAAACACTGCCTGCCCGGGATGATTCTGGCTGAGCCAGCACGAAACCAGGTCAACCCGCCGCGGCTCGTCCTTCCCACCCGCGACAAAAACCTCGCGCAGACCCGTCAGCCGTTGCGGAAAATCCGTCAACAGTTGCGCCGCCACTTCGCCTTTGTTTCCGCGCGGGCGAAGGATGTGCGCCACCGCGACCCAACGTTGCGCCGCGCCGCTCACTCTTCCAGGATTTCGAGCGTGAAGCGCTTGTGCACTTTCATTCCCGCCGCGCCCAGCAGCGTGCGCACCGCCTTGGCCGTGCGGCCTTGCCGGCCGATCACTTTGCCGAGGTCTTCCGGATGCACGCGCAATTCTAAAATAGTGGCTTGCGAACCCTCCACGGACCTCACCTGCACT